>ODAJ011688721.1_pt1 | contig 23803 bp, 14 predicted proteins | sample 1539241 | NCBI WGS metagenome assembly ODAJ01 (sample SAMN02144231, study PRJEB22623) | gut metagenome | biome: sheep rumen | host: Ovis aries | place: New Zealand
CCCGTACGGGCTGCGACAGCTTGGCTATCTCTATTGGTACCAGCCATGGTGCATACAAGTTCACTCCGGAGCAGTGTACCCGTGACCCGAAGACAGGTCGTCTCGTTCCGCCCCCATTGGCATTCGACGTGCTTGACGCTGTAATGGAGAAGCTTCCGGGATTCCCGATCGTTCTCCACGGATCGTCTTCCGTTCCGCAGGAGTATGTGGATATGATCAACAAGTACGGAGGCAAACTGCCTGACGCAGTAGGTATTCCTGAGGAGCAACTACGCAAGGCTGCTAAGTCCGCTGTCTGCAAGATCAACATCGACTCCGACTCCCGTCTCGCATTCACCGCTGCCGTTCGCAAGGTGTTCGCAGAGAAACCGGCAGAGTTCGATCCGCGTAAGTACTGCGGTCCCGCTCGTGATCTGATGACTGAGCTCTACAAACACAAAATCATCAACGTCCTCGGTTCCGACGGCAAAGCAGAGTAACTATGGCTTTACCATTTATGACCGCTGAAGAAGCGGCCGAACTGATTCAACATGGTGACGTCTTGGGCATGGGTGGTTTCACGGCTACCGGAGTGCCCAAGGCCGTTCCTTTTGCCCTTGCGCAGCGCGCAGAGAAACTGCACGAGCAGGGTATCCCCTTCCGCGTAGGATTGGAGACAGGTGCGTCGATGGGAGACAGCTGTGATGGCGCGTTAGCACGTGCGCACGCTGTCGAGTTCCGTACCCCCTATCAGTCCAATAAATCCATGCGGGAGGAGATCAACGCCGAAGGTACCCACTATTTCGACATGCACCTGAGCCACATGGCGCAAGACCTGCGTTATGGCTTCCTCCCCAAACCCAACTGGGCGATTATCGAGGCTTCGTATGTCGGAGAAGATGGTACCATCGTGCCTGCTGCCGGTGTCGGAATCATGCCGACCATCTGCCGTATGGCGGATAAGATCATCGTCGAACTCAATGAGATGTTCCCTGCTACCATGCGGGGTATGCACGATCTCTATGAGCCGCTTGATCCTCCTTGCCGCCGCGAGATTCCTATCTACAAACCATCCGACCGCTGCGGCTCGGACCATCTGAAGGTCGATCCCGCGAAGATTGCTGCCGTTGTGAAGACCAACCGTCCGAACGAGATTGCTGCTTTCACACCGGTGGATGAGACAACAGCCAAGATCGGCGCGAACGTAGCTGCTTTCTTGGAGGCAGAGATGAAAGCCGGACGTATTCCTGCGTCCTTCCTGCCGATTCAATCGGGTGTGGGCAACGTAGCCAACGCTGTCCTCGGTGAGCTCGGTAAGAACCCGCATATCCCGCCGTTTGAGATGTACTCCGAGGTAATCCAGGATTCTGTCGTGGACCTCATCAAAGCCGGACATTGTAAGTTCGCTTCCGGTTGCTCGCTGCGTCTTGTAGAGAGCAAGATGGCGGAAGTGCTTGCAGACCTGGATTTCTACCGCGACAAGCTCTTGCTTCGTCCGCAGGAGACATCCAACAGCCCGGAGATCGCGCGGCGTCTCGGTATCATCGCCATCAATACGGCCCTCGAGGCAGATATCTACGGCAACGTCAACTCGACGCATGTATGCGGAACGAAGATGATGAACGGTATCGGCGGTTCGGGTGACTTCGCGCGCAACGCGTACCTTTCTATCTTTACGACGGCTTCCACCGCGAAGAACGGTGCTATCTCATCCATCGTACCGATGGTAACCCACCTCGATCACTCCGAGCACTCTGTCAAGGTCATCGTCACCGAGCAAGGTGTAGCCGATCTGCGTGGTAAGAGCCCGCGTCAGCGTGCCGAGGAGATCATCAATAACTGCGTAGCTCCCGAGTATCGCGAGATGCTCCGTGACTACCTCAAGATCTCCAAGCATGGCCAGACCCAGCACAACCTCTCGTGCGCCTTCGCAATGCACGAGGAGTTCATGAAGTCCGGCGACATGCGTAACACCAAGTGGGAGAATTATATTCGATAACCGATGCACTGAGTAAAAGTACTCATTGTATAGAGTAAAATCCAAAAAAATGACACTTAAATTTGCAAGTGTCATTTTTTTTGTGTACCTTTGCACCCGCAAAGGTTAATCATGGGGTATTAGCTCATCTGGCTAGAGCGCAACACTGGCAGTGTTGAGGTGAGCGGTTCGAGTCCGCTATACTCCACAAAACGTTTCGTTACCTTAAATAACCCCAAAACAAGACTCTCACCATAGGATCACCATAGGATGACCGTAGGATCACCATAGGATGAAACCTCCATTTTGTCATTTTAGCTACTTATACTATATATACGTAGTATATATACATTTACTGAGTTCATTCATTACACATTTTTATAAAAAAAATCGCCGGGGAACTATTTGTCGTTTTTTGGTCAAAAATTCGTGTTTTCTTGCTTAATTCAGAAAAATACAGTACCTTTGCATCACTTTTGAATAAGTTTGTTTAATCTTAATTCGTTAAGTGTATGAAAAAGATCTGTCTTCTTCTGTTTGTATGCCTCTTTGCCGGCTTTGTACGTGCCGACTTGTCAGAGGATTTCAATTCCTTATCGTCCGGTTCGTGGTCCACAGAGACGAATGTCGATCTCCCTTCGGGTACATGGTCGTTTGGCGGCGGGGCTCAGTATAACAAGTCCAGTAATGTCATCGCCATTAAGTTCAACAACTCGGGTGCATATATGATCTCGCCGGCGATAGACAGCCTCGCAACGGTAGAGTTCAAATACCGCTCCGGTGGTAGCAACAAGAAAGTGGAGATCGCGTATCAGATCGGTTCGGAGGCATGGCAAGTGTTGGACACTCTCTCTATCCCGTCTTCTTCCTCTTCGTTTTCCACGTATTCGCACGCCGTTCCGGCAGACTCCTCTTTATCAGTGCGCGTGCGCGTAAAGGGATTAGCGAGCAGCATCTTCATTGATGATGTCCTCCTCAAGAACCCTGTGCAGGGTCAAGGTCAGGGCGGTGGAACGGTTGTGCCCGGAGAACCCGACCCGGAGTTCACGAGGCCTGAGTTTGTCGCTTCGCATGCTACGTACTATATCTCCCCGGAGGGCAATGATGCTACCGGCGACGGATCGTTCGAGAACCCTTGGTATAATATCGCCAAGGCAACCTCTGTGGCGCAAGCAGGAGATGTAATCTTCTGCCGTGGCGGACGCTATCATATTTCCCGATACGGCACAGACGGCAAACTGACCGTCCGTCTCTCGCAATCCGGTACCGCGCAGGCTCCGATTGTCATTTCCGCCTACGAGAACGAAGCGCCGATCTTCGATTTCGAGCAGCAGTTATTGGATTGCAACCGCAATAAGGACAAAGTAGGCGACCGCGGAATGCTTATTACCGGCGACTACTGGATCCTCTTCGGCTTGCATATCATGCACGCTGCGGATAATGCCATCAAACTCGAAGGCTCCCATAACCGCATCGAGCGTTGCGAGTTCTCCTATAACCTCGATACGGGTATCCAGCTCGGCTTCGGGCATAAGTTCTCTGACACTTTCCCGGGCATCAGCAGCAATGATGGTTCGCATTGTGCCTACAACGATATAGTGGACTGCGACTCCCATCATAACTGCGATTACGACGCTAACTACGGCTCTGACGCGGATGGTTTTGCCTGCAAGATGCATAATGGTATCGGTAACCGCTTCATCCGCTGCCGCGCTTGGCGTAACTCCGACGACGCATGGGACCTCTTTGAGACCGACTACGATGTCATTCTCGCAGAGTGTTGGGCATGGGAATCCGGTAATGCGGCGGACCACCTCTGGGTAAAGCAATACTTCGACGGATCCGCCTCTTTCTCCGGAAACGGTAATGGTATCAAACTCGGCGGCAACGGAACAGGTGGTTCCAGCAAAGGTATTCACTATGCGTACCGCTGCGTAGCGTTCGGGTGTGACATCACTTCCTCCGTGAAGGGCTTTGATTGTAATAGCCACAAGGGCGGACACGTGCTCATTAACTGTCTCGCGTTCGATAACTCCTACGATTTTATGTTTGAGTCCGGCGGTTCGGATGCTAACACCTACTATTATAATAATGTCTGCTTCGGCAAGCAGGAGGCTTGTGTCGGAACAGATGATTACAATGCTTTGGGCACCTCCCTCTCCAAAGATGCCTGGACCAACCACCTGGTGACTTCTTTCTCCCGCTCGGATTACGTCTCTTTGGCGGAGGCCGATGCAATCGCTCCGCGTCGTGGAGATGGATCGATGCCTTCTCGGTTCGCACGTCTCTTACCCGGTTCCAACCTCGTGGATGCAGGATTTATTCCTCCGGTATCCGTTACGCCTAATCTCGCGCAACTGGAGTCGGACTTCCCCTTCCTCGCTTCGCCTATCTATGGCACGGCACGCGATTTGGGACCGTACGAACTCTTCCAAGAGGGAGGAGAACTCTCCGGCGTCCAGCAGATTGCAGCTCCTGAGCATAAGGGAGACATTGCTATCATGCTTGGTAACTCCTCTTCCGAGCGCATTGTACGTTTCTCGGTGCCTACCGACATAGCTGCGGCTTCTATGATCATCTATGACCTCTCCGGACGGGCTATCCGCTCAGTCTCGCTTGTCGGTTTGACCCACGGTGTGGACTACTATCAGCCGATAGACATAACGGATCTTCATGGTCTCTATATCGTCCGAATCGCTTCGGAGAACTTCTCCATCGCTGCGAAACTGCAATAAGAGAATCGGGCAGGAAACACCCTGAAACATCTATAGAAAAAACAAAAAGGACAGCCACTCGGCTGTCCTTTTGTCGAGAAGAGGCGACTCGAACGCCCGACCCCTACGTCCCGAACGTAGTGCGCTACCAACTGCGCTACTTCTCGAAAAAGCGTGCAAAAGTACTGCTTTTTTTTGATATATGCAAATTTTTTTGCAATTATTTTGCACTTTTTCGCTTAAATGTGCGTTTTCCGGGCTTTAATGGCTCCGATTGTGCCATAATTTGACGAACATCCGCCTCTGTCAGTTTCTCCGCATCGGTATTTTTTGGAAGACGATAATTGCCCTCCGCGGTATGGATATATGCGCCGTATTTGCTGCGAAGTACCTGGATGCCACCCCATTGATGAATAGGTTGAGTGGACTCCTGCTTCTCGCGAATCATCGCGATAGCCTCGTCTAACTTTACACTCATTGGATCTTTGCCGCGAGGGATGGAGATGAAGAGCTTGTCATAATGTACGTATGGACCATACTTGCCCTCGCCTACGATAACTTCTTTCCCTTCGTATTCGCCGAGGGAAAGAGGCAATGCGTTCTTAAATAACTCCAAAGCCTCTGCTAAAGTAATCGAGTATATCGATTGACCTTTCTTCAGACTCGCAAAGCGCGGTTTATCTGCTGTCGCGTCGCCGATCTGAATACATGGACCGATCTTACTTATTTTTGCAATCACCGGCTCGCCCGTAGCTGGGTCTGTTCCTAATACACGACCTTCTACTTTTCCCGATGGAATCGAAGAAAGTAATGGTTTGAGGGTCTTGTAGAAATGATCTACCGTCTCGCTCCAATCGGCACGACCTACAGCGATCTTGTCAAACTGCTCTTCCTCGTGCGCTGTGAAGTCATAACTCAAGATACTCGGGAAATGGGCTACTAAGAAATCATTGGTGATATATCCTAAATCGGTTGGCAGGAACCGTTGGGTTTCTGCGCCGTACATCTCCGATTTCTGGCGCTCTGTGACCATGCCGTTTTTCAGCGTCAGTACTGCGATATCACGCTTCTGACCTGCGACCGAACCCTTCTCTACGTATTTTACTTTCTGAATGGTCTCAATGATCGTCGCATAGGTGGACGGACGACCGATACCTAACTCCTCCATTCGCTTGACTAATGTCGCGTCGTTATATCGGAATGGAGGCTTAGCGTAGGTCTGTACGGCTTCCGCAGAAATAAGTTTTAAACGCTCGCGTTGCGACATAGCCGGTAGTATACGACGCTCTTCGGCTTCTTCGTCCGTGGATTGTACATAGACACGGGTGAAACCGTCGAAAGTAACCACTTCTCCGGTTGCTACAAACGCATATTTGCTGCCATGAATAGATACCTCGATGGTCGTCTTCTCACTCTCTGCCTCGGCCATTTGGCTGGCGATAGTACGTTTCCAAATCAACTCGTATAACCGCTGCTCGTCGCGGGTAGCACCTGCCGTGAGCGTGTTCATATAGGTCGGACGAATGGCTTCGTGGGCCTCTTGGGCTCCTTTGGATTTGGTTCGGAACTGGCGCGTGTGCACGTACTCCTTACCGTATTGCTCGGTGATCACTTCTTTCGAGCTAGCTAAAGCTAGCGTAGATAAATTGACGGAATCCGTACGCATGTACGTGATTTTTCCACTCTCATACAACGATTGCGCCAAACGCATAGTTTTCGATACCGTATATTTGAGCTTGCGAGCCGCTTCCTGTTGTAAGGACGATGTAGTGAAAGGAGGGGCCGGCATGTGAGTAATGGGCTTACGCTGTACATCGCGAACGATAAACTGTGCGCTGCTCAAACTCTCAAGAAACTCAATGGCATCTTTCTTGTGCGAAAAACGATGGTTCAATTCGCATCTCAGTACCGATGCGTCACCCGGATTTACACCGATGAAATCGGCAGAAATTCGATATGCGGACGATGCGCGGAACGATTCAATCTCACGCTCTTTCTCTACTATCAATCGTACGGCAACGGATTGTACGCGTCCGGCAGAAAGACCCGTCGTCACTTTCTTCCAAAGGATAGGAGAAAGCTCAAAACCTACAATGCGGTCTAATACACGACGCGCTTGTTGGGCGTTAACCAGATTATAATCGATATCACGCGGATGTTCAATTGCCTCCAATATCGCCGGCTTGGTAATCTCATGGAAAACGATACGTTTCGTATCCTTGTTCTCCAACCCCAATACTTCCTTCAAATGCCAGGCTATAGCTTCTCCTTCACGGTCCTCATCGCTTGCTAACCAAACGGTATCCGCTTTCTTAGCCTCACGCTGCAACTCCTCAATCAGCCGCTCCTTATGCGGGTCTATGGCATAATGCGGCGCGTAACCATGCTCGAAATCAATACCTAACGAGTTCTTCCCGATGGCTTCAATATCGCGCACATGACCTTGACTGCTCATCACATGATACTCCTTGCCCAGAAATTTTCCGATTGTGTCCGCCTTGTGCGGAGACTCTACTATAACCAGATTTTTGCTCATACAAATGCTATAAATAAGGTGTACCCTCAAAAAAACGCCGCAAAAGTAGTATAATTAATTGAATTGTGCAAATTTTTTTTCTTATACTTGCATATTTCAAAGATATTTAGTATCTTTGCACCCGAATTGAAAAAAATAGTTTTAATTTTTTTATCAAAAATACTTGCATGAACGTTTTTTTAGTCGTATTATTAGTGCTCGCGGGCGTCGCGCTTTTATTAATGGAGATGTTCCTTTTACCGGGGTTTGGTATCGCGGGCGTGAGTGGTTTCGGTTGCCTCCTGGCGGCCATCGTTGTGGCGTACATCTGGATTGGACGTATGGCGGGGTATATCACCCTTGCGGCGTGCCTCGTCCTCTCGGCGCTGGCTATCTGGGGATTCCTGCGTAGTCGTGCGCTGGATAAAATGGCGCTCGATACCAGAATCGACAGCCACGTCGAGATGGCCCATAACAAACTCAATAAGCAAGAAGACAAAGAAAACCAAAATAAATCACAAAATTCCAAGGAGGAATAATTATGGATGTATTAACTATTGTTGTGATGACCCTCGTCTTTATAGGGTTGATCATTTTCTTCTATTATGTGCCCTTCATGCTCTGGATCAATGCCGCAGTGAGCGGTGTGCACATCAGTCTTGTACAACTCTTCTTAATGCGTATCCGTAAGGTACCTCCTACGAAGATTGTGAACTGTATGATAGAGGCGCACAAGGCCGGCCTGACGGATGTCAAACGCGACGGACTGGAGGCGCATTACCTCGCCGGCGGACATATAGAGCGTGTCGTACACGCCCTCGTTTCTGCGAGCAAAGCAGGTATAGACCTGTCGTTCCAGATGGCTACGGCTATTGACCTTGCCGGACGTGACGTCTTCGAAGCCGTGCAGATGAGTGTGAACCCCAAAGTCATCGATACGCCGCCGGTAACGGCTGTAGCCAAAGACGGTATTCAGCTGATCGCCAAAGCCCGTGTGACCGTCCGTGCCAACATCCGCCAACTCGTCGGTGGAGCAGGTGAGGACACTATCTTAGCCCGTGTAGGTGAAGGTATTGTCAGCTCTATCGGTTCGGCGGAGAGCCACAAGCAAGTGCTCGAAAACCCCGATTCTATCAGTAAACTCGTACTCTCCAAGGGCCTCGATGACGGTACGGCATTTGAGATCCTCTCCATTGATATTGCGGATATTGATGTCGGTAAGAATATCGGTGCGCAGCTCCAGATGGATCAGGCGAACGCGGATAAGAATATCGCCCAGGCGAAAGCCGAGGAGCGTCGTGCTATGGCGATAGCAAACGAGCAGGAGATGAAGGCGAAAGCCCAAGAGGCGCGCGCTAAGGTGATTGAGGCTGAAGCCCTTGTTCCGCAAGCGATGGCAGATGCCTTCCGTAATGGTAACTTAGGCATTATGGATTATTACCGCATGCAGAATATGCAGGCGGACACTGCTATGCGTGAGAATATTGCCGGAGGTGGAGAAAAGAAGGGGAAGAAAAATTGAAATTCGCGCTGCTACAATACCCGATAGAATGGGCAAATCCCAAGGCGAACCTTGGTCTGTTAGATGAACGCTTGCGGGCGATAGCCGGCCAGGCGGATGTAGCCGTTGTGCCGGAGATGTTCACTACCGGTTTCTGTACCGATCGTCCCGGTCTGGCGGACGAGTGGGGGACAGGCGAGAGTTCCGTGGCGCTGCAGCACATGGCGGATACGTACCATCTTGCCATCATCGGCTCAATGATGGTCACCGACCATGGCAAACTCTATAACCGAGGCTTCATCTTCCGTCCTGACGATCCCCCCCAGTATTACGACAAGCATCATCTCTACCATTCCGGTGGAGAGGCGGATTTCTTCACGCCGGGCAACCGGCGTACGCTCTTTGAGTACCGGGGAGTGAAGATCCGTTTGGCGGTTTGTTACGACCTTCGTTTTCCCGTCTGGCTTAGGCAGGACAAGCATAATATGTATGATGTCCTCATCTGCGTAGCGTGCTGGCCTACGATCCGCATCCAGTATTGGGATGCCCTCCTGCCTGCTCGCGGAGCGGAGAACCACTGCTATGCTATCGGCGTGAATATGGTAGGTACGGACGGGATGCAACTCGATTACAACGGCCATTCCGCAGCCTATGACACCTGGCTCAAAGACGTAGCGGGTTTCGAAGATTACGAGGGCGCTACGCGTATTGTCGATCTCTCTATTGAGAAACTGCGCCATTTCCGCGAAGTACTGCCGCAATGGCAGGAGGCAGATGACTATCATCTGAACTCTGAATACTGAATGCTGACTGCTGAATACCGATAGCTGAATGCAAATTAACTGGAACATAAAACAACTCTCCCCGGAGGAGACCGACACGGCTCAACGCTTGAGTACCGAACTGGACATCAGTCCGGTTGCCGGCCGTCTCCTAGCGGGAAGAGGTATCCGCACGGCTGCGGAGGCCCGCGCTTATATCCGTCCTTCGCTGGATAGCCTCCATGACCCGTTCTTGATGCGGGACATGAGCACGGCTGTGGACCGACTCTGCAGAGCAATAGATAACCATGAGCGGATCATGGTTTACGGCGATTACGATGTAGATGGTACCACGGCGGTGGCACTCATGTATTCCTTCTTGCGTAACCTTACGGATAACCTCATCTATTATATCCCCGATCGCTATACCGAGGGTTATGGTATCTCTACCAAAGGTATTGATACCGCTAAGGAAAAAGGCTGCACCCTCGTCATTGCGCTGGACTGTGGTATCAAGGCGGTGGAGAAGATGGCATATGCCCGTTCGATAGGAGTAGATTTTATCATCTGTGACCATCATACGCCGGGAGACACGATTCCTGATGCCGTCGCTGTGCTGAATATGAAGCGCTCCGATTGCCTCTATCCTTTCAAGGAACTGAGCGGCTGCGGCGTGGGTTTCAAACTCGCACAGGCGTATGCCATGCGCCGCGGTATGGATATGCAGGAGGTGTACAGACTCCTGCCGCTCTTGGCGATGTCCATCGCCTCGGATATAGTGCCCGTGACGGGCGAGAACCGCATCCTGGCTTTCTATGGCCTGCGTGCCCTGAATGCCATGCCGTCTGAAGGTATCCGAGCAATCATGCAGGTCGCGGGCATTGAAGGCAAGACCATCACCATCAGCGATCTCGTATATAAGATAGGTCCGCGTATCAATGCCGCCGGACGTATCAAGAGCGGCGCGGAAGCGGTACGGCTGCTCATCAGCCATGACGCGGAGGCGGCTTTGCGCTTCGCCAAGGAGATTGATTCCTATAACCAGGATCGCCGTGACTATGATACCAAGACTACTGATGAAGCACTCGCTCAACTTCAAAAAGACCCGATGAATTCGTCGAAATTCACTACCGTCGTCTTCTCACCCGCGTGGCATAAAGGAGTGGTGGGTATTGCTGCCAGCCGTCTCACTGAGACCTATTATCGTCCTACTATAGTCCTTACTGCGGGAGAAGATGATATCATCAGCGGTAGTGCGCGTTCTGTCTCCGATTTCGATATCTATACGGCGATTGACTCTTGTCGCGACTTGCTCACTAATTTCGGTGGACATAAGTTCGCCGCAGGACTCAGTATGCATCTCAAAGACCTGCCGGAGTTCCAACGCCGGTTCGAGGAGTACGTCGCCGCTCATATTACTCCGGCGCAACAGGTGCCGACCTTAGATATAGAGGCAGAAGTCGAACTGAGTGATATGAACTGGAAGATGTATAAGATTCTTCAGTGTCTGGAACCTTTCGGTCCCGGTAACGAGCGCCCTTTATTTCTCTGCCGCCATCTTATCAATAATAGAAATACCCGTGCTGTGAGCGAAGGGCGACATCTCCATTTAGATCTCACGGATACGGTCGTTGCGATGGATGGTATCGCTTTTGGACATGGTAACAAAGCCGAATATCTCCAGAATGGCAACGCCGTCGATGTTTGCTTCTATCTCGAGGAGAATAGTTACCGAGGCCGCACAACGCTCCAGATGAACGCACAGGATATCAAGCTCGATGAATAACCACGAATCCATAACCCGCCATGAAAGAGATATACACAAAAATTACTGTCCGCAAGGATGAGATGTACGATAAGGAACTGGAGTTCTTCCTTCATGATTATCCCGGGGAAGTCAGTGAATTGGACGAATATGCGACAATGCTTTATGACTCGACCAAAGACGAGGAGATTATCGCTATTGTCTCCCGCATGGAATATGAGCAGACTTCCGAGCAGGTATTCTCTCCTTCCGGTGAATTTGAGGACCAAGGTATAACGTATGCCACGGGCATCCAGTATCGTCTGCCGGATGAGGAGAGAGTTTATGAACACCCGGTCGTAGAGCAGGCTGTCGGAAAGCAACTGGAATGGAGAATATATCTCGATTCCCAGAAAAAAGAGATTGAGAGCTTTATAGAGTTCTATATGTTTTACCGGGATCAGGACGGGGATATCCGCCGCATCCATAAGGATAATATCCTTTACCCGCTGCTGATTCCTGAGAGAGATACTGCTGGTGCTTATATCACTCTTGTGGTCACCCGCGGAGCGGAAGAGACCCTCGGTCTGGGACGTTACTATTTTGCCTTCCTCCTGCGTGACAAGAAGAAAAAGCCTATAGGCAAGCCGATTGTGCAATATATGAATATTGCTCCCTCCAAGCCACATTATACGCGTCCGCGTTCCAATGAGATGGTTGGAATGGAGGCGATTTACGACCAGATGGAGGTCTTGGCGCAGCAGAAACTGTTCAACGACCAACGCCGCGCGATGAACCTCCTGCCCGTGCCTATCAATCTCAATGCAGCCGTGATGGGAACGAAAGGGTCCGGTAAGTCCGCTTTTGCTCAAGTCTTATTTGATTTCTATCTCCGTAACGGTTTGATAGAGAAGGACCGTCTGGATGTCGTGGATGCGAGTACGTGGTCTCCTTCACTTCGGGAAGATGACTCGATGTTGACGGATTGTATGTCCTTTGCTTCAGGAGGAATGCTCTACATAGAGAATGCCGGCTCGCTGATAACTACGGATACGCGTGGCAATAAGAACCGTGCCGTCCAGACCCTTGTCAGCCGCTTGAAGGAAAACGCCGACCATGTAGCCGTCGTGATTGCTGATACGCCGGATCGTATTACCGAACTGCTCTCTATTGCAGATCTCAAGTCTTATATCGATCAGATATACAAGCTCCCGGAGTTGACGATCGATCATATCATGTCCATCGCCGAGAGGGAGTGTGACGCGCGTAAGTTTGTTCTTACGGAGGAAACGAAAAAGTCGATGAAATCGTATCTTTCTTCGCTTCCTAACCCTACTTCGGAGGATGTGAACACGCTTATTGACAAGATGGTCTCCCACATGTCTTTCCGCGTGGTGAATGATATGTCCGATCTCTTCCAGACGAAGGAGAAACTGACCACGCTTCTGCCCGAAGACGTACCGCAACCGCAGGTCGGTGGATTTGAGGAATCGATGTCGAAGCTCAATAGACTCGTGGGTCTTAAGAACCTCAAATACAATATCGAGACCCACCTGAATCTCGTGCGCTTTTCGCATCTGCGTCAGCAACACGGCCTGCAGGTCTCTATCCCGCCGCTGCACATGATTTTCACCGGTAACCCCGGTACGGGTAAGACGACGGTGGCTGGGCTCTTAGGAGAGATATACGCTTCTCTGGGCATCCTCAAGACCGGACATGTAATCAAGGTCGATCGTAAGAAACTCGTCGGCCAGTACATCGGTGATACCGAGGAGAATACCAAACGCGCGCTGCAACAGGCGCATGGCAACATCCTCTTTGTGGATGAGGCATATACCTTGGTCGGTGATCCGGATGACAAACGGGATTTTGGTCCGAAAGCGCTGGATTGTCTCCTCGATGAGTTGGGGAAAGAGAATACCGACATGATCATCATCCTCGCCGGATATCCCGACGAGATGGAGCAGTTGCTCAAGTCTAATAAAGGTCTTCAGTCCCGCTTCCCATATACCTTCCATTTCGAGGATTATACGGAGGCGGAACTGCTTGAGATAGCGGTCAAGACCGCGGAGGACAGCGGTTATACCTTCTCTGATGAGGCCTACGAACGTCTCCGCAATCTGATACATCGGGAGGTGACGCAACGGCCCAATAAAGAGGACAAGCATTTCGGTAATGCACGATATATCACGCGTCTGATCTCTACCCGCATCATTCCGAATATGAGTCGTCGGGTGCTTTCCTCTGCGGATGCCAATGCTTCGCCGCTCGTCCTGTCGCGTATAGAAGCGGCAGATATACCGATGAAATCAGCGGAAACGGATTATATTATCGATGAGGCATTGATTGCGCGGACCCTCGCCGAACTGGATGCTTTGACCGGACGCGAGGAGATTAAGCGTACCATCCATGACCTCGTTGCTTTGGCCCGTACCCGGCAGCAATCCGGTGATGAACTGGCTTATACCATCCCGCTCCATTGGACCTTCACCGGCGCTACCGGTACCGGCAAGAGTTCGGTGGCTCGGCTCTTGGCGCAGTTGCTGTATGCTTTCCATCTGATCTCATCGGATCGTATGACCCAACTCCGTATGCCCCAAACGACGCAGAACACATGGTCTTCCTACGACATCGACCTCCTCTTGCGTGATACGATGAAGCAAGCGGGGCACGGCCTGCTCTTCATAGACTTGGATGATATTGCCGGAACCCATATCGACATCCAGTGGTTACGGTGCAAACTGACCTCGCTGACTGCAGAGATGCCGGGCTCTTATGCCTTCGTGATTGCGGTGGATGATGCGCGTCTTCAGACCCAACCGATTGATATGCCGCTTTCTACTTCTGTGCTCCATTTCCCCAACTATACGGTGGATGAACTGATGGCTATCTTGATCCAACGGCTCTCCCGCCAGGGCTTCTCGCTCTCTCCTGACGCAGCCCAAGAGATATACCAGCGCATCCTGCTTCTTTCTCAAAATCGTCCCGGTCTTGCTAATGCCCGTACTATAAAGCATATCTGTACTGCCCTCACGGCAGAGGCGCAGTTACGCGTGCTTGAGACGCAGAAATCCTCGATTTCAACGGCTAAAAATGAACCTGTAGAGATCACTGTTGACGACCTCTCTTCCGTGAAGTGGAAGGAAGTACATAATCCTAAAATCGGTTTTTGATTGATACTATGAGAAAGGATAGTAAAATACGTATTGTCTTTGTCTGCCATGGGAATATATGCCGTTCCCCGATGGCGGAGTATATCTTCAAATACCTGGCGAAAAAAGCCGGTGTAGAAGATCGCTTCGAAGTGTCATCTGCTGCGGTTTCAACGGAGGAAATAGGCAACGATATCTATCCGCCTGCTAAACTCAAACTGCGTGAGCACGGTATTCCTTTCGGTCCGCATAGAGCTCATCAATTGACCCGGGAGGAATATGAGTACAACGATAAGGTGATTTGCGCCGATTATGATAACATCACCTATATCCCTGACATCGCCCATCAGGATTTTGACGATATCATCGACTATTTCGATACGGACGAGAAGACCTCACTCATGATGCAATGGGCTGGTGAGAGGCGGGATGTATCGGATCCTTGGTACACCCGTAATTTCGAGGCTGCCTACGAGGATATATACATCGCTTGCAAAGCAATATTGGAGTATTATACAGCAGACTTATAAGGAGTGTCTATGAACGAATTTAAAAAAGGAACGGGCATCGGGAACTATGTGGTCCTTTATCCTTTGACCAACAAGGAGTACACGCAAACCTATTGTGTGGCGGATAAGGATCATTTCCAATTTTTCATGAAGGTGTATGATATGAATCATATACCCGATTTCTTACGCAACGGAGAGGATCCGCAGGAACTTTGGGCATATAACCATTTAGGTCTCTGCGATTATCTGCCTCACCTTATGCGTTCCGGGCGGGAAAAAGCAGGAACAACCGATATTGTATATTTAGTAACCAAGTATTTCAGCGGCAAACTTCTCTCTCAATATATAGAGGAGAAGGGCCAGCTGACGCAGGGTGAAGCGCAGGCGATAGCCTTGGCGCTGGTCAAAGCCATTCAGCATCTCCATAGTCATGGGGTTTACCATCTGGATATAACACCGCAAAATGTCCTTTTGGAGGTCACTGCCGAAGGCACCTATACGCCGAAACTCTTCGATCTGGAGTACGCTTGCGAGCGTAGGCCGGCAGGAGAGGTAGCCTATAAAGCAAAGCGTTTTGAGAAAGTGGATCCCTACTATTCTCATACCGATCTGTTATCGTCCCAGAAAGTGAACGAATCCGATGATCTTTTTTCCATTGGAGCTATCCTCTATACGATGCTGACGGGCAAAAGGCCTTGGGATGACTGCCCCATCACGCCCGATATGCCGTTCGCGGAGCAGCATATCAACATGGTACGATGGCGCAAGGACCATCCGGTGGACTCGCTTCTGAAAACCCTCGTTTCCGTTCACCCGCCTATGTATGAAGCAATGGCGCGAACGATGGACGGATGTATTACGAACGAGGAACTGGAGCGGTTACTGGAGGTGGAATTGAGTGAGGTCGGTCAGAAATCGCGCATCAATGTGGATATACAGGCTCTCAGAAAGGAGCAGAAAATGGGATTTGCGGAGATTGCCGGCATGGATGAACTCAAGCAAAACCTCGGGCAGCGAGTCCTATGGCCCTTGAAGCATCCTGAGAAAGCCATGCAATACGGCATACATCTGCCTAATGGCATCCTTTTCTACGGACCTCCGGGATGCGGTAAGACCTATTTTGCTTCCAAACTGGCGGAAGAACTGAAGTGGGAGATGGAGTTTGTCAGTACCGCATCGCTTGGCAGTGCCTATCAGCATGAGACGCAGGGGAATATCCAGAAGATTTTCCTGAAAGCGGAGAAGCATGGTCATTGCGTACTTTGTATCGATGAAATCGACGGAATTCTATCCGGCAGGAAGGAAGTATCAGGCAATTCCAGCCATAATGACGAGGTCAATGAGTTTCTCGTGCAGATGAATGAGTGTCATAAACGGGGTATTCTGGTTGTCGGTACGACCAACCGCAAAGATATCATCGACCCGGCGGCACTCCGTACAGGACGTTTCGATCTGCTCATCGAGATCAAAGCCCCTGATCTGGAGATGCGCAAGCGGCTCTTCGAGATGTATCTCGCTAACCGTCCTTTGGCGGAGGATTTGAATATCACCGAGTTGGCTGAACTGACGGAGGGATATGCCTCCTCGGACATTCCCTTTGTAGTGAACGAAGCGGCGCTTTTTGCCGCCATAGCCGATCAACCGATCTCCCAGACTCATCTGACGAATGTCATTAAGAATCATCCCTCGTCGCTCTTGATTACCAAACCCAATCGCATCGGATTCCAATGAGTGTTATACCACGCAATATAGTAGTCTTTTGGATCGACGAGGCGCCCCGTGAAGATTTCCTGGCTCGCCTTCATGAAGCCGGCATACAGGTCTTTATGAAGGATAATTACGTCGATGGTGTTCAGTGGCTTTCCAATCCCCATAATTTGGAGATATGCGATGCCGTTATACTGGATATCAACTGCAAGATCCGTCATTCCGATGAGCACGAATCGACGGATTCTTTCCGCGATTATGCCTCCCGTGTGCTCAGTCGATGCGAGGGCGAGAAGAAGCACCTTCCATGGTTTGTGTTCACGACCGGTGTCGGCGACTCCGCCTCCTTGCTCAGCGCTATTCCGCAGCGCGATTGGACGCGTCATCAGTTCTATCAGAAAGACACGTACCAGCAGCTCTTGATTGCTGACATCCTGGAACTGACCCAAGACTCGGAAAACGTAGCGCTCCGCAGGCGGTACAACGGGGTTTTTGACATCTTCGAGGACGAAGGAACCACTTCCCGGCTCTATGATATCATCCGTAAGATTGAAGATCCGCAGAGCACCGCGGATACCACGGTCTTTAATGCCATGCGCAAGCTTCTGGCTTACGCAGTCTCGTATGGTAAGGACCACGGGCTTTTTACCGAAGATAGCGATTCTATCCGTGCGGCGGAAAAGCGTCTGGCGGATATCTACGAACTGGCGCCCGAGATAGTACCGTCTTATATCCTGACTAATTTTCGTTCCCTGGCCGATACGGTTAATAACGGTAGTCATACCAAGTGTGAGGAAGAGGAAGCGGGAAGTCTTGCGGTGGACGCAGATGTCCTCTCCGGCAAGGCGCCGTACCTCTCGCGTGCCACATTCTACCAACTGCTCACGGTCCTGCAATGGATGCGAAAACTACCGATGAAATCGGAAGAAATTACATCTTATCGCGCTCGTATAGATGCGATGCTCAGTGATCCTATTCATCTCTATGAAGGTTGCGAATGTCACCTGCAGTATGACAGCGGAGTCTGGCATTACGGCCGTTGTGCCATTCGTCCCCGTCCCGGTCATCTCCTCAACGAGCAGACCCTCGTCCGCCTCAAGTATGTCCAACCCAATAGAAACTATACTACTAAAAAACGCTACCCCTTCTTCGCCCAATACGATGTGGTGATGACGAGGTTGTAAATGAGGATATGATCTGGAAACGTTTAGGAATATTATTGGTTCTGATTCTTTCTGTTGGGTATATCTCCGCTGAGAAGGCACTATATGTGGTGACTGCACGCACCTTGAATGTGCGCACAGGTCCCGGCAAAAACTATGTAGTCTATGGCTGTTTCAGCCGTGGAGATACCATCCTCGTAAAGGGCATAAACGGTCAATGGGCTGCCGTTCAGGACGGCTACCAAACGGGATATGTCAGTACTCGCTATATCCGCTATGTCCGCACGATGCCCGAAACAAATGCTCCCCCTAAAAAACGACAACCCGTCAATAAATGGGACAAATGGTATGAGTATGCCAAGGTCGTCCTGTGGATCTGGGTTATCTTGGCTGTCATCGGATATTTCGTGAACGATACCCTGTCCGGTGTCGCCCTTTGGCTGTTGATTTTCTGCGGTATCGGCGCATTCATCGGATGGCTCTTTTGGGATAACGGAACTGCCGGAGTAGTGGTCACGGTGGTTTTGGAACTGCTGGCGATCGGAATTTTCATATACCGTATCAGGAATGCCCATTGGGGCGAAAGGTCTTATTTCTCGTCTTTCTCACACCGCGTCTGGGCGATTCTATCGTTCCCGTTCTTTATGCTCAATTGGTTGCAGTTCTGGCTCACCAAACCTTGGCGGCCTTTCATGAAAGTGAATCGTTTCCCGGATTCCGTCAAACCCGCTATGCGTACCGTCCTGCGCGTCGCGCAAATACCGTTCTACATAGCCTTGTTCCCTTTGCGCTTTGTCAATGCCGTGTATTACAATATCCTTCTCTACAACCTCTACGCATGGTCTAATTATATCGTTGAGGTCTTTCTGCCTTCTGATCCTTGGGAAGGAGCGGGCGGCACCGAAGAGTGGTTTAAGTACTTACCGAAACGGATCGGCAAATATCTCCTCTGGCACGGCTCTCTGACAACCATTGAGAGTGCGGTCTGGACGGCGATTGATACCTTCATCCCCGCACTCACTCTCTTCCATGGTACCGCTGCACCTTTTGCCGATAATATGCTTTGTGACCCGGGACGCAATAACCCTTGGGATCGAACCAAAGGCTGGAAAACAGGAGTATGGAATGTGGGAACCGGTAATTATGCCGGAGACGGTATCTATTTCGGTATCTCACGGACTACCCTCAGCAATTATCAGAAAGGAGTTGCCATCGCTGCCCGTGTGACACAAGGCAAAACGATTGATACCGTCTTGATGCCCGATTATGTCTATCATGCCGCTGGGCGGAAGAATGCCAATGCCGTTTCTAATTGGGGACTCAACCACGGCTATGTCACGGGCGAATGGTGGCGGGATGATGGGGCTTGGTGGGAGATTTGCTTGTACGACCGGCAAAACCGATACAACGAAAGCTGGCGTATTCGGCCTATTTATGCCATTTATGCCCATAGCGGAATCATGCAGCGTATCAAAGGTGGACCTGCACATTGGCTCTTCCGCCAACAAGTCATCGATGATCTCCTCAACACCCTCTCCCATAAACTCAATTGATAATCCATCCCCCTCTCATTTCGCAGTAATCCTTTACGATAGGGTTACTGTTTTTGCTAATAAGCACCATTGCCTCTCTGTATATTCTCCTTGTAACCTCCTTATTTCCTCGTATTACCCTCGCATAATCCATGCATAATTCTCGCATTAACCTCGTACACTACACGTAAGATATATGTACGATATACGGAGGATATACGGAGGATTGCCATGCTTTCCTGCTGAGAATACGCGTAGAAAACCTGTAGTGTACTGTACTGCCCCTGTTTATGCCGGTATCGAATAGCGAGCCCGTCCCCTGACTTTTCCATTCTGTCGTCGGACAAAGAAAAGCCCTCGAAAATACGCTTTTTTCGTACCTTCGCACGATTATTTTACAATTTTCTTGCATATATCAAAAAAAAGTTGTAAATTTGCACCCTGAAAAGAGTTTATTACCTTGAATAACACATCATTATGGCGCGGATATTTATTTCATATAAGCGAGCAGATAAAAACAGAGTCTTTCCAATAAAGGATAAGATAGAAAAAGCTCTCGGCGAACGTTGTTGGATTGACACAAAAGGGGTTGAAAGCGATGCTCAGTTTGTCGAGGACATCATGAAAGCGATTGATGAGGCAGAAATCGTTTTGTTTATGTATTCGCATCATCACATGCAGATTAAGAACTACAAGACTGACTGGACCATTCGTGAAATTAATTATGCCCAAGAGTGCAAAAAGCACATCGTTTTTGTATGTCTGGACAATACTCCGTTGATATCATGGTTCTCTTTCATGTTCCCGAATCAACAATTGATTGATGCAACTTCTCAAGAGGCGATGGATCAATTATATGTCAGTCTGAGAAATTGGTTGAATATAGAACCATCCTCTGTTGATTCTAACCACACCGAGCAGAAGGCGGTTACTCAGCCTATTCTGCCGGATATGGATAAATTCGAGTACTATTATAATGACGATAAACAGACTGCCAGTTTTACTTCTATTGGAGATGATAACCGAGCTATAACCGCAGTCCATATCCCGTCCACTACACCCCATGATGGTAAGACCTATAAGGTAACCTCCATTGGAGGATGGGCTTTCTCGGGATGTCATTCATTGGAGCACATCGACCTTCCGGACACCATTACCGAAATCGGATATGGCGCGTTTGTGGACTGTACGAAACTGCGAGAAATAGTCATCCCTCGGAGCGTCACGAACATCAATCCATGTGCCTTTGATCAATGTGATCATCTCGAATCCATTCAGGTATCTCCGCTCAATGAGGTCTATAGTATCCGAGAGGGAATGCTTTTGAGTAAGGAACGGAATGAGCTGATTCGATGTTTGATCAGTATTCAGGGTGTATGTATAATCCCAGAAGGAATAACCGGTATCCGACAAGGAGCGTTTCATGAATGCAGTAAGATAACATCGCTTCATATACCCGAAAGCGTCACGCAAATAGATAATCATGCATTTGAAGGTTGCGATCAATTGGAATCATTCGTTGTTAGTGACAATAACCCTGTTTATTCATCGGACAATGGTATCCTGTACCACAAGCGATGGCACTCTTTAATGATGTGTCCACGAGGTAAACAAGACCTTTTGTCTTTCTCTATTCCGGAAGGGATAACGACGATTGATGCCGCTGCTTTCAAAAATTGTACCTCTTTAATTTCAATCATCATCCCTGATCACGTTACGAGGATAGAATCAAGTGCATTTGAGGGATGTGAGAACTTAGCGTCCATACTGCTTTCCGAGAATATTAAGGAGATTGGTAGCGGGGCTTTTGAGAATTGCACGAAATTAAAGAATATAACGATTCCTAATGGGGTTCGCACAATAGGAAATTCGCTGTTTGACGGATGTAGATGTTTGGAATCCGTTTCTATTCCGGATCATGTCAGCAAGATAGACAATTATGCGTTTTATGGGTGTGTTCAATTGGAATCAGTCGTTTTGCCGCGTGAACTGACTACTATCGGAAAAGGTGCGTTTCAAGGATGCAAACGGTTAGAAGGCATCGACTTCCCGGAAAAATTGACAAAAATCGGGAACGATGCTTTCCGGGATTGTATCAACCTCACATCCGTCGTAATCGATCCCGTCCTCATGGACATAGGAGAAGGCGTATGGGCAAGATGCGATCAACTCAGAGCTATCCATGTTGCCGCCTCCCATACCCAATTTTACTCGGAATACGGCGTGTTATATAATAAGGATCAATCCGAACTGATTCAATTTCCGGCAGGCAAATCAGGTAAATTCATTATTCCAGATAGTGTAAAAATCCTTAGGAAAAACGCCTTTATCGGTTGTAGTCAGTTACGGTTTTTGGTTATTCCGGATGGCATCACCCAAATCCCGCAAAATGCTTTCCGATCCTGTCCGGAACTGACCATTGAGGTCTCATGGAACACGATTGTTTCAATGGAATGCGGACTAAATGCCGACAAAATCACACGTAGAAAAAGAAAATGAAAAATAATAACGATCAATTTAGAGTGTTCATCTCCTCGACCTTTAAGGACATGGACAAGGAGCGGAGTTATCTTGTGGAATGGATATTCCCAAGAATAAAAGAACTATGTGCTGAACGTGATGTTGAGTTTTTCCCTATTGACTTGCGTTGGGGTATTACAGAGGAAGAGGGTAAAGATGGCAAAATCATTAATGCGTGCTTTGAAGAAATTGATAATTCCAGACCTTTCTTTATCGGACTTATAGGTGATCGGTATGGATGGCAACCGACAATAGCAGATTTAGGCAAGAATGCACCGGCCTTATTGGAGCGTTATCCTTGGCTGTCAAAAGATATTGAAGACGGATTGAGTATAACAGAGATGGAAATGCAGTATGGGGCACTTAGGCAAAAAGAAATCGATGCCGCTTTCTATATTCGTCAGTCCCCGAAAGAAAATATTTCCCAATCTAACGTTTCTAATGAACATCCTCACTTAACTCGCCTAAAAGATGCTATCGTTAAAAACAAGCATATACATTCAAGTTCTTATGCATCACTTGAGCAATTGGGAGATATGGTGTATAATGACCTGAAAGCAGTGATTGACGCAGAGTTCCCTACAGATAAGGATCAACGACAACTCAATAAACATGATCGCAGTTTTCGTTCTCATCTAACCAATTATGTTGATTTGTCCAATTATCACAAACAAATAGAAGAGGCTTTGGGGCGATTAAATAGTAAACAAAGATTCCTTGCTCTCCATGGTCTCAAAGGTTCCGGCAAATCAACTGTGCTGTGTACATTTATTGACCAATATACAAAATCACATGATGCGGAAATCGTCTATTATGATATGGCGAAAGTTCCTTTGGAACAAGATATAAATAATGTTTTTAGAGGACGTATTGAAAAAAGTGTATCCGATCCTGCCCTGAATTTTTTCTTCACACCGTTAGGTTACCTATCCTTGTCTAAATCTAAAGAACGAATATTGGCTTTGGATAATTTGGAATACTTGTCTCCTAAGTTGCATGAATATTTTATTCGCTTGCTGATAATGTTCAACGACGATCCTAACATAAAAATAATCATTACCCATACCGATTATGAGTTTAATCCGTATAGTACTTCAGGTAATGACGAAACTTATTCCTATATCTCAATTGATAGTCTGGCAGCAGAAAAAGTCGAGGTGCACGGTATTCCAAGGGAGAATATTCCTATATTTGTGAAGCGCTATTTAAAGCAATTTGGCAAGTCGCTTGCACCGCAACAATTAGAGCAATTCAAAACCCCTCACTATACAGAAAATCCACACTACTTAATCATGGCATTGTATCAATTAGTGGAGTTCGGGGTGTTTGAGAAAATTCAAAACAAGATAGATTATTTAACGGAAAATTCGGATTATAACAAATGGAAGAGAGAGAAAAACACATTTAACTATATGTCCAGCATCTCCACTCCTGTCATTTATACTTTGGATAATGTAATTACCCGTGATGTAGGGGACAATGGAGAACCTAATAGAATAGCAATGGTATTTTGGGTACTCTTTATCTTATCCAGAGTATATGGAGGCGGGTTCACGGAACAGGAAATAATTGAAATCTTCTCTTTCACCCCCATCCAATGGGCATTATTTCGTCCACAGGTTATGCTAATCTGCCGTGTTCAGAATGGCGAAATCCTATTTCATGATAACATGTTTGATTATATTATCGGGCATATATCAGACGAAAAGAAAGAGGAAGCATGTAATGCAGTCATTCGCTATTATGAACAACTACCATGGCAATATGAATTGGAGGAAGAATTTTCAAGTCAGAAATATAAGCGCTTCTTATCTGAAGCAGACAAAGTCCGCGCAAAAAGAAGTTTCCGTAAAGCCCAAGTATTGCCTATCTTTTTGTTTCACAGTGGGAGATACCAACAATTGCAAACGTATTTTAACGACCCCAAAATTAGAAAAAATATACCTGCCGACGATGTAAAATGGTTGGAAAAAAGACTACAAGAAAAGCTAAAGACATCAAAATAACATATTAAAATATAAACACGTA
>ODAJ011826222.1_pt1 | contig 23791 bp, 36 predicted proteins | sample 1539241 | NCBI WGS metagenome assembly ODAJ01 (sample SAMN02144231, study PRJEB22623) | gut metagenome | biome: sheep rumen | host: Ovis aries | place: New Zealand
TCTCCTTCTGGTAATCCTATATGTCTTTTAACTTTCACTCTTTATCACCTTCCTTTAATTCCTTTAGATATTTTTCTTGTTTTATATGTAAAGCAAATTGAAGGGTTGGATTATCTGTTTTATAAATTAGATTATGCAATTGTGTAATATAATCATTTTCTATATTTATAATATTTTGTAGTCTTTCTATTTTAAAAAATTGATGTTTAATAACTTCATCTGCTCTGTCCATTTCATCAAGTAATCTTTTAATATTTTTTCGTTGGTCTAATCTTAAAGTTCCCCATTCTCCATAGTCAATATTTCCAAACTGAGGACACTCTATTGCTTTTCTCATTTTTTCTCTATAATTCATATCTATTTACTCCCTTAATCATCAAATGGCATATTATAATCTGGTTTAACAACTAATGTGCCATCCACTAATTCTATATTGGCATTACACCAACCTTTGTCATCTTTTATAATGATTGGTATATGATGTTTTATAAATTCTATCATTTTTTCTATTGTCATATCTATTTACTCCTGACTTTCTAAATTAAATCATTTAAATCATAATTTATATCTTGTATTTGTATAATATAATTTTCTTGTAATAAATCTTCTATATTTTCTTCATAACATTCTTTTGCATTCATTAATGCTTTATAATCTTTTTCCAAATTACTTTTATCATATCTTTTTTGTAATCTATCAATCCATTTTTCTTTTAAAAATATACTAGGCATTATAACTTTAAACTCAATTTTTCTTTTATTTAATTCTTCTCTAACAACTTTATGAGAACTCATAAACACTTTATAGCCTTGATTAGATAAATGTTCGGCAATGTTTACATATATCTTATACCAATCATCTATTCTTTTACCATCTACCCAAAAATTACCACTTTCTAAATCAATACAGTTATTTTTACCTGATATACTTGATTTTCCTATTCCTTGATAACCTACATAAATCATATTTATTTCACTTCACTTTCTATTGTTCCATTTGTATATCTGCTTCACCTTTATATTCATAATAATAACCATCTATGATATAACCTTGTTCATATTCATATACACCATGTTCACATTCAATAGATTTTTTACCATTTAATTGGTCTATTAGGTATTCCATTGAATAACCCATCATTCTATTATCTGTTCTTTTTGCATCTAATTCTTTTATGTAATAGTTTAAATCTTCTTTTAGTGTAACTAATTCTTCATCATATTGGTCTTTTACTTCACATATACTTGCTACATATAAAACACTTAATACAATAAATATTATTACCATATATATTTTAATCTTTGTCATTTAATACCTCTATTATTTCGTTGATTTTTTCTTGTAATATTTTTGTGTCTTTGCCCCAATATGATGCGTACATATCATCGTCATCATAAGTGTCAGGTATTTTTTCTATCTTCTTATCTTCTTCCTCTTCTTCTATTGAAAAATTAAAAGTATAAATTCGTGGTTCTTCCACTTCTCGTTCACATGCTATTATTTCCACTTCATCGTTAAGTTGTGAAAACGTAAAAATGTTATCTAATAATCCTTCTGGTTCGTCATTATCGTTGATATGAATATAATCATCCTCGCCTCTATCATAGTGATAAACGAATCCTTCATATTTAATCAAATAAGGATGCCCCTTTTCATTATTTGCTATTGTATTTAATAAATCTATTATTTTCATCTTGCATACTCCTTTAATATTTTAATTAATCCTTTAATAAAATCTTGTTTGCTTATTTTAAAGTTTTCTTTATAACCTAGTTCTTTATCTTTTTCATATTGCCTTATTAATAACTTCGTTAATTCTAATATCATTAGAATGCCACATCACTTTCGTCAAATTCTATCTGTTCACCAAAGCTAGCAAATACATCGTCATTTAATTTAGGTGTTTCTTCTACTGGTTCGGGTTTAGTTTCTTCTTTGTCTTTTTTACTATCTAAAAATTGTACCCTATCACCTACTACATCAAATGTATAAATCTTCTTGCCGTCTTTTTCATAAGAACCTGTTTGTATTCTTCCGTCTATTGCCACCAAAGACCCTTTATCGCAATATTTAGACACATTCTCGGCTTGTTTATCAAATACCTTAATATTGATAAAATCTGTCTGCTTTTCGCCGTTTTTACTACTAAATGGTCTATCTATCGCTACCGAAAAGCCACAAATGGCTTTTTCAGTAGTGGTATATCTTAATTCAGGTGTCTTTGTGATTCTACCTATTAAAAATACCTTGTTCATTTTTTACCCTCCAATATATCTAGCAAGTCATATATATTAACATCAAAATCTTCACATCCTGGTTTTAACTCATATTTAGTAGAGTATATATAATCTCTTGCTTTATCAATTCTTTTTTCTAATTCTTGTTTTTGCTCTAATAATTCATATCTTTCAGTTGCACATCTTAAATATACTTCCCATATATCATTGTTTTCTTTTTCTATATCAGCTAGTTTTTGAGCTACTCTTAAACTTAAAAATTCGCCTTTCATTTTGTCACCTTTAGTAAGTTATTTATAAACCTATATTGTTTCTTTAGTTTTTCAATTCGTTTATATAATTCCGTTTCGTCCTTTTTGGTGTGGTATCTCATTTTATTCAATACCTCAATTTCTCTATTTATTTGTCCTCTTTTTTCAAAAAGTTCTTTTCTCATAGATAGTTTTTTCCCATAACTTCGATAAAGTCTTCAGGTGTCTTTTCATTCTTTTCGCACCAAGTAGTTTCACCTAGTACTTTTAGTTCTCTATCTAATTCACGGTTAAAGTGTACTCCCTCTTTTGACATATTATGATGTTTTGGACAAAGCCATACCTTTAATCCCTCTCGTTCACTTATTGTTCTTTTTCCTGTTCCGAAAAAGATATGATGTTCATGTAATTGTCGAGTATCTCCACATACCCAACATTCTTTTTTATCAGTTATTATTGATTTCATTTAATCTATACCTCCCATAATTTGTTTTTTCACCATATACATTTATTCCTTTAGTATCTACTGTTTCGATGTTATAGCCATCTTTTCTTAACTCAAATACCGTAGCGCTTAATCTTGTATTATGTAAGATTCCTGTAGCTTCTAATTGGCTAATTGAATCATGTGTTTTTAAATATTCTAATAATCTTGTTTTATGTGTTTCTCTCATTTCCATTCCTCCTTTAATCTTTCTAATTCTTCAGGTGGCATAGTTTCAATTTCCATTTCCTTTGCTGTTTCAACAACTCCGTCTATTAACTTTGCCATCTCTTTTGTATTCATTTCGCTGGATGGTTTAAAGATGTTATATATGTATATTCTCTTTCCATCCTTTTCTCTTATTCCATCTAGTTCAATGTATTTTATTCCTCCAACCTCTTTTGTCGGTGTCGCCATTTGATATATGACCCCATAACTTCGTAACATCATTAAGTGTACTTTTTGTTTATCTTGGTTTAGTGCGTCTGCTATCTTACCTATCAATACCCAATAATAAGCGTTTGCATCTAGTGACCTTTTATCTCTATGTTTTGATATTCTGAAATCGTATAATGTATCTCTATCTAGTTTCAATAATTTTGGTATGACATCATCGACTTTGTTTATAAAAGTTTCCATAATCTTCTAGTACCTTTAATAACTCCTTTTTAGTTTTTCTTTGAATCTCTACTAATTCACCTAAGTTTTTCTTAGGTAACCATAAACAATATAGTTTTTTAAATCTCTTACCTATTGCTAATTCATAAAAACTTAATTGCCAACTCAAGTATTCTTTATCAAGCTCAGCTGTGGTCTTGATATCAACTAGTGAATGTTCGCCTTGTATAGTGGCTTCCATATCATAAGTTCCACAATATTTGTTTTCATAGTGTATTTTTTGCTCTTGACTTATAACCTTAATATTGTTATCTTCTTTAATCTTTTTATATTGGTCTAAACTAGCTTCTTGAATATAATTTAGTTCAGGCATATCTAAGTTTTGTTCTAAACACTCTATTGCTTTGTGTACTACGCTTCCATATTCAGCCTTTTTAGTAAGTACTCTTTTATCTACCCCTTTGTACTTATTAGGAAATATGAAGCGAAGTATATCACTGACACATGGTGTTATCACTCCATTCAATAGATAAATATGTGCTTCTTCAATAAACTCTATCATTCGCTAAATGTTAAAGATACTGACCCTGATACATTTGTTTCTTTTTGATATTCTTCATAAACATCAGGTAATTCTTTTTTAAGTCTGGCCGAATCAACACTTTTTCTTACATAAGGTTCTTTGTATTTAATAGCCAACCCATCTATAACAAAATCTTTCTTACCTATTTGTTCCATAGCTTCTTTTAAACCTTTTTTAAGTTCTTTTTCCATTAAGTCCATTTGAAGTTTTAATTGTTGAAAATCTCTTAGTTTCTTTACTGCTTCTTTTTGTACGACTATTTCGTTGTCTTTAATTTCCACTAGTTCGTGCATCATTATCACCCTTTCTATAAGTTCCTTTTTCTTTGCTGTCCCAAACTAATTTTGCAAATTGCTTTCTATTTAGTTGTTGTATCTTTGCTTCTATTTGCTTTACTTTCCATGTTTTATTTTCTTTTTTAGCTTTTTCTAATTTGCTATTTAACTTTGATACTTTTTTTAATCCACTATTTAAATCACCAAACATACTACTCCTCATTTCCACCAGTATTTAGAATTAAGCTACTTGCTTCTTGAATTGAGAAGTCTTCTAGCTTTTCTCTGTTAACAAGTTTGCAAGCCTCTTTTATTTGTTCTTCAGTAAGTCTTTTTCTGATTCTTGATATTTGGTCTTCAGTTATAGATATTTTTTTGATTTCTTTGGTTTCCTCTTTTGCTGGTTCTTCTTCGTTTCTTTTAATAAACTCGTCGCTTTCACTATCGCTGTATATTCCTGAGTAAGCTATCTTGCTGTTTTTTAAAACTACTCTATCAAAGCATCTTTTTAAAGCCATTGCATAAGGGTAACCCGCATTCTTTAAATTGCTACCACTTACTTCACCAACTTCATATAAGCCTTGTTCAGGGCAAATATATGTATATACCAACGAATCGTTATAACCCTCTTTGTCTAGCTTTACGCATTCAGGTTTAAACTTTAGTTCTTTATCTAAGCTGTCGTTTATTTTTAAACAACCATCGTGGCTTATAATAAGTCCACTATACATAACTTTTGTTTTGTTTGAATAAGTATTAACCAAAATCCAAAAGTCGCTAGCTTCTAAAACATCCTTATATTTTTCACTCTCTAATAATTCGATTGCTTTATTCTTTGCTTCTTTGTACTTTGGTGTAATCCATTCAACTGGTAGTTTCTTACCATTTATGATTTCTTCCTTTTTCTCTCCGAAGTCATAAGTCTTTTTATTTTTTGTTTCCATTCTCAATCTCCTTATCTAATTTTTTCTTTAACTTTTTTCCGTTTTTAGCATCCTCTTTTTGTTGATACTTTCTTAATGCACCTTTAAGCACATCATTTTCTTCAATTAAGAAAATATTATTCTTTTGCATACAATCTAAATCACTTAGTGCTTTATCCATTTCACTTAGCGCTTTATTTCTACCTTTTTTTAATAAATTATTTTGTACTCTTAGTTGTACGTTTTTCATTATTAATTTTGTTATCCTTCTTTTTATCATTCTTTTAACAATATCCTTTGTCATTTTTTATTCAAACTCCTTTAACATTTCTTCAAGCTCCATGCTTGACTCTTTATCTTCTTGTTTTTCAATTCTTTTATTGAACCATTCAGGTAATTTTTCTTCCTGTGGTTTTTTGTTATAATCTTTTGTTTCCCAACTTCTAATGCAAGCTTTCCAATCCTTCATAGGATTCTTACCTACCATCCAGCCATTGCTTTCATAGTAGTTAATAAATGTTACAGGGTTAATTGTATTGTTACGTTCTACACAATACTCTTTAACCTCAGCCAAAGTCGGTTTAATAAACTTTTTTCTTTTTATATTTTCTTTTTTAATATCCTTATCTTTATCCTTATCCTTTTCCTTATCGGCTTTTTTGGGTTTTTCTAAACCCACTGGGTTTTTTGGGTTTTGTTTTGGTCTTCCACCTTTTTTCCCGTTTTCCCTATTTCTTTCAACGATTTTTTGGTATTTTTGATTATCTAAGGCAAATTGATTTTTAAAAAACTCAAATGCTATTCTTATGTCATTTTCTACATTTTCATTACCACTAATTTGATATTCAAAAATAGCTCTAAATAATTTACCGAGTTGCTCGTCGGAAAGGATTTTTACAGGTTCATAAAATCTTTTATAAATTACGAATCCTTCTTTTTCTTCCATATTTCCTCCTATATTGATTTTTTTACCTTTTTGTGGTATTATTTAGGAGTAAATTTTATTTACAATTTCTTAATTTGATTGCCTTTGTGTTACAGCACATTGGCTTTTTTTATTTTCTCCAATAAAACCACCTCCTTTAAATTCCAAATTCTTTTTTTACATATTCTTTAAGTACTAAAAATTCTTTTGTTTCAGGTAATCTTAATCCATCATCCAGCATTTTTTGACGAATCTCTTTCATGTGTTTTAATGCTTTTAAATAACTAAGCCCCGGAATCATTTTCATTAGGTCTTCAGTACTTATCCATTTACTTTTCATAAGCCCTCCTACATATAAAATTTTGTCCAATCGAAGTTAAGAATTTTTGCTATCATTTTAGCTTTGCTAGGTTTTGGATTTCTAGTACCTAACTCCCATGTCGAATAAGTACATTGAGTTACATCTAAAAATTTAGCCATATCTTCTTGGGATAATTTCTTTTTTGTCCTCAATTTAATAAGCCATTCTCGCTTCAAAATATCACCACCTTGCTTTCTAAAACTATTTGTAATATAATATTTATGTCCTTTTTAAAGGGCAGCATACTTTAAGGCTAAGTCTTGCCATAGATAATATGAAAAAACTAGCTTTAAAATTTTTAAAATTTCTTTTTAGAAACGGTAATACCCTCATAATTGTTATTGGGAATGATAACCAAATCTATAAGAAATAGCTTTCGAAATCAAGTTGGTCGCCAAACTGTACTTGATTTCTTTTTTAATGTTTCGCCTCTACCTTATGTATTGACAGTTTAAATATATCACTACTTTTAGTATATGTCAATACATTTTGTAGTTTTTTTATTTATTTTTTTTACTTTTTGTGTTATATTACTAATGAAAGGGGAAAATTTTATGGAAAATAGAAGTTTCCAGGATGTTTTTAAAGAGCTTCGATTAGAGAAAAATCTTTCACAGGATAAAATAGCTGAAGAATTAGATGTTTCACCAGCTCTTATAAGTAAATGGGAAAGAAATGCCTCTACTCCAGCACCTGAAATGTTGGAATATATTGCTGATTATTTTGATGTTTCTATTGATTATTTGGTAGGTAGAAGTAAATATAAAAATTTGGAACAAGAAAATACAGAGCTTGATAATGTTTTATTTAGTAAAGTAAAAGATTTATCTGACGAAGATAAGCATGCTGTACTAGGTATTATAAATGCCATTAAAAAAGATATAGATAAAGAATTAGATAAATAAGCACGGTAGTATTAGTGCTTTAGGAGGTTGCTAATGCTAGTGAGTTTATTAAACAATGAAATTGACGAAAAAGAATATTTAAGAGAATACAATGCTAAAATCTTATATAGGAGGTTACCTAAAAGAATCTATGGTTTTGTATTCAAGTATAGAGATGTATGTATCATCATAATAAATAGGAGTTTATCTGAAGAAAATAAAAAAAAGACCCTACTCCATGAGTTTGCACACATAGAATTGGGTCATTTAGATAAAAAACTATTAGAGTTTTCTATTGAAAATGTAGAAGATGAAGCTGAGAGATATATTAAATCTTTAATGGGGATGTGTATATGAAAAAGATTTTGTTGTTAATTTGTTGTGTTTTAGTTTTATCTTGTTCAGGATGTTCCGAATATAATAGTGAGGATAAAAAACACGACAAAAATACTGAAATATGCAAAAAAATTATAGAAAGTTATAAAGAATTAGAACATGATGAAATTTGCACTTTTGAAAATGATGAAAAACTAGAAAAACATTTTCAATGTATAAAAGATTTATATGATGAGAATTTAGATAAAAAAATACAAGATTTCTGTGATGATATAGATGACGGATATTTTGAATAAAAAAAGATAGTCCCTCGCCAAAGTCGACTATCTCAAATGAAAAAACCCTGCAAGTTTTTTCTATACTCTATTTTACTAAAAAAAGGAGGTTTTGTAAATGGTTTATAAATCAAAAAAGAAAACTAAAGATGGTAGACAATACTTCTTTAGAGTTAGATATAAAAATATATATGACGAATGGGTAGATTATACATCTAAAAAATTCGCAACAAAAAAAGAGGCCACTGATGAAGAAGCTCTTTATAAAGCAAAAGTTATGCAACAAGATATGAGTGTTTCAAGCATAACATTTAAAAAAGCTTATAATGAGTTTATGGCACTTCATTCTAAGAATATAAAAAAGCAAACGAAAAAGAAAACAGATGAGTTGTTTAATAATTTAACTCCAATACACGATATGCCAATAAATAAATTAACTCTAGGCAAATATAATGAACTATTGGTTTACATCGAAAATAAAGGCTTTAAATACGACCGAAATAATAAAATATTAGGTTTATTAAAACGAATTATAGTGTATTCAAATAAATATTATAATACCTCAGATAAAATATTAAAATTTATTGAGAATTTTAAATCTGTAAATGAAGAAAAAAAAGAAATGAATTTTTTCACTTTAGAAGAATACAAAAAATTTGATTCAGCTATAGAAGACCATACTTATCATACATTTTTTGAAATGTTATTTTATATGGGATTTAGAGTTGGTGAATTATCTGCATTGCAAATTAAAGATATTAACTTTGATAAAAACGAGTTAACTATTAAGAAAACCTTAACTACCAAAATAAAAGGCGAAATATACACCATATCAGCCCCTAAGACGAAAAATAGTATAAGAACCTTACCTATCCCCAAAAATGTCTTAGAAGATATAAAAATTGTTTTAGATAAGTTAAAAACATCTCCTAAGTATAATGAAGGTTGGTTTTTGTTTGGAGGTAATCTTCCTTTTAAGGAAAGCACCATAACAAAGAAAAAAAACACCTACTGTAAATTAGCAGGTGTTAAGCAAATTCGTATTCATGATTTTCGTCATAGTTGTGCTAGTCTTTTAATTAACAACGGAGCTAACATAACTTTGGTAAGTAAATATTTAGGTCATAGCAAGATTTCGATGACCTTAGATATATACTCTCACTTTTACAAAAATGAATTAAATGAAATAACAAAATTAATAGCAAATTTATAAAAAATGTGTTTCGTGTTGTGTTTCGTGATATATAAATAAATAAAAGCCCTTATAACATAAGGGTTTCTTTTAATAAATGGTGGACCCTGTAGGTTGCCTAACACAATCCACGTGAATTAAGTATAACATATCTTACTTTGTTTTACAAGGGGTTATTTAAATTTATTTTATTACATTTTTATATGTTTTTTGCCTTTTTTAACAAAAAGTGTGTTTCAAATGTGTTTCAAAAATCATCCAATCATTAATTAAATATTCTCTTATACCATTATAATCAAAATATGATACTCTATGAATATCACCTATATACTCTGGGAAATACTTTTTAGTAAATTCTAGTATTTCTTCCCTATTTAATTTCATACAAAACCCTCCTTTCGAGTTGTGTATGATACATCCACTCATATAAAAATATTGTCGAAATAAGATATTTATCATATAAAAATCATATTTTAATCATAAAAAAAGAACCTAGCATTACGCTAGGTTTCTTTTAATAATTAAATCCATATTGTTTTAACATTGCCTGTGTTTTAGGTCCTATATATCCATCTGCAACAAGTCCTGTATTTGCTTGGAATTTCTTAACCCATTTTTCTAAGTATGGGCCGAATAAGTTACCATCTAATAAGTTATGAGCTGCTTTTTTACTCTTACAGAAATATCCCCAATAGTTTTCAGCAAACCAATAACATAGATGTTTTATATAATCTCCTCTATCACCTTTCTTATAGTAATTTCTACTTGGTGATGGAGTTGGTGTTACTGGTTCTGTATAGTTGAATCCCTCAGGATTAACATAACAACCTTTCCTTAAATCCCATATACCTAAATGTAAATGAACCCCTGTTGCTTTACCAGTTTTACCAGTATATCCTAATAAAGTACCACGAACTACTGATTGTCCTGTTCTACATGATACACTATCTAAATGATAATGTAACATTTTAACATTTAGTCTAGGATATTTAACCCATACAAAGTTAGCACCATCTTTAGCTCTACCACAACTTAATATAATACCACTTTCAATAGCATATTGAGGTAGTTTTACTCCATTTGTTCCATAGTCTGTTCCACTATGAAATGAACTTGTAGTGCCTCCTTTTGTATTCATTACTTTACGATAACCAAATCCACTTGTTACATAGTGTTTAGCACCTTTAAATATTAAATTAGTTACTGCACTCATTATCTTTCACCTTCTTCATGTGTTACTGGAGCCATTTCTAACTCATCAGGTTCTACTGGTATTTCACCATAGATTTTCTTTAATTCTCTTTTTGATAATTCTGTACTTATAGAATCTATATTAATTGCTTTTTGTCCTAATAAATAAGTACTTATTACACCCATTATTACGGCTATTACACCAGTTATTTGAGTGCAGTAAGGTATTGTTATTCCCTCTACTGCATTTATGCCTAAAATAAGGGCATTTAGTATTGTAAGTATATTTAATGTGTATTTAGATATTTTTTTTATCATATTAATCCTCCTTATATTCCCTTTCAGTTGGGTTTTCGTCATTATCATATTCAATAAAATGCTTATCTAATGTTAAATTATTATAAATCTTAACTTTTATTTGACCATAATACAATGTCATATAGTCTTGGTTTATTTCATCACCACTAAACTCATCAAAAACATCTTGCATAGTTCCCTGATAGTTTTCTAATATTTGCTTTAAGTCAATATAATCTTCCATATTTTACCTCCTATGTATTTGGTACATCATAACCTGTAACCATTGCAATAATATTGCCTTTACCATCTGCTCTATAATCTATATTGTAGAAAGCATTTGGTTTTCCTGCTAATACACCATTTGTACAATCCCATCCAGCAAAATAAACTGTAAATGCTGTTCTTTGAGATATATTAAATGATGTAAATGTTGCTGAAGTTTGTACTGTTACTCTTGCTTTAAATGTATCAGGTATTTCAGTTAAATTAGCCATAGCAAGTGTCATTGAATTAACATTATTTGTTTTTTTGTTCCACTTGCCATTATTAACTGTTGTTGTTCCAGTTGTTGTTGTTTGCCTTACTACGGTTAAACCTGGTTCATAATTTATCTCTGATATTGCATCCATAACATCTTGATAAGTAGTAAAGAAGCCACCTTTATAATCATTTTCTGTACTATCCCAAGCATAATAAGCGGCAGTATATTCACCACCATTTATACCTAAGACATCACCTTTTTTATAGATTTGTTCTTTGCCTACTAACTGATAACTTTCACCAGCAACCCACATTCTTCCTGGACTTTTAACCCAATAATTACCATCTGGTAATTGACTGTGAGGATGAAGCATATTTGCTTGTGTTGAAGTGTTATATAAACTTAAATCTAATGGAATAAACTTTGGTATTCCATAATATTCAACGTCCTGAAAGCTTGTTAAGAATGGTTCACTATATTCCATAACAACAGGTCTTCCTGGGTCAGTACTTCCTTTTGCACTTTGCACAGTTATACTTGGTTTACTATCTAAGCTAGGATAGTATATTTGGTCTGAATTAGAACGAACTAAGAATAATATTTGCTCATCTCTATCCCAATCTAAATAAGTTGATTTATATAGAGTTGCATTACATCTATTTCCAACAAAATCAAATATCCAACTTTCACCAGCAACTGGTTTTGGCAAAGCACCATTGTTGTATATTAAATCATTACCATCGGTATCAGTTAAAGAAAGACCAAAATCTCCTTTTGCAATACCATCTTCTACACTAAATATTATTCTTGAGTGTCCTATTTCTCCTGTGTTTATAGTTGCCTCTAATGTGTTTATTGGGCTTGTTATAAATATATTATTAGGTGGAGATACTGTACCTAAAGAAGCATATCCACCTTCTGCTTCATAATCTCTTCTTAAATTACTTTCTATAAAGTTTTCGGCAGGATAAAAGTATTCGTTAGTTGTATCATATTGATACATTAGGTTTTGTGTTGCAAATATCTCTAATCTTGCAGCAGTTCTAATTACAATTCCACCTTTTTGAACACTTTGTCTTTTAGTTGTGCCATCTTCCATTATTAAGTTGATATAAGAAATATTTTGATTATCACTTGCTTTATATACACCGACAGGAAGTGATGCACCATCAGTTGGATTTGAGCTTGTTCCTGTTATTATTCCAGTAAATCCAGCATCTGCTTTATTATTCCAATTTGTTTTTTCTGTTGTAGTTACAAATTGATTTGCTTGATTAGTAGTATCTATTAAATCACTTGCCAACTTATGAGTACTATCTATTGTGTTTTGTTTATTATTCCATGTTGTTTTTTCTTGTGCTGTTACAAATTTATTAGTTTGGTTAGTGTCATCTACTAAATCACTTAATAATTTATGAGAACTTGTTATTTTATTTTGTTTATAGTCAAACTCCGCTTGGCTAAAATAAAATACATCTCCATAAATATTTTGTCCTTCTTTTATAATATAACCAGATATATTATATACAGGCCTTCCTTCTCCAGTAAAATCATAACTTACTACTTCAATTCCTTCTAATGTTATTCTATTAACACTTATTAATCCAAATCCCCAATTAAATGCAACTGTTTCATCTCCATCATATACAACAATAAATACATCTCCTTCAGAAGGCATATCAACATTGTAAATACCTGTATCTAAATCAAATATATTTATTTCTCTTTGATATGGTAATGTGGTTATTCCACCACCATCTAAATCAATATTTCCACTACCTAAAATTGATTGGTTATTAATTGTTTTGAATCCGTTTATTGTATCTAATACAGACTTATTTGTATGTGTATGACGAGCAGCTGTGTTGTTATCCAAATTTGCTTTGTCTACTGTTGTATAAGATGCTGTTGTTGTATCTAATATTTGCTTATTGGTATGAGTGTGTCGTGTTGCTGTGTTGCTATCTAAATTTGCTTTATCTTCATCCGTAAAGTTATTTTCTGATAAACCCTTGCCCGCTTCTTTATCTTGTTTTCCGCTTATATCTTGGTGGGCTGTAATAACAGTACCTAAGTCAGCTTCACCACTTGTTGAAATGGTGTTACCATTCATTTTAACGCTTGTTATCGTACCTTCGTTGGTTGTATAACCTGCATCATTAGTTAAATCACTTACTTTTTCTGGTATATTTAAGCTTGCTATATCTTCTTCGGTAAAGTAATCAACTCCTTTTTCAGGAGTATGACCATCAGCACCTTTTATAGCAAGTATTTCTTTCCATTCATTATTTTCTTTTACTTTTAATACTGCCATCTAATTCACCCCCATTCCAATTTTTATCAATATAAAAACAAGACCAATAATTCCGCCTATAATTGCCGTTGCTATTGTTCTTGTTAAATATTTGTTTCTATCTTGTAAATCTTTGATATCTTGCTCATTATTTTTTGCCATTGAATGAGCTTCTTCAACTTTTTCAGCAAGTCCTTTATAATCTTGAAGGTCAATTTTTGTTTCTAATCGTGTTAGTCTATCTAACACTTCTCTTTCAAATTTTTCCATCATTCACCACCTTAACTACTTTCTAATTCAGCCACTGTCTTAACATTTGTTAAGCTACTAAAGTTAGTTTGAATCCATGTCTTTGCAGTTGAATCTTTTACTATTATTTCACAATCACTTGGGATTGGTTGAAAAAATGTTGAACCCGAAAAATTACCAAACATATTATTATAGCTAGTGACATTTGTAAAATCAAAATTTCTAATATCTAAATACATTAATGACGTACATCCACAAAACATCATTCCCATATCTGTTACATTTGATGTATCAAAATTTGATAAATCAAGCATTGTCAATGAATGACATTCACTAAACATACCATTCATATTTGTTACATTTGATGTATTAAAAGAACTCAAATTCAAATTAACGAGTGAAAGGCAAGCACTAAACATTTGTAACATATTTGTTACATTTGATGTATTAAATTTTAATAAATCAAGAGAAGTAAGTTGCTTACATGCACTAAACATACTTGTCATACTTGTTATATTCGAAGTATCTAAGCTGTTTAATTCACTCGTTAACTCTGTTCCTTGATACCCTGAAAAACATATATGTCTTGGTCTATACGGTATGCTACTTATTGCATCACTCATTTGACTAGGTTTATATGTATTTTGTGTACCATTCTTTAACCTTATTGCATTAGCTATATTAGTTAAATTATCTTCGGTAATTAATACTTTACCCATTAATAGTTCACCTCATCTCCATCAACTAATTTTGAATTTATTTCATTTATAGCAGAAACAAGATTTGTTTTTGCTGTTGTTGTTAAATTAGATAAAGTACCAATATTTGTAGTATTGGTGTTCCAATTTGAAACATCAGTTGAACTTATGCCATCCAATACACTTTTATTAGAGTGAGTATGGCGAGCGGCTGTGTTGCTGTTTAAATTCGATTTGTCGGTGTCAGTTACTAATCTATGAGTTGAATCATCTTCCAAATCAGACAATTTAGTAGGTATAGTTGATGGAGTTCCATCAGGGTCAATCCACACATCATAGTCTTCAGGAGGGGTTTCTTCTCCAACCCATACTCCTGAATCACCTTTTTCACCTTTTTCTCCTGGGTCACCCTTTTCACCAGTTTCCCCCTTATCACCAGTGTCACCTTTAAGACCTCTTGTACCACCATTAAGGTTTACTTCTATAACTTGAGTTTCTAAATCAGTTTCTACTGATTCATTTTGTATTTCTAATTCTATGTTATCCATTATTTAACTCCTTTTTTAAGCACGAAAAAAGCAGATTCCTTACTATTAGGAAGTAAGGTATCTACTGTTCCGTCATTTCGTACCCATTTTAAATCATATAAGTAAGTTCCTGGGTCCATATTGGTGGTATCTGATGGAGGTATTGGAACTACTGCTGTATGGTCGTCAAACTCAGTTATATCCTTTTGAAGTAGCACCGATTTATCTTTAAGTTTTCTTAAAGTAAACCAAATATGGTCACCATCTTCTAAAGCATATTCACCATTGACTTTTGGTCTTATAGGAAAATCCCCTGTATCTCCAATTATCATTTCAGCGTCTAAAGTAGATTTATTAAATCTTATCATAGTATCTCTCCTTTCTACTTATAATAAGTAAATACTCCTTGATTATTTTGATAATCTTCATATAGATTTTGTTTTTGTTGAGGAGTTAATGGTAGTGAATTAATGTAATTTATTATCTTTCGTTTTCTTGAACCATTTATTGTTTTACCATTTGAATCTTTATCTGCTCTTACATCTGAAACAAAAGCTTTAAATTCATCATAAGTCTTACCATCAATACCTTTTGCTTTTAATTCTTGATATCTATTTCTGTTATTTGTTGTTTTCTTTGTTGACTTTCCAGTATGAGCAAGATAATAATCTGCAATAGCATACCCTGTTGAATCAGCTTTTTCTGGGCTTGAATATGTTGAAGAAATGGATTTGCCATCTATCACTTCGGCAGTTGCTTTATCTTTAGCATAACTAATTATTTTCTTAATAATTGCTACTTTTTGTTCATCAGTTTTAGACTGATATTCTTCATTATTTACTAATGAACTTACATTTTTTTCTACTATGCTACCCATTTTTTCTTGAATTTTATTTCGTTCTTTTGCAGTTAATACTTTCTTTTCTTTATTATCTAATTTCACACTATAGTCTGGTTTAGATGGCATTATAGTTTTATCTTTTGTAGCTTCATATAACGCATATATTTCTTTAGAACTTTTTGTAGTTTTAGCTTTGTTAATGTTAGCTGGATTGAAAAAGACATTAAATACTGAATTATCTCTTTCTACCTTTCTTCCTAAAGTATCCATTTTAGTTGGTAATTCTGCTTTTTTTATTGGAACTTTAGATTTTGCATAATTTAATGCTGATTCTAAAGGCTTATCCTTCTCATAAGTATCCTTAACTGTTGGGTCTATTAAGGTTGCAAACTGTTGTAAAAAAGTAGGAACAGCTCTTGATGGTAATTCATATATTTCGTTAAGTAACCTTTTAACAAATTTATCTTCGCCGTTCTTAGAATCAAAAACATCTGCTATACTTTCCATAAATGATTGTTCTAGCAAAATATCTCCACCTGTTGATAAAACATCTAAAAATTTTTCATGTGGCTTTGCATCCTTATTATCTTTTTGAACATAATTTGCAATCATAGCCATAGGAGCTGCAACTGGTTGCGCCCAATCATAAGTAAATGATTTATCTCCAATTTTTATTGAATATGGATTTATTCCTAAGGTGTTTTTCATAAAATCATTTACATCTTTATCTTCATCTTTTTCACCAGTTATTATTTTTGCTTTTGCTAAAGCAAAACCCATCATATACAATAAAGACCCAGCAAAAGCTTTTCCAACACTTTGAGAAAAGTCATGTTGTAATTGATATGTTACCTCCCCTTTAGACATAGCATTATATAATTGTTTACCTTTAGTAATTGCAGAAATAACTCCAGCAGGAGAATAATCAACTATAGCTTTTGTTAAGTTTGCTGGAGTTTTAGCGAATGGTATTAAAACATCTCCTAAACCATAACCTCTGAAATTAATTTTATTCAATGTTTTCCTTATATTTAAAACTGATTTTGTATATTCATTATTATCATTCCAAGTTCTTTGTAATCCTTCTTGTTCTGCTAGTTCCAACATTTCAGGTGTTATTTCGTTGGTATGATTTAGTTTTTGTTGGTTATACAAAGAATTTTCTACTGTCCCTTGATAGAAAACTCTATCTCCAGCATCCATGACATAACTTAAAAGGTCATTGGTAAAGTTTAACCCTTTCGCAATTTTATTTCTAACACTTTTTAAAGGTCCTTTATGATTTTCATTAAACGCTTTACCTTGACCTAAATCCATATCATATTTATTTTGAGAAGCGTTCTTTGTATCAATACCAAGTTTAAAATCTCTTGTTGCAGTTTTAGCACCTTTAATTGCACCTTTGCCATATTCAACTATTCCTCCTAAAGAAGGTGCTCCCAATGTTCTTTGTCCTGTTTTCTTTGAAACAATTCTATCGGCTATACTACCAAATGTATCGGCAACAGCATTTACTGGAACTATCAAACTATTTCCACCAATATTTCTAACTTGAGTTTTAGGATTAAATAACATTGATATTCTCATCCAAGCCTTTAGAGAATCACCTTTTTTATGTGGTAGTTTATCTTTTAACATTTTATTTATTTTAGCTAACTCCACATTTTTAGCTTCTCCATCTTCCATGTTTTGAATTTTTTCCATTTGTCTGGTTATATATTCAGTTTCTTCCCAAGTTAATTCAAAATTATCTATATATTGAGCAGCCTTTTGTTTACTCATATTTTTAGTGAATGCTTTTTCTGCTTCCATTAGTTCTGAATTTGCATATTTAACCATACCTTCTGGTGTTAATCTTGATTGTAAATTAAAAATTTGAAGTGCTTGAGCTGTCTTTGTAGCCATACTTCTCATTTTTCTTGCAACTCTATTTACTTCGTCATAATTTCCAGCATCTTGAAATTGCTTTAAATATATCCATCCTTGAGCAACATCAACAGAATCCAACTCTTTATCATTAGATAACCATTCACTATAGGATTTTTGCATTTCTTCTGCTGTTGTTCCGATTCTATCAATAGCTTTATCCAATGATTCCTCATTAGTAACTGGATTGTAGTATTTAATTCCTTCTTCTGTTTTTAGTTGTTCTCTTATATCACTATTTATAAATTTTGACTTTTCTGTAATATTAGAATAAAAGTTTGAAATTTTTGAACCATCAATCTCTAAATTTTGATTTTTAAAATCAGCAGCATTTATATCTCTATTATTTTCTATCCTTGTATATATGCCATTATCTGATTTTTTAAATTTAGTATCATTGTTATTATTGTCTTTGACAGTTATAACATTTTCGCCTTTTGTTTCTGCTATTGTGTTATTTGAACTATCATTTTCAACAAAGTTATTTCTATAACTTACTGCTTCATCATATTGGTCTTTTTCAAAATGTTTAGTTTCAACATCTTGGTCAGTATTAACCATAAATGCAACACTAGGATTACCATGATTTGCTGCGATATTATCGTGGTCATATTCCATATTATAATCCATAATAGATGCTGTTTTAAATCCAAACATCTTTTCATACATTTCATTTAATGGTTGGTTAGGACTTGCGTAGCAATCTAATGTTTTTGCGTTTTCTTTTATTACTGGCGCTATTGCACTTAAAAATCCTCTTTTTTTATTATCCAAATTAAAAACAGAGATTAAATCTCCGTCTTTTGTTATTGCAAATCCACTTAAACCGTCATCGCTTATATAATTTTTAGTATTTTTATAATCTTCAACATCGTGTAAATCAACTAATTCACCATATCTAAGATATTTTTTATTTATTTCAAATATATCATGGAATGTTTGTGCATCAACATTATCATACATATTAAACGTTGTATTTTTATTTGATTTTAAAGATAGTGCATTACCATTCCTAGACTTACCATCTCTGGTTTGTAATTTTGATTCATAAACTCTTGAAAGTCGTTCTCGTATTCCTTCATCAATTTGCTTATTTCCTGAGTTGAACAGTTGTTGTTCTTCTTTAGAGATTCTTCTACTTTCTTCTTGTAATTTTCTAAATTCATTTTCAACACCTTCTTTCGTGTTTACGTCTTCATTATAACTCAAATTAGTATTTTTTTCAAGATTTACTTGGTATTCTTTAGCTTTTTTTACTTCTTCTTTATAATTGTTTATCAAATTTTTATCTCTTTCAATATCTTTTCGAAGTTCTTCTGCTACGTCATAACGACCTTTTTCCTCATAGTCTTTAATCCAATTTGTAAATCTGTCAATTCTTTCTTGTGCACTATCTATATTTTTTTGCCAATATTCTGGTTTGTGTTTAACATACTTATGTGAAAAGCCGCCATCATTGGATTCCTTTCCAAACATTTTGTCCCAAAAAGGTCTAGCACTTCCTACTTCTTTATATGTTCTTATTGTTTTTTCATTGTCATAGGCATATTTTTTTATAGCGTCAACTATTTCTTTTCCATAACCTTGTTTTTGGTTTTTAACGTATAATTCGTCTATCCAAATTTCATTATTATTTTCTGTTATAGATAGTTTTGCTTCATTATCACCTTTTTTAAATCTAAATACTCTTGCATTTCCATCAGAAACTTTTCCTTGATTTTTATCAAAATCTGTTGTTCTTTCTTCAAAAAAATCACTCATTGGAGATTCGCTAGAATTTGTTTGTTCTCCAATAAAATCTGCCAATTTATTTCCAAACTTTTTTCTCTTTGTATTTTCTATTTTAGATTTACTCTCATTTACAGCTTGTTTTACATTGTTTGTAGCATTTTTAACCGTTGTTTGGATATTTGGATTGTTTTGTTCTAAACTCTCGTTAGACGCCATATTTTGCGTGTTAGAATTGATGTTAGCACGTTGTTGTTGCAAAGTTTGAGTAACTGCATTAATCATATCAGCTTTTTGACCTTGTGTAAGGTTAGGATTATTATTTATTTCATTAACTCTTTCTTGAGCTACTCTATTGATATTTTGATTTTGCTCATAAGTACCTTGTTGTACTTGATTTAACATTTCATTCGCTTGTTCCGCAGTTATTCTACCTGCGTTCTTTTGATTTATTATATCTTGAGTCTGATTTATTTGTTGACTTGAATAGTTTTTATTTGCTAATTGAGGTCCATTCATTAAACCTGAATTTAAAGCTCCTAAAAATCCACTATATAATGCTTCTTTCGTAACTGGTTTGAACTTGTTATTTTCATCAAAAGCAATATTTCTTACAACAGGTTCTAATATTTCTTGTAAATATTCTTCAGAAAACTCTCCACCCATTTCTGATAAATATTTTCTAACGTTTGGATTTTTAATGATTTTATTCAAATACTTATCAGCCGCCTTATTTGTTACCTTACCTAATGCTGATTCACCATATACGTTAGAAATACCACCCATTGCTTTTTGCAAACCAACTTCTTTCGCTGCTTCTAATAAACCATATTTAGTAGCTTGTTTTTCGTTTTTACCTTCATTTATTGCATCTTGATAAGAATTTCCAAAAGTGGTTGTTCCTGTCGTTAGATAAGATGCTGCAGGTCCACCAAAAGCACCAGCTATAATAGAAGGAGCCATGTTTCCTGTTGTATATGCCAAATCATGATATATTTTACCAACTTTAGATTTAGTATTTTGTCTTACTTTTTCGTCTTCTAATTCTGCTAATGTGGGGTCCTTTTTTTCAATCTTTTTCTTATCTGCTTTCATCCATTTTGGGGTTGAATTTCTAAGTTTTTGAATTGATGTATTAAAGCTCTCATTAGCTTTATCAAAGCCTGCTGATAAAGGTTCTTCTATTTTATCAAGAGGTGTTACTTTTTTTTCGTCTACCACTTTTTTATTTAAAGCATTTTCTACATCTTTATATTCTTTAGATAAAGATTTATATTCTTTACTATTAGTTCCTGATTTTTTAGAGGCACTAGTATACATTGCCCTAAACATTTCGCCTAGACCAATTTTTCCGTCATCATTTCTATCGGCATTAGTAACTCTATTCATTTTACTTTGAATTTCTTTTTTCTTTTGTTTTAATTCGTCAGTAGATAAATTAGAATATTTTTTATACGTTTTTTCCAATTTCGCTGTTTGCTGAGTTTTAGCTACTTGTGCTGATTGCTCAGCAGTATTTGTCTTATTAACTTCTTTTTTCTTTTTTTTACCACTTAAATTGTCTGTTAATGATTTTGTTACTATCATATTCTATCACCTACAATATATTTAAAAAATTTAATAAATTAAATGAATTTTTTTTAGTATCTTTCTTTTTATTAGTTGTTGAACTACTACGAGAACCCATTGAACCGCCGCTACCAAATGCGCCTGAACCGCCACTAGCACTAGTCTTATTCTTTTTGTCAGTTGTTTTTGTGTTAGCAGATGTATCTGCCCAATTTATTTCATCACCGCTTGAACCACTTTTACCACTTTTACCACTTGACCTTCTTGAGCCGCCACCTCTCGAGCTTCCGCTACTACCACCTCTTAAATTTGCATAGTTGTAAGCCATTTGTTCATTAAATTGTCTTACACTTTCATTAAATTCTCTTTCTTGCTGTTCTAATTGTGCAGCTTTTGCTCTTTGGTCTAGTAAGTTTTGAATATAATTTGCTTCTATATTAGCGTTTGCACTTGCTAAACCTGTATTATAAGCGTTATTTGCGTCTGTTTGTCTTCTATATATATCAGCATTAGAGGCGTTTTGTGCAGAATTAATTGAATTTAAACTTGTTTGTAAGTTATTATCATTTTGTAATTTTGCTTGACTTGCTAATCCTGAATTTGCTCTACCAGTAGAGGCTAAATATTCTTGAAAGTTTTTTGAATTTAATTGATTTTGTACGTTTGCTGTATTTCGCTGAGTATTATAATTAGCAAGATTTTTTTGTTGTTCTGCTTGCAAATTACTTAAAGTTTGATTTCGTGTGTTTTCTAAATCAGCTACTGCTGACTTTCTTTGAGCTTCTTTAAGCGCGTTTAATTCATTTTCGTAACTATATGCCATAATATCTCCTTTCCATTAATTAATACCTTCTTTCCAACTTCCATTAACCTTCATATAAGGTATTGCTTTTTTCCATGTACCGTTAACTTTTATGTAAGGGACACATGATTTCCATGTTCCGTTTATTTTGTTTCTTATAACACAATCTTTACAAGTACCGTATATAACACCTGATTCTGTCCATAATCCACTATCTTGCCTTCTTACACGAGTTTTAATTGAATATTGCTGACCTGGATTAAGGTTTCTTAATGTATAACTTCCACTTGTTGTACCAGTATCTCCAGCATCTGTCCAACCTCCACCATTCAAACTATATTGTGTCCAATCACGAGTTGCATCAGTTGACCATCCAACAGTAATTGTATGTTCTGTTGTACCTGTTACTGTATGTCTAGTTATATTTGCATATCTATTTATTTTACTTAAAGTGAAATTACCATCAGCTGCACCCCAACCAGGTCCATGCCCATTAGACCTACCATCACATGTTATATAACAATATACTGTTTTATTACCATCAGAATCGTGACTTACTGTTATACTTCCACTTCCAAGTCCATGCACTCCACCGCTCGCAGCTACATCAGTAGTATTACAACTTCCATAATAGTCAGCAACCCAACTACCGTTTATTTGCACTTTATAACTAAAACTACTAATAGAAAATCTACGACCACCGTTAACTATATATGCTGCCCAGTTAACAACACTAGTATTTGCTTGTGTGTTAATATCTGATTCCCACACATCTAGTCTTATTGTATAACCATCATAAGTAGTTCCTGCTTTATATGTTGCCATATTCTACCTCCTAGTATTTAAGATATATATCACCATCATTACCACCACTTGGAGCCGCTGTTCCACTGGTAGCTTTTGTTTGATAATTATTTTGTATATTTGTTATCGAATTATTAACTGTTGCAATTTGTGAATCAATTTGAGATTTTGTATAAACATCTGTTACCATTTGATTTAATTGAACTTCTAATTCTGGTATTAAAGTACCATTAATATAAGTTTTAATATCTGATGCTGCCTTATCAAATAATGCTTTTAATTCCTGTGATGTAATACCATCTGCTATATTTGGTCTATCACTTAAACCTTGTATGTTATTAACATTTGCTGTTAAATTTGTTAAATTAACTGACATAATTTCCTCCTTATTTACTTTCTCCAAAACTTTCTATATTCATGATTAACTCCAATATTGTGCAATCATTTTGTTCGTTGTTTTTAATTACTATTTTCATATTAGTAAATTTCTTTGCTTTTAATTTTAATCTAAATGGCTGTGGGTTATTTGCTACCTGGAATGTAAAATCCGCAAAGTTTACATCATCAAGCAGCGTCATTTTATAACTTATATGTTTTGTTACTGGTGATTCTGTAATATTTGTAACGTAACCTATATCAGCGCTCGAATCTCCTTGAGGTTGCATTACAACCCACATTTTCCTCATTGTTTTTCTATATTGTGGTACTCCATAATCACTAAAACTCATTTCCCATACAGCATCTATTGTTTCACCGTCAAATGTTGTATATTCTTCACCCCATTTAACAACTCTACCATCTTCTAATGCCGTATAAATAGAACCATTCAATTCAACAATATCCGTTAATGTATCAGCTATTCTTATTCTTGAATATGTTCCATTTTCATAGTTATAAATATATATTCTATTATCAACACAAAACCACATTTGATTTTGTATTTGATAATCTAATGTTTTCATTAAGTTTAATGGAAGTGATTGTAAATCTGATTTTATTTTAATTGATATATCCTCAATATTTTTTTCATCCCTTACA
>ODAJ012185048.1_pt1 | contig 23766 bp, 36 predicted proteins | sample 1539241 | NCBI WGS metagenome assembly ODAJ01 (sample SAMN02144231, study PRJEB22623) | gut metagenome | biome: sheep rumen | host: Ovis aries | place: New Zealand
GGTACCGAGAAAGGATAGCCGTCCGCCGTTAAGCCGCATGAAGACGACGGATAATCAGCGCGGTATTAAGCGGGAAAGTCTCAATTCGAGAGTGCTTTGTAGGTAGACGTATCAAAGTTGAATGACGCGCCAGAGAGTGTCAGCTCCCTAATTCAAACGGTTAGAACTTGTGAGATAACCCGAACCGAAGGCGAAAGTCAGGGGCAACGCATAGATTCTGAAATAATGAATCCACGAGACCGCGCCACGCACGGCAACGCGTGAAAAGATATGCTGAACTGCAGGGCGACTTGCAGAAGGCGGGATAAAAAGCCCGTCGATAACAAAATTGTATCTGGTCGGGACGATTGACCGTTGGAACGACGCAAAGCAAGCGGAAGAACATGACCGCGTTAAACACAGAATTTAAAGAAGGGGGCGGCGAGCTATGACAGAAGAGGAATTGAATGGCGCACGTGAATTGCGGAAAAAGATTCGCGACATTGAGTGGCGAATATTGCCCATGCTCAAAGCGGACGCAGATAATTTGGTTCCTGTTCTGGACGGCTTGCCGCACGGCACCGATATAAAATCTCGTGTCGAAAACATTGCCGTAAAAATCTACGACACAGAACAAGAATTGATTCGGCTCCACGAAGAATTTTTAAAGACGGCATTGGACATCGACGACAAAATAAACAAATCAGGCTTGGACGCGCTGGAAAAAGCCGTGCTCAATCTCCGTTACGTCGCGTGTCTGAACTTTCTTTCGATTCAAGACGAATTGCAAATTTCAGACGCGACAACTTTCTACGTGCACCGAACAGCGCGAAGAAAAATTTTGCAGATAAACACAGCTGATTAAAGTTGATTCAAGAAAAGTTTTTTGATATATTGACGCTGAAGTTTTAGCTAAGATTTCCAAACTCGCTGCGGCGGGTTTTTTGTTTGGAGGTAATGATGATAAATCCGTGGGAGCGGCAGCCTAGAGAGAGCTTTGTAGCTTACGAGGCGTTTCAAATTTTCTTGACGGAGCGGAGTTATCCGGCAACGGCGCAAAAACTCTCGAAGTCTTTGTCGTTGATGAAACGTTGGGCAAAAAAATATTCGTGGCGCGAACGAGCCGACGCTTGGGATAACGACATCAGCCGCAAGGCAATGGACAAGGCGTCACAAGATTTCGCGGCGATGATTGAGTTGCAAATCAACGAAGGACGGCTCCTGCAAGCGCGAAGTGCAAAGGCTCTGCAAAACATGGACTTTTCAAATCTGCCTCCGAAATTTATTCCCGCGCTGGTCAGCATGCTCAAAGCCGGCGTGGATATCGAGCGGACTGCACGCGAATTGAAAATCGATAAGCCGCAAGAAAATCTTTTCGTGAGCACGCTCGAAAAAATTTGGCAGGAGAATGGCGACGATGACTGAAAAATTTTTGGCAGAAAAAACCGCAATAGAAAATCTAATCGCGAAAGCGGAAGCCATAAACGAGGAAACTTATCGTGCTTGGGTTTGTCAGGGCGAAGCAGAATTTCCTACGTTTGACGCGCAAGGCAATTATAAAAGATGGTTTGATTATGGACACGACAAAAGTCAATATTTGATAAACCTTTGGCAACAGCATGTGGCAGCTTACTCTCTTTTACAGCAACTTGCAGACGCCCGACGGAGTCTTAAAGACCTTGAAGATTTGGCAAAAATAATGGTGCAATTAAAATGACTGAGCGGCAGAAACGATTCGTTGATTTTTACATTCAGACGGCGAACGCAAGTGAAGCGGCTCGACTTGCGGGCTATTCAAAGAGAAATGCAAATCGAATCGGCGCAGAGAACTTGTCAAAACTAGACATTGCGGCGGCTATAAAAGAAAGGCTAAAAGGAATGGAAGACGAACGAATCATCGAGACGGAAAAAATATTGGAGCACTTGTCGGACGTAATACGCGGCAAAGTCGAAGAAACTTTGGTCACGCCGAGTGGGAAAAAATTTATCGTGCCGGTGAGAGAAAACGACCGTTTGAGAGCTGCCGAAATGATTTTGAAAATTCGCGGGCTGTTCCGAGATAAAGTCGACGTGAAAGTTGATTCAATGGCTCAATTCATTTCGTCGTTGGAAAAGGTTTGGACGGAAAATGCTGGTGAAAGCTCTCAAGAGATACAAGGATAATCCCGTTGTATTTGTGAAAGAAATTTTGCAGGTTACTCCCGACGAGTGGCAAGCCGAGGCGTTAAATGCGCTGGCAAAATCTTCGCGCGTGGCAATTCGGAGCGGACACGGCGTTGGGAAGACCGCGCTTGAAAGTTGGGCAATAATCTGGTTTTTGTTCACGCGCCCTTTCAGCAAAGTTCCCGCGACCGCACCGACGATTAGGCAGCTTTACGATATCCTTTGGAGCGAATTATCTAAGTGGGTGAAACGTTCGCCGCTGCTCAACGACATGTTTGAATGGCAAAAGACAACGTTGTCGGTAAAAGTTTCGTCGGAACGTTGGCGGGCGATAGCTCGGACGGCGGCGCGACCTGAAAACATGCAAGGCTTTCACGACGACCATTTGCTTTTTATTTTGGACGAGGCGAGCGGTATCAGCGACGAGATATTTGAGGCAATCGAAGGTGCGCTTACCGGCAAGGACAATAAATTGCTCATGTGCGGCAACCCAACGCGCAATTCGGGCTTCTTCCGCCGCGCATTTTTCGAAGACCGCGAACTTTATTACACAATGAAAGTTTCTTCGGCGGATTCGGCGCGTGTGTCCGATGATTATTGCCGACGTTTGATAAAGCAATACGGCGAAGATTCGGACGTTGTGCGTGTTCGCGTCTTCGGCGAGTTTCCAAAAGCTGAAGCGGACGGCTTGATTGCGCTTGAATGGGTTGAAGCGGCGATGAATCGCGAGCCGGAATACAAAGGCGATTTGTTTTTGGGCGTGGACGTTGCCCGCTTCGGCGACGACGAAACTGTATTGGCGGCGCGTGTCGGTGACTGTGCTCTGCCGCTGAAGGCTTGGCGCAAAACCGATTTGATGACGACGTGCGGAAGGATTATCGGCGAACTGGAACGCTTGATGAAAAAGTTTTCTTGCGGCCGCGCGACAATCAACGTGGACGATTCGGGCGTCGGCGGCGGCGTGACTGACCGCTTGCGTGAAGTCGTTCGCGAAAAAAATCTGCACGTGACGATTAACGGTTGCAACAACGGAGCAAAGCCGCGCGATGCGCATTATTTAAATTGGGGCACCGAAAGTTATTTCGCAATGCGCGACAGACTTCAGGCGGGCGAAATAATTTTGCCGCGCGATGATGAGTTGTCGGCACAACTGACCACGAGAAAATATTTTTTGAACAGCGCGGACAAGTTGGCACTCGAACGCAAAGACGAATTCAAAAAACGCATAGGCCGTTCGCCTGACCGCGCCGACGCATTAGTTTTGGCGTTCGCGCCTGTGGTTAAGGTGACCGCCCCGCCGAGCATACCGTTGGTGCAAAGTTATTGGTTCAGATAATGGAGATTGAAATGATTGACGACGAGCAAGAATTTGAATACAAAGGCTATCACATGCGCGTTGATTTTTGGCATGATGAATACGTCGGTGAAATAATCGAGACGGGCGAAGAAGTTTTAGCGAAAAAAATTGAATGGCTCGTCGAAAGCTTTCACGAAGTCGTGGAAGATTATTTGTTCGCGGAAAAATTTCATTGCGACTTGAATGGAGCGAAATAAAATGATGACGGAAGAAAAGCTCGAACGCTATCAAAAATACATCGATAAACATTTGGCGACGTTGCCAAACACATTGCCGAAGGAAGACCGCGACATTTTGAAAGACGTTGTGCACAACACATTTTGCTTGCCGGAGCTTAGGATAAAAGGCGTGCGCGACCGATTGGAACGCCGCATTGAAGAATTGTTTGGAGATAAAAATCATGACGACGGAGAGACTTGAATTAATCGAAACTTCGCGGCTCGTGCCGTATGCTCGAAATGCCCGCACGCACAGCCCTGCCCAAGTCAAGCAGTTGCAAGCGTCGTTGCGCGAATTCGGATTCGTCAACCCGATTTTGATTGACGGCGATTTTAATGTTATCGCGGGGCATGGAAGGTTGCTTGCGGCTCAAGCGGAGGGGCTTGAAAAAGTTCCGTGCGTGTTCGTCGAACATTTAACCGACGCCCAAAAACGCGCGTATATCCTCGCGGATAACCGCTTGGCAGAAATGGCGGGCTGGGACGAGGAGCTTTTGAAACTCGAATTGGACGAACTTCGCGAATTAAATTTCGACGTGAGCTTAACCGGCTTTGACGATTACGAATTCAAAAATATTGAAGTCACGGAAGACAACTTCGACATCGACGCGGAGTTGGAAAAACCTGCCGTTGCGCAAGTCGGAGATATTTGGACGCTCGGCCGCCATAAAATTATTTGCGGCGATTCGACCAAACCCGAAACTTACAACCGCCTGCTCGGTGACCTTAAGGTTGACTTGGTGTTGACCGACCCGCCTTATTTCGTCGCCGAGGAGAACGATTCGGGAACGATTTTGAACGACAACTTGAATGACGTGGACGGCTACAAATTCCTCTGCGGCGCGTTTGAAAATTTTCGCAACGCAATGGCGAACGACGCTTCGATTTACATTTTTTATGCCACGACCAAGACGCGAATTTTTTTCAACGCCTTTGAGGATTCGGGCTTTAAAGTTTTGGCAGGGCTGGTTTGGCTGAAAGATTCACTCGTACCTTGCCGCGGCGATTTCAAATACAAGCACGAACCGATAATTTTTGGCAAAAAACTTCGCGGCACGCACAAGTGGTACGGCGATTTCGCGCAAACGACCGTGCTTGAATTCCCGCGAATCAAAAATTCAATAACGGAAGGCTTCGGGCACCCGTCGAGCAAGCCGCTTCCGCTGATTAGCCGCCTGATGGCGCTTTCAAGCGAAAAGGGCGATAAAATTCTTGACGGCTTTTTGGGGTCGGCGTCAACGCTCATTGCCGCCGAGCAGCTTGGACGCACGTGTTTCGGCGTTGAACTCGTCCCTAAGTTCGTCGACGTCGCCGTTGAGCGATTCAAAACGGTTTCGGGCGAAAAAATTTCAGTCGAGCGCGGCGGGAAAATTTTTCCTTTTAATACTTAAAGTATACAAAAAAGTTTTTAAAAAAAGACTTGCTATATATTTTTTGGTATGGTAATGTACGGCTACCGAAAGGGAAAACAAACAAAAAGGAGCCAAAAAAAATGACAACCAAAGAAGAAGAACGCAAGGAACTCGAAACCGCGATTTACGACGCGAAAGCCTTCCTCGGCGGGATTTACTACGAAGCGAAAACCAACATCCACTCCGAGGACTTCAAAGCGAAGGCCAGAGCGATGAGCGACATCAAAGCCGCGATGAAGCAAATCGAGAGGCTTGAGATTGAGCTGAAAATCCTCGAAGGAACCTTCGGAAAACACTAAACCGAATCCGCGAACCCCGCGCCCGCCGAAAGGCGGGTTTTTTGCTTGCCTTTTCGCTGAAGTATACAACACAGCTTGCCCGTGTATTCGTTGACTTTTGGGGCGTTTTGAGTGATTAATACGCTACCAAAAACGAAGGGAGCGGGTACAAAATGAAAACCCAAACAATCGGAACGGAGCTCGAATTCACGGGCATAAGCCACGAGGAGGCGGCCAAGGCCATTGCAAAATATTTCGGCACAACGGCGCGAAGCGGCCGCACCTGTACGGCGACGGACAACGCGGGGCGCGAGTGGAAAGTCGTTTACGACGGCAGCATTCGGACGGAAAACGGCGGCGGGGCTTGCGAAATGGTAACGCCGATTCTCGGCTGGGAAGACATCGAAGACTTGCAGGGCGTTGTTCGCGAGCTTCGGAAGGCGGGCGCGAAGGTCAACAATACCTGCGGCTTGCACGTCCACATCGGCGCACAAGGCTTGACGGCGGCGGCGATTCGCAACCTAGTGAACAACGTCGCGAGCCACGAAAAACTTTTGTACAAAGCCCTCGGCGTTCACGAAAACCGCAAGCGTTATTGCCGCCCGACCAGCGAAAGATTTTTGCGGGAGCTGAACGAACGCAAACCCAAAACGCTCGCCGAACTGAAAAAAGTTTGGTACGGCGACGCCCGCGAGCACAACTACCATTACGACGACAGCCGCTACACGATTTGCAACCTGCACGCCCTCTTTACAAAAGGCACGGTTGAATTTAGAATTTTCAACGGAACGCTTCACGCGGGCGAAGTCAAAACGGCAATTCAAATCTGCTGCGCCTTGGTCGCCAACGCGAAGGCCGCGAAGCGCACGCTTTACCGCCCGATTGAAACCGACAACGAACGGTTTGCGATGAGAACTTGGCTGACTCGGCCGCAAGGCTTGAACTTGAACGGAGCCGAATTTGAATCCCTTCGGCACCACTTGACGAAACGCCTTGAAGGCAACGCGGCTTGGAGGCACGCGGTGTAAGGCAGCGGGACGGGGGCGGGCAACCGCCCCTTGGTTAAGGAGAATTGAAATGGCGATTGAAGAATTACGGCGGCGAGTTTCCGCGCTTGAAGTCGAAGCCACACAGGCGTTGTCGTTGGCGATTGTCGAACACCAGCACCCCGGCAACCGATTCGGCGGCGGCTCACGCGACAAAATAAATTTCTGGACGGACGCGCGAAACGGTTTACGGCAAGCCGAAGACGCGCTGCACGCGTTGGAGTTAATCGAGAAGGGCGGCGATTGGGCATGAAGCGCGAAAATTTTGCCAAGCTAAAAAGTTTGGTCGAACAAATTGCCCAAATGGTAGAAGACGAAAGCCAAAGAACCTGTCGTTTGGTCGATGATACAAAATTTAGGGCAGGCAAAGGCGACGAATGGGCGAACATTAACGACGTGTGCGACCGTTGGATTGATATGTCAGAGGATTTTAAAAGCGCGGTGAAAAATCTGAAGCAGTTAGAAACTTTCGGCGATTGGATTGAATGGGAGGGTTTGCCGTGAAATACATTGCTTACGGGGCGAACATGGACGAGGGAATTATGCGGAGCAGGTGCAAGGATGCAAAGTTTTTGGGCACGGGCGTCCTTGAAGGTTATCGGTTGATGTTCAAAGGCGTGGAGCCGAGAGCTTACGCGACGATTGAGCAATGGGACGGCTATCGCGTTCCGTACGTGCTCTGGGAAATTTCGGCGAAAGACGAGAGCGAGCTTGACCACTTCGAAGGTTATCCGAAATTTTACGGCAAGCAGACGGTTACAATCGAATTCGGCGGCGAAAAATTTTTGGCAATGTTTTATCAAAAGCCCGACGGGCAACCCGTCGGGCAACCGATGACGCATTATGCTGACGTGCTATCCACGGCGTACGATAAATTTAAATTCGACCGCTCAATTTTGGAAGCCGCGCTGAAATTCAGCGACGATTATTATCAGCAAAAATTTTTCTGATAAAAATTGAAGGCCGCGACGAACCCGCGAGCCTTTTTTTGATTGGAGAGAGACATGGCAAACTTCGATAAAGAAATTGGGCGCGTCGGGATAAATCGCTACGGCGGGAATATCAGCGAAGAATTTTTGCCCGAACTTTACGGGCAAAAGGCAATTCAAGTTTACAAAGAGATGAGCAACAACGACGACGTTGTTGGAGCGGTGCTTTTCGCGATTAAAATGCTAATTCGGCAAGTAAGTTGGAGCGTTCAACCTGCGGGCAAGGAAAAGAAAGACCAAGAGACCGCTGATTTTGTTGATTCGTGCTTGTACGATATGACTTCGACTTGGACGGACACAATCAGCGAAATTCTTTCCTTTCTCGTCTACGGCTGGAGCGTCCACGAAATTGTTTACAAGCGGCGCATGGGGCGCAAGAAAGACCCGCGCCTTGAATCAAAATTCGACGACGGGCTAATCGGCTGGCAGAAGTTGCCGATTCGCTGTCAAGAAAGTTTATACGAGTGGGAATTCGATGACGCCGACAATCTCACGGCGTTTGTTCAAATGCCCGCGCCCGATTACAACATAATCAGAATCCCCGCCGAAAAGATTTTGCTTTTCCGCACCGAGAGCAACAAGGACAACCCCGAAGGCCGTTCGATTCTTCGCAACGCTTATCGCTCGTGGTTTCATAAAAAGCGCATTCAAGAGATTGAAGGTATCGGCATTGAACGCGACCTTGCGGGCTTTCCCGTTCTCGTCGCGCCTGAAGGTTTTAACATTTGGGAAGACGCCAAAAAGTTCAAAGAGTGCATGAACTTCGTGCAGAATATTCGCCGCGACGCAATAGAAGGTTTCGTCTTGCCGAGCGGCTGGGACTTGAAATTATTGTCTACCGGCGGCAAAAGGCAATTCGACACCAACGCGATAATTCAACGTTACAACGTCGGCATAGCGCAAACGGTGCTTGCCGATTTTTTGTTCCTCGGCCACGAGAAGACGGGCAGTTGGGCGTTAAGCTCGGATAAAACTGAATTGTTCGCTATGGCGATTGGCGCGTTCCTCGATAACATTTGTGAAGTTTTTAACCGCAAGGCTATTCCCGCGCTGATTGACATCAACGCGCCGCACTTTAACGGCATAACCGATTATCCGACGCTCGAACACGGCGATATTGAAACGAATAATCTCACAGAGCTTGCAAATTTCTTAGAAAAACTTGTTGGCTTAGGTTTGATAACGCCCGACCAAACCTTAGAGGATTGGCTTCGCGTGCAAGGCTCACTGCCTCCTAAAGTGGAAGACGACGACGCACCGCCTAAACCGCGAAAAGAGGCGGAGGACAACAACGATTAAGCGGTTGCCAAAAAGGAGCAATCGCTTTTTTGATTCGGAGGGACGATGATAAAATTTCGTAAGACGCGCGACAAGAATCAACAGCGGACGTGCGGGCAATTCATTTTCAAGGCGCGAAGTCCTACGCAGACGATGAACGCGCTGGACGAATATTTACGTTCGCTCGGCGACGAGCCTGCCCGTTGGCTTGCGCGTGAAGTTCGTTCGTGGGGAAATGAATTCAGCTACAGCGAGCTGGCGGCGGCTATCGAGGCGGGCAACCTTGACGACTTGATTGACTGGCAGGAACGCTACGCGGATATCGTCAACGAAAAGCTTGCTCCGATGTGGGCGGCGGCGATTGCCGAGGCGTCGAAGCAAGCCACGCGCGGAATGACTGTGTTGTCCGACAGCAACGACTATGTGCGCGGCTGGATAAACACTCACGGCGGCGAATTAATCACGCGGCTAAGCGACGAATCGCGGTTGGCAGTGATGAATGTGATTCTTCGCGGTCAAGGCTTGCGAATGGCTCCGCGCGACGTTGCAAAGGAAGTTCGTCCGCTGATTGGCTTGAACGACAGACAGGCGGCGGCGAATCAGAAATATCGCAATGAAATTTTCAACCGCTATCGCGACGCGGGCATGAGCGAATCAAAAGCGGCGGAACGAGCCGACAAGGCGGCGTTGAAATACGCGGCTAAGCAACACCGGTATCGCGCCGAAACGATTGTGCTCACGGAAAACGCTTACGCTTACAATCGCGGGGCGCACATGGGCGTAAGTCAATCAATCGCGGACGGCTACATGGGGCGTTGCGCAATGATTTGGACGACGGCGGGCACTAATCGCGTTTGCTCTCGTTGCCTTGCGCTGAAGGATACCGTCGTCGGCTACACGGACGAGCTTGGCGTCTTGCTTCCGCCGTTGCACCCGCGCTGTCGTTGCGCTATCATGTACGACGAAGTTGGAACGCCGAGAGCGACGAGACCGAAATTAAAAAGCAGTATTTAAAAAGCTGCACACGCGGCAAAGGAGAATTGCAAACTTACGCCTTCGGGCGTTTTTTTATTGGAGTGATTCACAATGGACAAACTCAATTATTCGTTCACTTGGTTAGGAGGAGAAAATATGTTTGGACAAATGCAACTCGAACAATTCACGTGGCTGACTTCCATGCCGCAAAAAGCAGCGTCGGCTTGGGACGGCGCGTTCACGCCTGAAATGGTCGGCGTGAAGTTTAAGCCGTTGCTTTATCTCGGCTCGCAAGTCGTCAACGGTACGCTGCACTGGTTTATCGCCGAACGCACGCAACCTTATCGCTTCGAGATTCGCAACGTCGTGAAATTGGCGATTCTCGAAAAGGACGGGCAATACACCTTCGACGAGGACACCGTTTCCAAAATCGCGTAAATCAATCTGCAGGAGGCCGCTCATCACGGGCGGCTTTTCTGTTTGGAGGAATAATCATGGAAATCAAAGGCACAATCGTTAAACGCGACGACGATAAGTTTTTGGTTTACGGTTGGGCGTCCGTGGCGAACGATAAAGACGGCAATCCCGTCGTCGACAGTCAAGGCGATATCATTTCGATTCAAGAGCTGGAAAAAGCCGCATTCGGTTTCGTCCGCTTCAACGGCATGGGGGGCGAAATGCACGACCCTGACCGCATGGGTGTTTCGGCGTTGGTTGAGAGTTTCGTCTTTACGCCTGAAAAATTGGAAATGCTCGGCTTGCCTAAGGACGCTTTGCCGCAAGGTTGGTTCGTCGGTTTCAAAGTTTACGACGCTGAAACGTGGCAACGCGTGAAAAACGGCGACTATAAATCTTTTTCCATTGGCATAAAAGCCATTAGGGAGGCGGTAGCAAGTGACTGAACTAAAAAATATCGAAGTCAAAGAAATTTCGCTCGTGGACGCAGGCGCGAACCCCGAAGCGAATATTTTATTTTTCAAACGCAAACAGGAGGAAGAAACTATGGCAAAAAAAGAAACGACGCCTAAAGACGTCAACAAGCAGGAAGAATTGAAGTCGGACAACGAGTCTCACGTTAAAAACTTTACTGAAGCTTTCAAGTCGGCGACAGATGAAATTTTAGCCGAAAAAGAAAACACCGAACTCAAAAAGCGCGTGGCCGAACTCGAAGCGCAACTGGCGGAACGTGACGCGGCGGACAAAGCGGCTGTCGAAAAGGCGGCGGCCGATAAAGCGGCTGCCGATAATGCGGCACTCGTTGAGACGCTCGAACGCTTGAACAAACGGCTTGAAACCGAAATCGCAAAGCGCGAGGACAACGAGCTGATGAAGGTTGCCGCGAAGTATGAAATCATCGGCGAAAACGCGGACAACACTTTCAAGTTGCTCAAATCGCTCAAAGGTACCGAGAATTACGACTTGCTCATCGGCACGTTCGATAAAGTTCTGGCGCAAGTCGAAAAGTCGGGCGCGTTCAACGAAATCGGCAAGAGCGGCTACAACTCTCAAGCCGTGTCCATTGAAAAATTCGCGGCTCAAATTCGCAAGGCAGACCCGTCGCGCACCGAACGTCAAGCACTCGATAAAGCTTTCCAAGAACACCCCGAACTTGAATACTGATTAGGAGGACGATAACATGAACATTTATTCTATGATTGACACTTCACCGACGAGAGTTTTTAAGACGAGCGCGGCTCTCACGGGCGGCGCGTTCACGTTGGTAACACTCGGCGAAAACGGCGTAGCAACTTCAGCGGCGGGCGACACCCCGATTGGCATTCTCACGGCCGAAACCGAATTGCCGATTGCGGCGGGCGAAGATGTCAACGTCGTTGTTTGCGGCGGTTGCTTGCTTACAGTCGGTGAAGCCATTAAAGCGGGCGATTTTCTTGCGGCAGGTGCCGGCGGTAAAGCGGCCAAATCGAATTCGGGCGGATTCGCTCAAGCACTCGAAAGCGGCGCGGCAGGCGAAGCAATTCGCGTGCTTATTGTTCGCGCGTAATTAAAGGAGGATACAAACATGGAAATTAAAGATATTCAAATAAAAAAAGCGTTGGGCACATGGAAGCCTTCGCTTTATCTCTCAAACATGGCGCAAATGTTCTTTGAGGAACCGACTTATGCTCATCGTCGTGTGTTCCCGATTTGCCCCGTTGCACTTCCCAGCGGCCATTACTACGAATTCAATAAAGCCGACCTTGCCCGCGATAACGTTCACCAGAAGCCGCCCTACGGCTCCGTCGCGCCGGCAGTCTTCGGTATCAGCGAGCAAAGCTACTCGTGCAAAGTCTATCAGATTCTTATCGGCATGGACGAGATTATGACGCTGCCTTATCAGCGCACAAATGCGACCGTCGACCCGCGCCGAATTCGCGTCCGCACAATCACCGAACAGCTTGCGACACACCAAGAGATTGACTTCGCGGAAAAATATTTCAAAGCGTCGGCATGGGCTAACGTCTGGACGGGCGCGGCCGCTTACAACGCCACGAATAAACAATTCTTGAAATTCGACGACAGCGCGTCTGACCCTGTGATTTTGTTCGACGAACTGTCAACCGAAATTCGCCGCAACGGACGCCGCAAAGCCAATAAACTCGTCCTCGGTCTCGAAGTGTTCAACGCGCTCAAAAATAACCGTTTCATTTTGGAACGCATTAAGTACAGCGGCACGACGCAGAACCCCGCTATCGTCAATGAAAACGTTTTGGCTCAAGTCTTCGGCGTTGATGAAGTTGTCGTACTCGACGCAACTTATAACGAAGCGGGCTACGGCGCGACCGAAGATATGAAATTCATCTGCGACAGCAAAGGCGCATTGCTCCTGTACGCGCCCGCCACGCCGAGCATAGACGAGCCGGCGGCAGGGTACATTTTCACTTGGAGCTTGGAGAACGGCAACTATATCGCCGTCGACACGCACGAAGGCGCGCCCGCGACGCACACTCAATTAATCGAGGGTATCGTTGCTTACGACATGAAGAAGACTTCGGACGATTTGGCGATTTTCTTGGATAACTGCGTCGGGTGATGAATATGATTAGAGCATTGCAAGAATGCAAATTCGCGGGCAAAATTTATCCTGCAGGGAGTGTCGTGCCCGATTCGGCTGTCGACAAAAGGGCGTTTAACGCGCTCGTGGATATGGGCGTTATCGCCGTGGAAGAGCCGCCGCCGCCCGTCATCAAACCGAAAACAAAAAAACAAACTCCAAAACCTAAAGTCGACGATTTGAAATTCGACGAAGAAAATTAAGCTCGCTACGGCGGGCTTTTTGCGTTAGGGGGTGTCGTACATGCGATTTTCTTTCGACCCGACGCTGATTAACGACGGCGGCTTAAATCAAATGCGCCACGAATTAGGCGACGTGCTTGTCGCCGAGCCCGAAAAAGATTGTTACCTTTGCGACGAAGAAATTTTGGCGGCGATTCACGGCTCCAAGTCTTGGAAACGCGCTAAGCTCCGCTTGGTTGAGTCTTTGCTCTTCCGCTTCTCCTACGAAGTTGATATTGAGGTTCACGAGGCGTCATGGAAGCTAAGCCAGCGCGTGGACGAATGGGAGAAACTACGCAAGCGGCTGAAAGACGAAATCGACGAGGAAAAATCAGCCGTCGCCTTCGGCTTTATGGGCAAGCTTCAGCGGCCGCCCGTCTTTTGGATTGGCAAGCACGACAATCGGAGGATTTAATCATGTACCTGCGTCCGAGACAGATTGGCGAAAAATTTATCGTCGAAGAAAAAATCACGCGCGTCGACGAGACAGGGCGGGCAGTCGTCGAATTCAAACCTAAAGGCGACGTGCTCTTCGGCGTCATGAGCTATTTAAACCCTGTCGAAGTCGAGAAGTGGAGCGGAACTAAGCATGAAGCAACCGACGTTATCATACAAAAATTCGGCAGGACGAAAGCCCGCGTCGGCGACAAACTCGTCAAAGGCGACAAAGTTTACCTCGTGCAAAACTTGGAAGAAGTGGCTAACACCGGCTGGCGCCTGTATTACGTGAAAGAGCGAGGCGATTTAAGATGACGAAAGGCGAAGACTTTTATAAACTCTTGGGCGCGCTGTACGACTTGCGCGAAAAGACTTTCGACACGGAAGAAAATATCGAAGCGATAATTCGCGACGCAAACAGCTTGACGCAAGAAAAATTGGACGCCTTGACCGAAAAGCTGGAAGACTTCAACGACCTGTTGACCGACAACATAATTGACTTGCTCAAAAAAATGCAGGAGTTTGAAGAAGTATGAGCGCGGGCACTCTTGAAATAACTGGTACCTTGTGATAAAATTGCAAACGAAAAGCCGCCCCAACGGTTCAAAGCTAAGGCGACTTTTCCAAAACTAACGTCCGAGGGCAGTGTATCACTCCTTCGGGCAAATTGCAAGGAGTGTTGCCTATGACTGATTGGGAACAAGCAAGATACCGAGAAACGAAGCTCGCTTACGCTGCGTTGATGAAGTTTTATCCGCTCACGTTGGAAAATCTTGACGGCGAGCAATGGCGTGATATTGCCGGCTATGAAGGTCGTTACCAAGTCTCAACATTCGGCAGAGTGAAAAGCCTTTGCAGAGGCAAAGAAATGATTATAAAGCCTACACTTCGCCAAGGATATTTGCGTGTATCTTTTTTACAGAAAGGTAGCCGTAAACGGTTAAGTTATTCGATTCATCGGCTCGTTGCTCAAACGTTCATTCCAAATCCCGATAATCTTCCGCAAGTTGACCACCGCTTTGGCATGAAATTTGACAATTCGGCTGAAAACCTTCGCTGGGCTACTGCTTCCGAAAACTCCAAAGCGGCTTACGAATTAGGGTTAATAAAAATTTTAGAAGGCGAAGAACACCCAAACGCAAAATTAACCAACGCTCAAGTGATACAAATTCGCGAAAATTGGAGAGTTTTGTCACAAGAAGAACTTGCAAAAAAATTTGGTGTAAGTGACGCAACAATTAGCCTTGTTCAACTTGGGAAAGTTTTTAAGAATATTGGTGGCGTTATTCATGCACCAAGAAAATGCACGCCACGCTTACCTGATGAAATACGTGATGAAATTCGTCGAGTTTTTAAACCGCGACATCCACAATTCAGCGCGTGTGCATTAGGAAGAAAATATGGTGTAAACCACCAAACAATTATGAATATTGTCAATGAATAAAAATTCAATACAAGCTCGCCTCGGCGGGCTTTTTACGTTAAGGAGTGAATGATATGTCGAGCGCAGCCGATTTAGAATTCGAAGTGAAAGCAACCGTGCAAGAAATTAACGCGGCGGCGATTAGTCGGGCGACACGCGCTTTGAATATTATGCGCAACTCGATTCTTACCGTGCTGTCCAAAAACGGTTCGGGCAGAGTATACGCGGGCGGACGTGTTGCTTCCGCGCCGGGTGAAACTCCTGCGCCACAGACGGGCAGTCTTCGCCGCGATTGGCATGGAACTAAAAATGTCCTAAGCAACGGCGGCGGCGTCCGAATTATTTTGCGGCAACGAAGTGACCACTTCTATCAAACTTTCTTGGAGCACGGCACGCGCCGTATGGCTAGACGCCCCCACGTCGATAAAATTCAAAATCAAGCTAAACCAAAAATTGCCGCGTTATTTGCGAGTATTTAAGGAGACTTTATGTCATACGAAATTTTTAATGAAGACTGCCTTGAAGCTATGAAACGAATCCCCGACGGCTCCGTTGATATGATAGCGACAGACCCACCGTATTGCGTTGGTGCGTCGTCGAACGGGATAAAGTCTTCGTTTAGTGATTTTAATCTCATGCGGCCGTTCTGGGAGCAATGCTTCGGCGAGTGGCGGCGCGTTTTGAAAGACGGCGGGCACGTTTACTGTTGTACCGATTGGCGGACGTATCCTTTTCTCTATCCGATTATCATCAAATATTTGCGCGTGAGAAATTTGATTGTGTGGGATTACAACTGGATAAAGGCAGGTAATTTTTATCGACCGACATACGAGCTGATAAATTTCGCGACGAACGGCGATTCAAAACGTGAATTCAATAATGGAGAAGCAGACGTGTGGCGCGGCATTCGTTGTATCAATTACACAAAAACAGACAAACGACATCAAGCAGAAAAGCCCGTTGAGCTAATGGAAAAGATGATAAAGAATTCGTCGACAGAAAGTGGAACGGTTCTTGACCCGTTCATGGGTTCGGGCACGACGGCGGTTGCTTGCTTGAATTTGAATCGAAACTTTATCGGCTTTGAGATTGACGAATCTTATTTCCAAATAGCGCAGAAGAGAATAGCGGAGGCGGTTGCCAAACGTGAGCAGTCGCTTTTTTGATTGGAGGTGAGCGCGTGGAAATAATTACTCAAGGCGAACAAATTCAATTCAGCCCCGAAATTGCCAAGCGGCGCGGTTTTATCCGCGCAAAGCATATCACGTGGCCTAATTTCAGAAACGGTTTAATTACATTCGCCAGCCCAATTTTACTTCAATCTTTATTTTTAACCGGCGTGAACGCGTCGGCGAGCTATTACACAATCCGCGCGGCCGAAGTGGCCAACGGCGAATGGGATATTATTTTGTCCTACGACTTGAAGGACGTTTACGAGACAACCACTTCTGATTCGTGTGATTTGGTTAAGGCAGTCAAAAAACTTTTTAAGGAGGAAACCGACAATGAAGGTAGTTAGTCAAGAAGATGTCATTGCCGCATTTGGCGCGTTCAAAGAAATGATTGATGATATTTACGTCAAGAAGGACGGCGCGAAAGTTTTGTCGACGAATGACTTCACGGACGCGCTGAAAGAAAAACTCGACGCGATAACCGAGGAGCACATTGACCCCGCCGATATTCGCGCGCTGTTTGAATCATGATTAGCGCACAGGAAGCGTTGAATTCTTTTCGCGAATTCAAAGACGCGGGCCTTGCCAACTGCATTTGGGGAAACGGCTTGCGAATCAGGCGCGGGAATAGAGAATACGTTTTCAACGCGGACGAAATAAATTACGTCGGCGACGGCTCCGAATTTATTGTGGCGTCGTTGACAGATGATTGGACGAAAGTCGGCAGCCCTGCGATTTTGGACGAAACGCTTGCTCTGGACGGCGCAAGTTGGCTTGAACGCGGGCAGATTGAACTCGGCGGGCGCGATTTTCAAATTGTCGGGCTGGCACTCGAAGAGGCCGAAGACATGACAATCCGCAGAAAAATTTTTGAACTGTACACGTCGGCCGAATTGAATATCAGTTTGTACTCGTCGGGCGCGGGCAAAAATCTTGACTTGCTCGTGAACTGCGGCGGCACTTTCGACAACTACAACTGCCCCGCGATTCTCGAACGCGAATTTACTTTCGCGCTCCTCTGGCGGCAAGAAACAAGCACGCTTGTATTAAAAATTGACGGCGAAGAAATTTATTCGTTCAACGTCACGGGCTTGACGGAGCGAAAAACTTTCGAGCGCGTATTGGTCGGCGGGAGCGTCCTGCACACGAACGCGACGTGGAAGGGCGCAATAAGCGAATTCAAAATCTACGACGGATATGCGGGGTAAATTATGGAAGCGATAATCAGACGGCGATTAATCGGCGATGCCGAACTTTGCACATTATTGGCGGCACTCGGAAACGAGCCCGCTATTTTTTATGCCAAAACCGCTGACGACGTAGCAATGCAAGTGAATTATCCGCAGATAGTTTTCACGACGGACAAGTTCAACGACGCGGCGTACGGGCTAATGGGCACGCTCAACGTGGAAATAATTTCTTCGCAGGAGACGACCAAGCCCGAAGTCATTGCGCGGCTGGTGAAAAGAAATTTGGAGAACGTTTTATTCCGCAGCGACGCACCGTTTGTATTGCGTTGGCAGAAGTCGGAGCCGTTCGTCGAGCAAAACGCGGAACGCACGCCGCTGATAATCGGCTTGATGATGACGTTCGAGATTTACGAATTGCCCTGCGGAGTGACGGCGGCACCCGACCCGATACAAGCCATGCAGGTTTGGGCACAGCGTTGGGACGATTGGGTTGTCGTCGGCTTGACGGACTTCGGCGAATTCTACGTACCGACGCGCGAACGTCCTGCCGTGTGGTTCAGCGCGGTATCAATCAAAATGGACAGGCAAATGATGATGTCGGTGTTCGTCGACGCGGACATTAACGCACACATATTCGCGCCCGACGTTTGCAGCCGCCGAGAGTGGGCAACGGCTTTAAGTCATGCGCTTATGTTCGTCAAGGCAGTTCCTTTGGCGGACGGTTCGCCGATGAGACTTCAGACTTGCGAACAGCGATTCGACGCAAGTGAAATTCAAGGGCAAGTCAAAATCGGTTTTGAATACGGCTTGCGCGAGCGGAAAGTTTATGAGCACCCGCTCAATAAATTGCAAACCGAACATGGCGGCAAACTTCGACGCTATGACGGCTATTTGAGGAGATGATTTTATGTACACGATAGACGAATTGGTTAAGGCCGCACGCAAAACAGGGAGCCATCCTCCCGTACTCGTGGCAGCGGCTTTGGGTTCCACCGGCAAGAAAAAATTTTCGCTCAAAGAAGCGGAAAAAATCATAAAAAAATTTGCTAACGCGGAGGTGAAAGACTAATGGCTAGGATTTGGCATTTGGGCGTACAAGAAGTTCGCCCCGGTACATATTTTCGCACGTCCAGCGGTGATGTCACGACGGTCGGCGCGGTCAACGGGATTCTCGCCGTGATTTATCGCTCGAATTGGGGACCTTTAAATAAAGTTGTCGACATCAGCCCCGAAGAAATGAATAACTTGACTGATATCGTCGGCACGGGCAGAGGCTACACCGCCGTTCGCGAAGGATTGCTCGGCGGTGCAACCATGGTCAAAACGATAAGAGTTGGCGCGGGCGGCAAGGCTGCTTACGTGCACATTCCGAGTAAAGCTTCAACCACGCCCGTTCCCGTTCCTGCGGTTGTTGCCGTGAAGCTTTCTGCGAAGTACGTCGGCGACCGTCTGTTTTATTGCACGATTCGCAAAAATCCTTTGAACAACGGCACGAAACAAGTTCTTTTCTATGACGAGAATTTGCGCACCATCGAAAACTTGAGCTTCACGGGCGGCGGCAACGAATCAAAGAAGTTGACCGACCTTATAAACAATGACAGCAAATTTTTCACGGCAAAACTCGTAGCCGACAATAAAAAAATTGGTTACATAACGCAGAGAAAAGTTAAAGACGGCGAAAACCCTGCAGTCACGGTTGCCAATTACGTCGAAGGCACCGACGCGCTTGAACGTTATTATTGGAATGTTGTTATTGCCGACAGCAACACCGATAAAATAAACGCCGTCATGACGGCGTTCATCAAGCAAAGCTATGAAATGGGACGCCTCGGCATGACGGTTCTCGGCGGCACGAAGAGTACGCCTTTTGAAGGCCGTCTTACTTATGCCGCGTCGATTAACGATTGGCGCGTCGTTTACCTGCTCAACGGCTGGAGGTCGAACACCAACGAAACTTATCAAGGCTGGAAAGCGGCGGCCAGAATCGGCGGCATGATTGCCACATGCGAAACCAACGCGAGCTTGACGCACATCGTTGTGCAAGACGCGATTGAATTGCTTGAAAATCTTTCCAACGGACAAATGATTCAAGCAGAGGAAAAAGGTTGCTTCGTTTTGAGTTTGAACGACGAAGACCAAGTGTGGATTGATAATTCGATTAACACACTCATAACGCTGGGCAATGACCAAGACGAAGGCTGGAAGAAAATTCGCCGCACGAAATGCCGCTTTGAATTGATGACGCGCGTTAATCGCACATGCGACAAACTCATCGGACGTTTGAACAACGACGCCAACGGTCGCGCCACAATCGTTACGGCAATGAATTCTGTTATCCGCGAGATGATTGGCGAGCGTAAATTATTTGAAGGCTCCTACGCCGCCGAAGACACGCGCTATAAACCCGTCGGCGACAGAGCTTACTTCATGATGGTTATCGGCGACATTGATTCGCTTGAAAAAATCTATCTGGATTATAACTTCAGCTACGCGAATCCTTTCAGCGAACTTGATGTTGCTACGGCTTAATTAATGCAACCCGCTTCGGCGGGCTTTTTTGTTATAAGGAGATGATTACATATGGCCTTCAATAAACGCGGTTTGTACGACCTTGATAACAGAAATGCATACAGCGGCAAAGATTGCTCCATTTTTGACTCGGACGGCAACCTGCTTTCGACGGTCGAGCAATGGCAAGCTGATGTGAACTTCGCAAACGCAACTTATCAGCCGCTCGGTTCGCCGATTCAACAAGAATTTATGACGGGCTACGGCATAACGATTGCCATAACAAATATTATCGTTGAAGACGACGACTTTATCCGTCAAGCAATGGATTTCTTCACGAACGGGCGTCACGCGCCGAGTTGGATTTTGTCTTCCGTCATTCACGGCTACAACGGCTCCGAATCGCGAATTGATTTTCATGATTGTGTTCCTTCAGGGTCGTGGAATCTACATAATTTCACTGCCGGTGACATAATTCGCCGCACGCTGAACTTGCATTGCAATCAGCCGCCCTTCTTCCAGAAAACTTTATCTGTACTCGAATAAGGAGAATAGAAAATGGCTAAAGCAAACGAAATAAACGAGGAACAATTTGAACAGGATTTTGTCGCGGGCATGCTCGAAGCGGCGAAGACGCGCATTAACCCCGAAACGCCGACGATTAAAATCATACGCGACGAAAGAGTTTTGTTCACGTTCCGCGTCCGCGCTCTCGACGAAGACGAATGGCAGTCCTGCCGCCGTAAAAGTTTGATGAATCGCGGCAAGCCGACGGAAGAAGTCAACAACGCGCGCTTTATCAATCAAGTCATTTACGAGGCGACGCTCGAAGAGGATAAAGAAAAGACTTGGAAAGTTAAACAGCTTTGGAAACAATTCGGCGTCGTCACCGGTTCTGAACTCGTCGGCAAAATCCTTAGCGTCGGCGAGAAAAATAAAATCTTTGAAGTCATTTCAAATCTGAGCGGCTACTACGACGACTACGAAGACATGGTAAAAAACTGATTAGGCGCGGCAGTGGGCAACTCCGCTTACTCCACGCCATCTATGTTAAACGAAACCTGCTGCCGAGCAAATACGCGAAATTGTCTTGGCGCGAAAGAATGTTCGTTCGGCAGTCGGTTCTTGCCCAAATCGAAGAAGAAAACCGCAAATAGCTTGAAATTTTGCCCTCCGCGTGATAAAATTGCAAACGAAAAGAGCCGCCACTCGGCTAAAAGTAAACGGCTCTTTTCTAAAAGGCATAAGTCCTAGGGGCAGGATAACACCTTGGGGCTTAGGTGTCAAGGAGGAGTTATCCGTGAAGAACAAAATAATGAAGTTCGTCAGTGAGACGTTCGGCAACGTTCGCGGGCTTTATGCCGACAGTCAACCGTGGCTCATAGCTAAGGACGTATGCAAATGCCTTGGATTGAAAAATGTTGGGCAAGCAGTAAGCCGCCTTGATGACGATGAGCTGACGTCATTTAAAATGATGTCAGGTGGTCAACGCCGTGAAATGCTGTTCGTCAACGAGCCGGGGCTTTATCGGTTGGTTTTTTCAAGCCGCAAACCTGAAGCGCGTGACTTCCAACGCTGGGTGTTCCATGAAGTACTGCCCAAATTGCGTAGCGAAGGTGAATACCAAATTGCGTGGGCTTCTGCCCGTGCGGAAGGTAAAAAGATTCGTCTTAAATTGACGGACACAATTAAAGTTTTCTGCGAATATCTCGAAGGACGCGGCGAACTCGACAGGCCGCTCGGCACTTGGATAATTATTTTTACGAAGCTCATTAACCGAACGTTTAACTTACAGAACGGGCGTGACGCATTGGACGAGGAGCAACTTGACTTGATTAATCTTTGCGAAAGAATGCTTGCTCGTACACTCGAACAGGAAATGCAAGCCGAAAAAAGTCATCACGACATCTGGGTTGCGTGTAACGAAAAGCTCAACGCTTGGAAAGAACTTACAAGTTAAATACGAGAAATAAAACTTAATACAAGCTCGCTTCGGCGGGCTTTTTGCGTTGGAAGGGGGTGACGGTCATCGCAAACAGAGAAATTACTATAGTGGTTGACGTCCGAGACCAAACGGGCGGAAAGCTCGGCGGGCTAAAGAAACAGCTGGACGCAATGGACAAAGCCGCGCAACGAATGAGCAATCGCCTGAAAGCACTTAGTACGCAGAGATACATGGCGACGCTCCGCCTTATCGACCAAGTGACTGCGCCCGCTTCGAAGATAAACAATCTGCTCAAGAAAATCGCGGGCGGCGTCTATAAAGTCACAATGAAAGTCAGTGACGCCGCGCTCGGAGGAATTCGCAAAATCGAATCCGCACTTCAGCGCATTTCGGGCAAAGCTTACAATATCGCAGTCAACGTCAAAGGCGGCGCAATGAACAAGTTGAACGGCTTGATGTCTGGCGCGGCCATGGGCGCGGGAATGTTTATGCCTATCGCAGGTATGGCCGGCGTCGGTTTCGGCGTAGCCAACGCGATTCAAAACAGCGCGGGGTTTGAGCAGCAGATGAGCCGCGTACAAGCGATTCGTCAACTCTCTAAAGATTCACAAGAGATGAAAGAATTAACTAAGCTCGCTAAAGACTTGGGCGCGACTACAGCTTGGACACGACAACAAGTCGGCGAGGCAATGGAGTATGAGGCACTCGCGGGCTGGGACGTAAAAACAATTAAATCAGCCACTCCTCATTTATTGAATTTGGCAAGTGCAGCCAGAATGGATTTGAAGCCGACATCCGATATTGTCACGGACGTTATGACAGCTCTGCACATAAAGCCAACCGAAAACTACGTCAACGAACAAGGCAAGCTTACGAATATGGCGGAAGGTTTTATTGATATGTTCGCCAAAATTCAAGCGATAACCAACACCGACGTGGGACAAGCGGGCGGCGCGTTAAAATATTCAGCCAACGTCATCGGCGCAATGTATTCTGACAAATCGGCCGAAGTCCGCGCCGAAGCCGCCAAGCAAGCTTTAATTATGACGGGCTTAATGGCGAACTCCGGTATTAAAGATACAATGGCGGGCACAGCCACGCGAGCTATTTTTACGCGCTTTGCTTCCGACCAACGCAACGCATTCTATGGTTTAAAAAGTGTGGGCACCGATATTAAAGACGAAAACAACGACATGCTCATGCCGCTGGATATTATTCGCGACTTGAATAAAAAATTCCGTGAAGGTATTGACCCGAATTATTTAATGAATGTTGCAGAGGAATTGGCGGGCGAAAAAATTCACGCCGACACTCGTCGCAAGCTCGACAGTTTTTTGGCAAGCGCAATAAAGAACGGCGGCAAAATGGGTTCGGCGGACAAAGCAAAATTGGCTTCCATGCTCGCAGGGCAAGAAGCTATGTCAGGCTTGTTGGCTATGGTCACGGCTGAAAATCTTGAAGATGTTGTCGCTCAAATGTCGGACACAGCGGGCACTGCTGCCGGTATGGCTAAAACGCAATTAGACAACTTGGCGGGCTCGTTCACAATGCTCGGCAGTGCGTGGGACGCCTTTCAACAAGATTTATTCACGGGCACGGCGGGCAACGGTTTGCGCGACTTTGTCGACACATTAACCGAACTTCTCACACGTGCCAATAAACTTTTCCAAGACGGAATCGACATCGGCGACTTCGGACAGATTATCGCGGACGTGGTTGACAAGCTCAAAAATAAATTTATGCAACTCGACGGCGTTGGCAGTTTGCTGGCGGGCGGCGCGTTGGTTGCTGGCTTGATGAAAATCATTTCGCTAAGTCAACGTGCATTTACCGCGCTGAAGACGATAACTCAACCGGGAGCATGGAGCACGGTCGCCACGAAAGGCGCGGCAGGTGCGGGCTTAGGAGCGGGCGCGAAGGTCGGCACAATGACTGTCAGCGCGGGCGTCGTCCACGTCAACGGAAAAGTTGCAGGCGGTGCAGGCGGTGCAGGCGGTTATTATGGCGGCGGCGGTCGTGGCGGCGTTCCCGGCATGGGCGTTGCGGCTCCTACTACGGCGGCGGCAGTCTTCGCGGCTCAAAAGCAGTTCGACAAGTTGAATTCGCAATTCATCGCGGCACA
>ODAJ011797514.1_pt1 | contig 23730 bp, 19 predicted proteins | sample 1539241 | NCBI WGS metagenome assembly ODAJ01 (sample SAMN02144231, study PRJEB22623) | gut metagenome | biome: sheep rumen | host: Ovis aries | place: New Zealand
AGCCGCAACACTCGTAAACCCCTCAGTCAGCCTACGGCTGCCAGCTCCCCTGATCGCTGCGCTAAAGGGGAGCCAAGACTAATGCAACTCATACTTTTACTAACACTATCAGCGCCGCAGGCTAAAATCCGCAGTGCGGGCTTCGCCCGTGCGAGGAGTGCGCAGAGCGCACATTCTTTACAGGCTTGCAAGTGTCGACCAACGGGAGGCGCGCAGACAAGCCTGCCCCAATTGGCGGAAAGCCTGCTTTTCGCCAGACAGGCGAGCGGAGCGATGCCGCCATAAACAATAATTTAAATTTATAGTATTATGCACAAAAAAAGCGGCTTATATACCGCTTAAACAAAAAAAGCCGCCGCAAAAAGCGGCAGCTTTGATACAAAATTTCCTATTAAGGCATTGTGATGTGTACGGGTTCAAGATCCCATATATCATTTGCATATTCAAGGATAGTTCTGTCGGATGAGAACTTGCCGCTGAATGCGGTATTAAGTATAGCCATTTTAGCCCACTTATCCTGATCCTTATATGCCTTGTCAACGCGCTCCTGTGCTTCTGCATAGGATGCAAAATCTTTGAGTACAAAATATTCATCGGCTCTGTTGCCTCTGCCGTTGAGCAGTGCATCATAAAGCTCTCTGAAAAGCTCCGTATCGGGGTCTAATGTGCCATTGATAAGCATATTCATAACGCCGCGTACATCGCTGTTCATATTGTATACATCCCAGGGGTTGTAGTCGTTTCTTGAATACTGTGCGATAACTTCGTCTGATGTCATACCGAAGATGAAAATGTTGTCGTCGCCTACTTCTTCGCGTATCTCGACATTTGCGCCGTCAAGTGTACCGATAGTAACGGCACCGTTGAGCATAAACTTCATATTGCCCGTGCCCGAAGCTTCCTTGCTGGCTGTGGAGATCTGTTCGGAAACATCCGCTGCGGGGATAAGCTTTTCTGCAAGGCTTACGCGGTAGTTTTCCGCAAAGATGACTTTAAGCTTGCCCTCGATAGTGGGGTCGTTGTTAATAAGGTTTGCAACGCTGTTGATAAGCTTGATAATAAGCTTTGCACGGCGATAGCCTGCGGCAGCCTTTGCACCGAAAATAAATGTTCTGGGTGTTATATCAAGACCCGGGTTAACTTTAAGCTTGTTGTAAAGGCTCATTACGTGCAGGATATTAAGAAGCTGACGCTTGTATTCGTGGAGTCTCTTTACCTGTATATCGAAAATGGAGTCGGGGTTGGTCTCGATACCCGTTGTAGCCTTGAAGTAGTTTGAAAGCTCGACTTTGTTCTCGTGCTTGATGTCCATAAATGCCTTGCGGAATTCCTTGTCATCTGCAAGCGGAGCAAGCTTTTTAAGCTCGTCAAGGTTTGTGTACCACTTGTCGCCTATCTTGCTTGTGATAAGTTCGGCAAGTTTCGGGTTGGCATGACCAAGCCATCTTCTCTGTGTTATACCGTTTGTCTTGTTGTTGAACTTCTCGGGGTATATCTCGTAGAAGTCGCGGAGTTCCTGATGTTTAAGGATCTCTGTGTGGAGGGCTGCAACACCGTTTACGGAGTGTGAGCCGACAATTGCAAGCCACGCCATTCTTATCTGACCGTCAGCGATGATAGCCATATTTCTGATCTTGTTTGCATCGTTGCCGAAACGCTCGATAAGGTTTGCGCAGAAACGCTTGTTTATTTCTTCGACTATCATATAGATACGGGGAAGAAGACGGCTGAACAGCTCGATAGGCCACTTTTCAAGAGCTTCGCTCATGATGGTGTGGTTTGTGTATGCGCAGCATTTCTTTGTTATCTCCCATGCGTCATCCCATGAAACACCGTTTTCGTCTATAAGCAAACGCATAAGCTCCGCAACTGCGATCGACGGATGTGTATCGTTAAGCTGGAAAGCGTATTTTTCGGGCATTATGCTGAAATCGGTGCCGTATTTTTTCTTGAATTTCTGAATAACTCTCTGGAGTGTTGCGGAAACGAAGAAATACTGCTGACGAAGGCGGAGTTCCTTGCCTGCGTAATGCTCGTCTGCGGGGTAAAGCACTTCCGTAAGGTTCTTTGCGATATTCTCTTCCTCAACGGCTTTCTGGTAGTTACCCTCGTTAAAGCTCTTGAGGTCAAATTTATTCTTTGCCTCCGCATCCCAAAGGCGGAGTGTGTTAACGGTGTTGTTATTGTAGCCGATAACGGGGTAGTCATAGGGGATAGCAATGATGGACTGTGTGTTTTCCTGTATGAACTTATACTGTCCGTCATCCTGTTTTACGGCGCGTACCGTACCGCAGAAATTTACTTCAACAGCGTATTCGGGACGCTTAACACCCCACATATCGCCGTCCTGAAGCCAGTTGTCGGGGCGCTCTACCTGATAGCCGTTTTCTATCTTCTGCTCGAAAATACCGTAGTGGTAGCGTATACCGCAGCCGTATGCAGGCAGTTCAAGCGTTGAAAGGCTGTCGAGGAAACAAGCCGCAAGTCTGCCCAGACCGCCGTTTCCGAGACCGGGATCGCGCTCAACGTCTTCTATCATGTTGTAGTCGATGTTAAGCTCTGCAAGTACCTCTTTCACCTCGTCAAGCATTGTCATATTAAGAATGGCATTGCCGAGGAAACGTCCCATAAGGAATTCCATTGAAAGGTAGTTAACGATCTTGCAGCCCTCTTTGTCATATGTATCGTGTGTCTGGAGCCACTTGTCCGTTACATAGTCGCGTATGGTGAATACCAATGCTTCGTAAAGCTGCTCTTTTGTAGCGGTTTCGATCGTCTTTCTCGAAAGGGTCTTTACATTGGCAATAAGCTGCGCCTTAAAGGTCGCTTTGTCAATTTTCATATTTTGTCCTCCTTAAAAAATAAATTATTTTAAAATAAATTTTTGATATATATAAAGAAATGACGTGCATTTCGTTAATATCGTTACAGATCCAAATCACTGTTTTGAATATATTTGTAAAGTCGATTTTATATTTACTCATTTTCGTTTTCTATTGTTTCCAAAACTTCTTCAAAACTGTTGTAAAGCTTTCGGCTCGGGTCATTTTTTATAATTTCGCTTTCCATTCGTGCAAGTGTGTTTTCATCGGCGACCAATGTCAAAAATGCAACGATTTTTTCGTCGGGAAGAGAATTTATAACATCTATTGCATATTCTTTTATACTCATAGGATCAATCCTTTCTTCTGATTTTTTATATCATCATAATCCTTTACAACATTGTTTTTGTAAGTTATCTGCAATTCGCAGTCTTACCTTTCGGCAAGTTTCTCCGCCCTGTCTGCCGTTATCAGCGTATCCGTTATCTCGTCTATATCGCCGTTCATTATGCTTTCAAGGCGGTAAAGGGTCAGACCTACGCGGTGGTCGGTCATTCTGCCCTGCGGGAAGTTGTATGTGCGTATACGCTCATTGCGGTTGCCCCTGCCTATCTGGCTTTTGCGCTCCGCCGCAACTTCGTCATGCTGTTTTTGCTGTTCAAGGTCGTAAAGCTTGCTCATAAGCACTTTCAGCGCCTTATCCTTGTTTTTGAGCTGGCTTTTTTCATCCTGACAGGAGATCACGATGCCTGTTGGGATATGCGTGAGCCTTACCGCCGAATCCGTGGTATTTACACACTGTCCGCCGTTGCCCGAGGCACGGAAAACATCGAATTTACAATCGTTCATATCAAGCTTTACATCCACATCCTCAACTTCGGGCAAAACCGCTACCGTAACCGTCGAGGTGTGTATCCTGCCGCCCGATTCCGTGGTCGGCACACGCTGAACACGGTGAACACCGCTTTCGTATTTAAGGCGCGAATATGCGCCCTGACCTATTATCATAAACGATATTTCGCGGTAGCCGCCCATTTCGCTTTCGTTTGCGGACATTACCTCAACTTTCCAGTGTTTTGAATCGGCATAGCGGCTGTACATCCTGAAAAGGTCGCCTGCAAATATATTGGCTTCGTCGCCGCCTGCGCCGCCGCGTATTTCCATAATGACGTTTTTATCGTCATTCGGATCTTTGGGCAGAAGCAGTATTTTCAGCTCGTTTGCAATATTTTCAAGCTTTTCGCTGTTTTCGGAAAGCTCCTCTTTTGCAAGCGCGCGTATTTCGTCATCGTTTTCTTCAAGCAAAAGCTTCGCCTCTTCGATATTTTGCTGTGTTTCGTTATATTCGCGGTATTTCTCGACAATGGGCGAGAGGTCGCTGTGTTCTTTCATCAGCTTGCGCCATGTGCCGTTATCCGCAATTATGTCGGGGTCGTTTATCTTATCCGACAGGTCGATATATTTTCTTTCAAGTTCTGCAACTGCAGCAAACATAAAAATTGCTCCTTTGCATCAAATAGCGTTTATTCCCGTTACAACGCGGTCAAGCCCCGCAAGGTCTTTGGTCACGGCGGCTTTTGCAAAGCCTGCCTCCGACACGAGCCTGCTCACCGCTTCCCCCTGGTCATAGCCTATCTCAAATGCCAGCAGACCGTTTGGTTCAAGGTGTTCTTTGGCGTTTTCGACTATCCTGCGGTAAAAGTCCAGCCCGTCCTCGCCGCCGTCAAGCGCAAGGTGCGGCTCAAAGTCCTTTACCTGCCTGTCAAGCGTAGGTATCACATTCCGCACTATATACGGCGGATTTGAAACTATCGCATCAAATCTGCCCGATATATTTTCAAAAATATCACTTTTTACAAAATTTACATCAACATTGTTGGCTTTGGCGTTTTTTGCCGCCGTTTCAAGCGCTTTTGTTGAGATATCGGCTGCGGTCACGCTTTCTGTGCCGTATTTCGCAAGCGAAACTGCTATTGCGCCCGAGCCTGTGCCTATATCAAGCACCTTTCTTGGTTTGTATTCAAGCACCTTTTCCACAAGTATCTCGGTATCGGGGCGGGGGATAAGTACATTTTCGTTGACGGAAAACTCAAGTCCCATAAACTCGCAATGCCCGAGTATATACTGCATAGGCATATGTTCAAGCCGCTTTTTCAGCAGGCTTTCAAGTTTTTTCTCACTGTCTTCGGTGAGAATGTCGTCATCCCTTGTTACAAGCTGCATACGTGTCAGCTTTGCGGCTTCCATAACAAGCAGGTCGCCGTCTATGCTCCAGGTGTCGATACCGCTTTTTTTCAGACTGTTTTTTACGCTTATAAGCGCCTGTTTAACTGTCTGCATCGGTATTCTTGTTCTGCTCGTAGTCCTCATCGGGCTCTTCTTCCAGAACAGCCTTTAATGCGGCTATCGCGCACTCTATCATATCATCATCGGGTTCCTTTGTGGTTATGTGCTGCAAGGCTATACCTGGCGCGCTGACAATGTTTACAAGCCAATTGTCGTGGCTGCCTGCCCATTTGATAAGCTCATAGGAAATGCCTGCAATAACGGGTACAAGAAGTATTCTTGATATTATGCGCAGATACAGCACGTTTGTATTCACAAAAAAGAAAACAAACATACTCACAAGCATAACAAGCACCAAAAAGCTTGTGCCGCAGCGTTTATGCAGCCTTGTGTGCTTTTTCACGTTTTCGACTGTCAGCTCGTCATAGCTTTCAAAACAGTTTATTGTCTTGTGTTCGGCACCGTGATACATAAACACGCGCTTGATGTCTTTCATCTGCGAAACAAGCAGGATATAGCCGAGGAAGATAGCTATTCTCACCAGACCCTCGATAACGGCGCGCACACGGGCATGACTGCCGAAAAGTGTGTTGACCCAGCCGCCGATTATGGTCGGGAGAACCATAAACAGGGCTATCGACATAACTATGGATATAACAACGCTTATTCCGATAACATAGTCGGTGAGTTTGTCGCCGACCTTGTCTTCAAGCCAGCGCTCGAATTTGCTGTCGCGGTCGTATTCTATGTCCTCCATACCTGCCATTTCGGCGGAACGGCCTATTATTTTCATACCTATAACAAGACTGTCCACAAAGGCAACACAGCCGCGGATAAGCGGTACGTTCCACAGTTTGCTCACACGCTTTTTCAGCGGCGTTTTTTCAATTTTTATCTCGCCGTTCTCACCGCGCACAGCCATTGCATACAATGTTTTGCCGCGCATCATAACGCCCTCTATAACTGCTTGACCGCCGATGCCTTTGCCGCCGACGGGGCATTGCTTTCTTTCCTTACTGCTCAAAATATATTACTCCTTATAAAAAATCTTTATTATAACCAAATAGCAAAAATTTATTTTTGCGGAATACGAATATCATTGACTCGGTTCCCAAAATAAATATTATTTTTAGTATACCACATTTTTAAAAAAACTTAAATAGGAAATTAACATAAAATTCACAATTAACAGCCCTGTTTTTTGGGAAAAGTTTATAATAAATCACTCTTGTGACCGCCCAAAGACGGAAATTCGCAATTGTAAGGACGGGATAACTGTGGTATAATTCTATATAGTCAAAGATGCGAGGTGCGAAAATGAAAATATATAAGGTCGTAAATATAGAAGAAGCCGATTACGGCTGCGAGGAGAGCTCCTGCGGCGCGCGTGCGCTTGTTCTGCTTGAAAGCGGCGATACGGAATGTAAAGTTGAAATGAGCGAGGATTGGATAGCCTTTTCGGGGATAGATACAGGCAAAAAGGTGATCTGCTGCGAGGACGGCAAATTCCGCCGTTTTGTCAAGGTAGCCGCCGCTGTTATCCGCAAGGAAGAAAACGGCGTGAAAAAGATATTTGCAACGCAGCGCGGATATGGTGAATATAAGGATAAATGGGAGTTTCCCGGCGGTAAGGTCGAAAAAGGCGAAACAAGTGAGCAGGCGCTTGTGCGTGAGATAAAAGAGGAACTCGATACAACGATAAATGTAGGTGAAAAAATATATACAATAGAGTACGATTATCCCGATTTTCACCTTTCAATGGATTGTTTTTTTGCGGAACTCACAGGCGGTATGCCTGTATTGAAAGAACATGAGGCTGCAAAGTGGGCTGATAAGGAAAGTCTTGATCTGTTGGAATGGCTGCCTGCCGATATGTCGCTTACAGAAAAATTGAAAACACTGTTATAGTAAAGGAATAAAGCCGCTTTGCGGCACGCAGTCGGCGCAAGTAAACACCCAAAGTCCAAAGACTTTTGTCGTTAATTTTATAAAAAACGAGGCTGTAGCGATGACAAATCGCGGCAGCCTCGTTTTATTTGATCAAAGTTTAAAGTGCTTGCGGCGCCTGTATAAGCAAGGTCTCTGCGACAAAAAAGGGAATGACTGTTATTCCGTTTTTATCGCATCAAGCGCCGAAATTTTGGTTGCGGCACGGTTTGCGGGGTAGTAGCCCGAAAGTATGCCGACGAAAATGGAGAAGAATACCGCACCGACTGCAAGCTGCCAGGGTATGGCGGAAACGCGGTCGGGGTTTACGGTAAGGTTATTCCATAAATCAAGAAATGTAAGCTGCTTAAAATCCAGCTTCAGGGCGATTATATTGGCTATCGCCGATATGATAAGGCTTATAATGCTGCCGAACACACCGCCGATAAGACCTATAAAACCCGCTTCGCAAAGGTAAATGGCACGTATGTCGTTTACAAAGCAGCCGAGAGCTTTCATAACGCCTATCTCGCGTGTGCGTTCGCTTATTGCCATTATCATCGTGTTCATAATGCCTATGGCGGCAACGAACAGGCTGACAACGCCCAGCACACCAAACATCATCTGTGTCTGGTTGGCTTCTTTTTCAACAGACTCACGCATTGTCTGCATGGAATGTGTTTCAAAGCCGAGGTTGTTGATGGTGTCGGAAACTTCTTTAACATCGCTTATGTTTACGGGTTTTACCTTTATGGTGTCATAGTAAACAACGGGGTTGATGCTCAGACTGTTGGCGCGTTTGAATTCGTTTATAAACTCAAGCAATGCTTTTGTATCCATATAAAAACCGTCCGTTGTTTCCCAGCCCTTGCCTTCGTCCTCTTTGAGCACGCCTGCAAGTTTAAGGTCAAAAGTCATCTTTTTGCCGTTGTTTTCGCCTGTTGATATAACAAGCTGAAGATCGGTGGTCTCGGGGTTGAAATATGGGTCGGGCATTTTGCCCTTTGTCTCGTCGTATTTATACGTCCAGTAGTCTATAGTGTTGTAGCCCTCCGGACGCAGTGAGTCGGTAAAGTTGTAGGCGGCATATTCGCCTATCAGAATACCGTTCGGCTCGCTGCCCGTAAGCAGCTTGCCCGATTTTACCTGATAGCCGAAGTCGTCCATAGTGCTTGTGTCCGTTGCTACAAACGACGAATAAGAGGTTATATAGCGGCCATCGGCAGTCTGCACATTTATTTCCACATCATTGAAGGTGGAAAGCTCGGGCGATACCGCCTGTACTTTTGGTATGGATTTTATCTGTTTTATAATGGCATTGTCAAGCTTTTTGTTGCCTTTTGGCCTTACTGTTATAACGGAAAGGTCGCCCATGCTGTCCATGAACTGCATCATCTGCTGCTTTTTTGCTATACCTATGGAGAGCATCAGCACTACCGAACTACAGCCGACAATAACACCGATTATTGTAAGTATGGTTCTGCCTTTATGTCTGAAAAGGTTATTCAGACAGGTCCTTATAAGATCGCCGAAAGTCACGTTCAGTCCTCCCAGTTCATTTTTACATTATCCTTGTTTTTCTTTATCTTTTTAGCTATAAGTATTATTGCGATAAGCACTGCGATGCCTCCGACTATGCCGCCGATGATCTTCCACGGTGCGCCCTTCTTCGGCTCTTCCATTTCCATATCAAAGTCCATATCGTCCATCATAGGCTCGTCTGCGTTTACGGAAAGGTTGAATATTCTTTCCTTTTCCTTCATATTGGCATCTTCGTAGGTTATTCTTATGCTGAACGGGTTTTCACCGATATTTTCGGGCGTTACAAGGAAGTTTATCTTTCCGCTTTTGCCTTTTTCGATGTTGCCTACATTCTGCGCTTTCTGTACCGTGCTTATATCGCCGATTATCTCTGCGCGGACATTGGCTATCTCGCCCTTGCCCTTGTTTACATACTCTATCGAAAATGTGTATTCCTCGCCGACAACGCCCGGTGTATTAAGCTCGGGTGCCGTAAAGAGCATAAGGTCGGGCAGATAAAGCGGTACGGAGACCGTCTGTGAGCTTGTGGCTTCTGTCCTTGTTTTGTTGTCCATATATTCGTACTTGAATGTCACATTTACTTTTGCCGAGCCCGACTCCGCCGTGGGAAGTGCGTACATTTCCACTGTTTTGCTCTGTGTTTCGTCAGAGGCGAGAGACTTGAAGTAATAAGTGTTGGTCGATGAGGAAATTGCAAGACCTGCATCGGGTTCAAGCGTCATAACAAGGTTTTCAACGGGTATGCTGCCCATATTGCGGAAAGCTATCGAAAGGTTGAAATGCTCGCCGTTTGCAACAGACTGGTTGCCGTAGCTGAAATTGTCGATTATAACATTGGGCTTTGCGAGCTTGTCCTTTTCGTCATCCTTTTTAACGCAGGGTACTATGATAGCTGTGGACGAAGAACCGTTTTCGTAGTTCTTGCCCGATTTGTAGTTGTATTTAAGCTCCGCATTGAGTTTCTGCGATGCGGAATTAAGCTCCGTGCCTGCCTTTGCCTTTACGTTAAAGGTCTTGCTGTCGCCCGCTTTGAGCGAGTTGAACGAAAACGAGGATGTACCGCCCGTTACCATTATCTCGTCGCTGCCCTCTATGTTGAGTACTGCGTTTACAATGTCCGTTGTGCCTGCGTTTTTAACATTTATTTTGAATGAAAAACTTTCTTTTGCATTTATGGGACCCGGTATGTCGCTCTTTGTTATCTGTATAAGGGGTGCAACATTGTCTTTTGTGTTGGGTATGAGCTGAACGGCGAATTTTGTGCTTCCGTCGCCCGTCATTATCTCTTTTCTCGATGTGTAGATGTATTTCATATCACAGCTGATATACTTGAAGTTATCGGAAATAAGCTCTTCCGAACGGCATTTGAGAGTTGTTGTAACTTCGGTGCCTGCCTTTATTTCGGGGAAAAGCCTTGTAAGGCTGCTGTCCGTGATAATAATGCCCGAATCGCTTGTAAAGTTCAAAGATACGTCTTTAACATCTGTGCTGCCGACATTTTTTACCGTAACGGGAAGCGTGAATTCCGTATCGGGTGCTATGGCGCCAAGGTCGCCTTTAATAAGCTGAACTGCGGCTGTTTCCGCCGTGCGGTTGGGTATTGTGGGTATGGTTATCAAAGCCGTGCTGTCGCCGCTTTCGCGTGTGCTGCCGTTTTTGTAGCGGAACGAAAGAGCGGCGTTAAAATGCTCCGAAGATGTGGAAAGCGTATCTTCCGCCTTGAATGTAAGTGTTACTTTTGCCGTGCCCGAAGGTTTGATATCGGGGATGAACATAGATGAAGTGTTGCTTACAAGCGAAATATCGTTAGATGTGGTTATTGCAAGCACGGGGTTGAGCATCTCTGCTGCGCCGCGGTTTTTGATGGAAAGCTCAACATTGAATGTTTCGCCGCCTTTTACGGGTTCAAGTGTGCCGCGTGTCATTTCTGCCGATGGTGCAAGCACTTTTGTTGTGCTGTTGCCGTCACTGTCGGTTTCGGTAACTATATCTGCCGTGCTGCCGTTTGCGGGGCTGCACTCGTTTATTTTAAGATTTATCTGGCTTGATGAACCTATGCCTTTGTAGTATGTTTTAAAACTGAATGTTGCGCCTGTGCCCGTGTATGTGACATCATTGAATGTCATTTTGTATTCGAGGGGACTGCTGCCGCTTGAAAGTATTTCACAGGATGAAAGTGAGGGCGCTGTGCCGAAGCAGCCGCTTATGCCCTGGGCTTCGATATGCGAAACATCAAGTATCTCGTTTGTTTTTACGCCGTTGTCGGTTATGTAAATATCGAGGCCGGCTTTTTCGCCTGCCTTGATAACGCTCATTACCGCACCGTTTGATGCGGAAAGTTTATATGAGCTGACTGTTGGTGATGCTGCCGCCGCATATGTGAACGACACCGATTGCAGCGCGATAACGGCACAGATGATAAAGCCGAAAATTCGTGTTAATTTGTTTTGTCTCATTTTTCTTCTCCGTTCTTGATCTCGTCACTTTTTATGTTACCGTCGATAAGGGTCACTATACGTGTCGCAAACTGCGCCATTTCGGGGTCGTGTGTGACAAGTATGACCGTGCTTTTGTACTCTTTTGCAAAATCGCATATAAGTTCCATTACCTCTTTGGTATTTTTGGTATCAAGGTTGCCCGTGGGTTCGTCTGCAAAGATGATCTTCGGCTTTGCAATAAGCGCGCGCGCTATACCCACACGCTGCTGCTGACCGCCCGACATCTCGCGCGGATAGTGCATCATACGCTCTCCGAGCCCGACATCTTTCAGAAGCTTCCTTGCAAGCTTTTCGCGTACCTGCCTGTCTATGCCCTGAAACATCAGCGGCGCCGCCACGTTTTCAATGGCGTTCATTGTGGGTATAAGGTTGTAAGCCTGAAAAATAAACCCGAAGTAACGCTGTCTGAAACGTGCAAGATCGTCCTCGCTAAGGCGTGATATGGGCACGCCGCCTATAAGCACCTCGCCCTCCGTGGGCTTTTCAAGCCCTGCAAGCTGGTTAAGAAAGGTACTTTTGCCCGAACCCGATGTGCCGAAGATGGAGCATATCTCGCCCCTGTGTATCTCCAGATTTATGCGGTCGAGTGCGACCACGGTCTCGTTTCCGGGATGATAGACTTTGCGCAGGTTTTTCACTGTGATTATGCTTTTTTTCTCTCCGTCCATTTGATTACCTCTTTTATAGTGGTTTTCGTAGTGGTTTTTTATTGTATTTTTGCGTAAAATAAAGAACAAAACATGATAAAACAACAAATATTGCCGTTATTGCCGCGCCTGTTTTAAAGCCCGGGCTGATATAGCTTATCCTTATATCATGCCTGCCCGACGGTATATAAAAGCCCGTGAATGCATCGGCAATGCACACTTTTTCGGCCTCTGCGCCGTCTATATACACATGAAAGCCCTTATCGTATGAAAGGGTGGTAAAAATAAGCCTGTCTTTGTCAAAATCGGAGGATGCGGTTATATCCGCACCGTTTTGGCTTATGTTCTCAAGTGCGTTTTCGGCTGCCATATCGTAAAATTTGCGGAAAACAGCACTGTCAAGCTTGAAAAGTATGGGCTTTGTGTATGCTATATCGCGCGCCGCAACAAGGTTTACGGTAAGGGTATCGCCCTTTTTGTATGCGCCTATATCCTCGGTGAGCAGCTGATTGTTCACATTAAAAAGATTTTTTGCGGGTAAGCCGTTTATAAGGTACCAATAGCGGTTGCTTATGCCGTCAAGCGGCGAAAACGAAACGCGGGAGTCTATAAAATATTCGCCCTCGTCCTCTACATCAAGACTGTACATGACCGAACCCGTGCCGTCGGGAGACTCGGGGGATATGGCAAGGCGGCGGCTTATATCGTCCGTTTTTTCAAGTTCTGCATTTATCGGTGCGTTTTCCGTAAGGGGATATTCGGTATACAGTTTCTCGTCCGTGCCGAAAATGCTGTTGAGCAGTTTTTCCTGGTTGCGGTAGCTGCCCGTTATTATCTCCGCCTTATCGTAAAAATCACTGTTTACGTTTATAACAGCCTCATCCGCCGCAAACATAAGCGGAAAGGCGGTCTTGCTGCGGTATAAGGCGCCGTTTTCGCCGTTTGCCAGACATTCGTAGTTATCCGATGTAAGGCGGTAGGCGCTTGTTGAGTTGTTTGTAAAGTGTATCTTTCTGCCGAGATCGTCCTCGATAATGTTTTCTTTGCCGGGTGCGAGTATGTACTTTACACCGAAAATGCCCTCCGATACCGTGTTGTTGAAGTAGTTTGCAAGTATGCGGTAGTCGTAGGGACACCAGAGACCGAGCTGCGACAGCTTTTCGAGACTGCGCTGGTTCGTCTGCGAAGAAAAGGTCTCAAGCGAGTTATAGCCGAAAGTCAGCGGCTTGTTTGTGTTTACGGAGTTTACGTTCGTTGCGCGGTAAAAACCGCTGTCGTCTATTGAGTTGACAAGCGCAAGCGTGTTGTCGTATTCCGCAAAGTCGGCGGAGCGTGCTGTCCATACATTGCCCGTTTTCAGTTTTGAAACGCCGAAACAGCACATAAGCAGCGCTTCAAGCATCATTGTGCAGGCTAAAGCCGTGATAAGCCTGCGGCTGCCGTTTTTCAGCCAATAGGAGAGCATTATGCCGTAAACTGCCGCAAAAAGCGTTATTACCACACACTCGCCCATAAGCCAGGGGGTGGTGTTCTTTGCGGTAGCGGCATAAAATGCAAGCAAAGCGACAAAGCCGAAAGGTATGAAAGTGAGCAGTTTGTTTTTGAGTTCAAGTGCCGATAAGCAGCGTGCGCACAGCATTATAAACAAAAATGCCGCAGTATAGGCAAATCTGCCGTAAAAGCTTGTCGGCTCGCGGAAAACGTGCCACATAAGATAGAGAGGGCGAAGTGTGAAGCTTAAAAGCATAAACATTATAAAACAAAGTGCCGCAAGTTTTTCGCGCCTGCTTATCTTTGTGTCAAGCATAAACAAAACTGCGGTAAACAGCGGTATAACGCCGAAAAATGCGTGCAGGCTCACTGCCGTTGCGCTTGTCTCCTGCAATATGCCGACTGCCTGCGCAATATCCGCAAAAGACCATACAAAAAGCGTGCCTGCACCGCTTTCGGCAAACATATCGTTATAGGCTGCGGAAATATTCATCCATGACGGCAGAATGATGACGGCGCAGATGCCGCCTGTCAGCATGACCGTCAGGACGCAGAGCAAAAACGGTTTGACAAGGCTTTTTATGTCCTTTTTCATAACAAAACTGTAGTAAAGGAAATACAGAGCCGCGAAAATGCCCGTTGCAAAAGCAAGATAATAGTTTGTTGTAAGGCAGAGTAAAAAGCCGAAAAACAGCGGCTTTATATCTCTTTTTTCGATAATGCGCTCAATGCCGAGCAGCACTATGGGCAAAAGGGCGATATTCGCAAGCCACATTGTATTGATGATGGCTTTTGTGCAGAAACTGCCGAAAGCGTAAAGCACGGAAAGTGCGATGTTCAGCCTGCCCGAAAGTGCGGTATACCTGCTTTGCTTTAAATAAACGGAGGCGCAAAGGGAAATAAGCCCATATTTTATTATCATTATAATAAGATACGCTTCCTGAAAATACTTTGCATCAAAAAAGAAGAAAATTATATTCATTGGGTCGAAAAGCAGATAAGTTGCCACGGCATAGAAGTTCGTGCCAAGACCCGTATATGTAACAAAAATGCTTTCGCCGCGTTTAAGGCGCTCGAATATGCCCGTTGTGACATCAAGAAATTGCAGGCGCATATCAGAGCAGGCGGCGGAATAATCGCCAAAGGGGTAAACGCCTGCGAGGATAAACGCAAGTGTGATGAAACAGACGGAAAGCGCAAAGGAAATTAAGTATTCGTTTTTAAGGTGTTTGTTCATTTTGTTTTCCTTTCGTTAAATACAGAAAAACTGCGGAAAGCAGGGCGAAAACTGCGGATAATGCCGCTCCCGTTTTAAAACCCGGGCTGATATAGCTTATTTTTACATTATGTGTGCCCGTAGGAGCGTAAAAACCGAGGAAAGCATCGGCTATCTTCACTTTTTCGGCTTCTTTGCCGTCTATGTATACATGGAAGCCCTTATCGTATGAAAGCGAGGAAAAGACGAGTGTTTCCGCGGTAAAATCCGATACGGCGGTTATATCGCCTTTTTCCTGCTTTATATCTTTGAGTGCATTTGCCTGCGCGTGTTCATACAGGGCGCTGAATTCGCCGAGATCGAGCTTGACCACGGAGGGTGCGGTGATATAAAGTGAGTGCATCGTTTGCAGGTCGATATTTATTTTATCACCTTTTTTATACGGACCTATATCGGCAAGCATATAGCCGTTATGCTCGTTATACATATTTTTAAGCATTATCTTGCTTACACTGTAGGCAAATGAGGTCTGCACACCGTTGTTTAAAAGGTCGGAGGTATAATTCGCCAAAAGATATTCGGCATCCTCGTCCGCTTCTGCGGTGTAGGTAAGTGAGCCCATCTCGTCCTCGTTTGCGGCTTGGTTTTTATCGCTGCCCGTGAGTTCGAGTATCAGATTATCGGGATAGAAAGCATTTAGTTCGGCTATGTTCTTTAAAGATATATTCAGGTTCTTTTTCTTCAGGGCTTCGGGTTCGATAGGGTATTCAAGCCTGCTGTAAAGCCGATAGTCCGTACCGAACATATCGTTAAGAAACGTCCTCTGGTTTGCAAGCGGCGCCGTTGCCGCTGTGGACGGATCATTCAGATCGTAAAAACGCTCATTGCTTGTTATCGCCGCTTTGTTCACGCCGAACATAAGCGGAAAAGCGGTCTTGTTTTTATACAGATAACCGTGCTCGTTTTCGGCTATAAGCTCGTAGTTGTCGGAGTTGAGGCGCAGCGAAGTTGTAAAGCCGCCGTCCTGATATACCGTTCTGCCGAGTTCGTCCCCGTCCTTGCTGTCTGCGCCGACAGCCATTATATATTTGACACCGAAAAGCCCTTCCGCAGCGATATTATTGAAATAATTTGCAGAGATACGGTAATCGTAAGGACAGTATAAACCAAGCAGCGACAGCTTTTCAAGGCTTTGCTGATTGGTCTGGGACGAAAAGGTCTCAAGTGAGTTATAACCCATTGTCAGCGGTCGGTTTACCGCAACGGAATTAACATCGGTCATACGGTAAAAGTCGTCATCTTCCGCAAGGGAAACAAGCGCCTTTGTGTCGTCATATGCTTTGAAGTCGTCTGCGCGCAGGGCGGCTCCATGCGCGGTTTTCAGCTTTGCAAGCCCGAAAACGCACATCAGTACCGCTTCAAAAAGTACTGCGCAGGCAAGGATATTCTTTTTCTTGTCAAAATGAATAAGCAGTGTGTAAATTATCACAAAAGCCATCACCGCAAGCAGCATTTTCAAAAGCCATACACTCGGCTGCGCCGATACACCGTAAAAGCTTATCAGAAAAACGATAAGCGCAGGCAGGGGCAGCAGCTTTTTTATGCTTATATCAAAGTCTGCGATACACCTTGCCGCAAGAACGATAAGCAGAAAGTCCGTGCAGTACACAAAACGGCCGTAAAAGCTGGTCGGGTCACGGAAGATGTGCCATACAAGGTACAGAGGTCTGATAAGCAGGCTCAGGACCATTATCAGTACGAATATAAATGCTGCGATCTTTTCTCGCTTTTGTATATTTTTGTTAATAAGCAGCATAAACACAAGCACAAGCGGAAAAACGCCCGCAAAAGCGTGCAGGGTAACGTAGGTCGCACCTGTGTCCTGGTAAAGCGCAAGTCCCTGCGCTATCTCGTTCGGTTTCCATTCGATAAGCGGCGAAAATGCGCTTTTCTGCACCATATCCACATAGCCCGAGGATACGTTTGAAAATACGGGCAGGAGTATCACCGCTGCCGTGCCGCCTGCAAGAACCGCGCCGAGAGCGCATAAAAGCAGGGGCTTTATAAAAGCTTTTTTTGCCTTTGCCGCACAGTAAAAAACAAAGTAAAGCGCTGCAAATAAGCCTGTCATAAAGGCTAAATAGTAGTTTGTGACAAGGCAGAGCAGGTATGAAAAATACAAGAGTGTTATCTTTCCTTTTTCAACTGCCTGCTCGATGCCGAGTATGACTATGGGCAAAAGTGCGATATTCAGCAGCCACATCTCGTTTATCTCGGATTTTATCGCAAAACTGCCAAAAGCGTACATGACCGAAAGGGCAATATTCATTGGCCCCAAAAGACGGGCGTAATTGCTCTTTTTAAGAAAGACCGACATAAAAAGCGCGATAAGAGCGTATTTTATGATGATGATAAAGAGGTATACTTCCTGAAAGCAGCGCGCATCAAAAAACAGAAACAGCAGCTTGAACGGGTCAAAAGCAAGATAAGCCGCAACCGCATAGAGGTTCGTTCCGAGTGCAGTATAAGCGGCAAAAATCGTGTCACCGTTTTTAATATGCTCAAAAAAGCCCGATGTGACATCAAGAAACTGCGCGCGCATATCGGAAAAGGCGGCGGAATACTCGCCGAAGGGGTAAGCGCCGATAAGCACAAAAGAAAGGGTGACGGTGATAAGAGCTGTTATAAATGATAAAAGGTTTTCGTGTTCAGTGAGTTTGTTCATAGTGAGTTTGTTCATAGTGATTTTGAATTTAATCAGCGTTTCCCTAAAACAATGGGCTGTTGTTTGTGCAACAGCCCATAGAATATCAGTGACTCTTATTAAGCACGATGCCGTGCTGTGTATCAAGCGTAACAACGATAGCGTTGGGCACTATTTCCGTCACGTTCTTTTTGGATGTAAGCACGGGGATGCCAAGCTCCTTGCCGACATTTATAGCTGTCGAGAAGTCATCATGTCCGCCGCTGCCCACTATGATAGCGCTTGCCTTTTTCATATAATCAACAAGCTCGTCATCCGTTCTGTCGGTAACAAGTATCTCGCCCTTTTCAAAGTGTATCTCGGCTTCTTCTGCTGTCTTGATGACCTTTGTGGAAGCTGTAACGCTTTCGCTCTTGCTGCCCGATTTGATCTTGCCCTCAAGGATAACATTGCCTACTATACCTACTTTGAGCGTGTTTGTTGTACCTGTCTTGCCAAGCGGTGTACCGCCTACAAATACCATTGTATCGCCTACGTTGCAAAGACCTGTTTCAATAGCCTTTTCGGCAACCGCATCAAACAGTGTTACAAAGTGGTGCTGCTCCATACCTACCTTAACGGGCTTAACACCCCAGACAAGGTTAAGCTGCCTTAAAGTACGGTCAACAGGCGTACAGCCCAGAATGATGTTTGCGGGACGGTATTTTGCTATCTTCTTGATAGCCGTACCCGTCATTGTAACTGCGCCTATGCAGGCAGCGTTAAGGTCGTGAGCCGTTGTGCAGGCGGAGTGGCTTATGGCGTTTGTTATGCTTGTCATAGCCACTGTGTTGTTGCGGTCGAACTGCTCAACATAGTCGATATTTTCCTCTATCTTATTTGCTATTTTAACCATTGTTTCAACTGCCTGAACGGGGTAATCGCCCTTTGCGCTCTCGCCCGAAAGCATTATGGCATCCGTAAAGTCGTAAATAGCGTTTGCAACGTCATTTGCCTCGGCGCGTGTGGGTCTGGGGCTGTGAGTCATGGATTCAAGCATCTGTGTTGCGGTGATGACCGTTTTGCCCTTTTCTCTTGCTTTCTGAATAAGGTGCTTCTGAACGATAGGCACTTCTTCAAGCGGTATCTCAACACCGAGATCGCCTCTTGCTACCATAATAGCGTTGGAAACTTCAAGTATCTCGTCAATATTGTCAACACCGTCGCGGCTCTCTATCTTTGCGATGATGCTGATGCCGAGACCGTCATTTTCTTCAAGCACTTTTCTTATTTCAAGCACGTCACGCGCGGTGCGGATAAAGGAAGCTGCGATATAGTCGATACCCATTTTGATACCGAACTTGATGTCTTCCTTGTCTTTTTCTGTGAGTGCGGGCAGGTTAACGTGTACATTCGGCAGGTTAACACCCTTCTTGCAGCCCAGAGTACCGCTGTTTTCAATGCGGCAAACGATGTTTGTGCCGTTTATTTCAAGCACGGTAAGCTCGATAAGACCGTCGTCTATAAGGATAGTGGAGCCGATGTTGAGGTCATTGGGCATATCCTTGTATGTAACGGCGACCTTTGTGCTGTCGCCCACTATATCATCTGTTGTAATAGTGAATTTTTCGCCCTTTACAAGCTCAACAGAGCCGCCCTCAACATCGCGTGTACGTATTTCGGGACCTTTTGTGTCAAGGATGATGGGAATAGGTGCGTTAAGCTCTTCTCTTGCCTGTTTGAGGTTGCGGATACGCTGACCGTGTTCCTCGTAATCGCCGTGAGAGAAGTTAAAGCGTGCGGCATTGATGCCCGCGTTGATAAGTTTTTTGATGATGTCCACTTCGTTTGAAGCGGGACCGAGTGTTGCAACTATTTTTGTTCTGCGCATATTATTTCTCCTTTTGAATAAAAAATTGCTTCATATTTAATAAAATAAATTAATAAAAACTGAAAATCAGATCGCCAGGATCTTTATGATGTCATAAAGTGTCCTGTCGTATGGGCGCTTGTATGCCAGGCCTTCTTCAAGGTCAATATCGGTGTATTTGCCGTCTTTTACTATCATTATACGGTTGCGCTTGCCCTCTACAATGGCTTTTACGGCGTTATAGCCCATTATGCCTGCTGCCATTCTGTCCTTTGCGGTAGGTGTGCCGCCGCGCTGGAGATGACCGAGTATTGTTGCGCGTGTCTGTATGCCGGTTGTGCTTTCGATATAATCGGCAAGCTCCTGACTTTTGCCCACGCCCTCCGCAACTACGATAAGGTTGTGATTTTTGCCGCGGCTGCGGTTTGCAAGTATCTGTTCCACTATCGCATCACGGTCAACGGGATCTTCGGGTACAAGAACTTCTTCGGCACCGCCCGTAAGACCTGTCCATAAGGCGATAAAGCCCGCATCACGTCCCATTACCTCAACAATGGAGCAGCGTTCGTGCGAACAGGATGTATCGCGTATTTTGTTAACGCAGTCAAGCGAGGTATTTACCGCCGTGTCAAAACCTATGGTGTATTCGGTGCAGTCAAGGTCAAGGTCGATAGTGCCGGGGATGCCCATAATGTTTACACCGTGCTTTGAAAGGTCAAGACCGCCTGCAAGCGAGCCGTTGCCGCCGATGATAACAAGCGCATCAAGCTGAAGTATGCCGCAGAGCTTTGCCGCCTTTTCTACACCCTCGGGTGTGCGCATTTCGGCGCTGCGTGCGGTGTGCAGCTCCGTGCCGCCGCGGTTCATAATGCCCGAAACGTCCCTTGCGCCAAGCTCCATGATGTCGCCGTGCAAAAGTCCTTCAAAACCGCGGTCAATGCCCACTACCTTAATGCCGTAGTCGCTTGCGGTGCGCACAACACTGCGGATAGCCGCATTCATACCGGGCGCATCGCCGCCGCTGGTAAGAAGACCTATTTTTTTGATATTTGTTTCATTCATAAAAAACACTTCCTATATTAATTGGGTATGCTGTTGATAGTATACACATACTCTCTCTAATATATTAGTATAAAAAAATTTGGGGATAATGTCAATAAATAAATACAGGTTTGAGGAAAAATTTTTTCCGGGATATTTTGGGAAAGCTGAAACGGTGTTACAAAACAAAGCCAAAAGACAGCGTCTTTCATACAAGACTGTCATTGATTTTTATACTTGTAAAATCGTTGTGGTTATGCTATACTAACATTAAAGTACGTTTATGTGAGGAAAGTATATGAACAAATTGAGAGTTGCCGACCTTGACCTGCTTCTGGGCTATAAATACCCGACTATGCAAAAACAGGCGGCGGCGTACCTGTGTGATTTTGAAAAGCCGAATATCACCGTAAATATACCCGACGAGGAAATAGCACGGCTTGCGGCGGAAAATCCGCATCTTACACAAAACGATATCGAATATATCTTCACAGGTGCGGCTTTTTATGAAGCTTTGCTCAATTTCGGAGGCTTTATGCTCCATTCCTCGGGTGTTTGCGTGGATGGCTATGCCTATCTTTTTTCCGCCGATCCCGGGACGGGCAAATCCACACATACCGCACTCTGGCAAAAATATCTCGGTGAGGACAGGGCAACAATAATCAATGACGATAAGCCCGCTATACGCATTACAGACGGTATTACTTACGTTTACGGTACGCCGTGGAGCGGCAAGACCGACAAAAACCTTAATATGCGTATGCCTTTGGGTGCGATCGTTTTTCTGGAACGCTCAAAGCAGAATTTAATAAAACGCATAAGCGTGCGCGAGGCGATACCGCTTCTGATGAAGCAGACTTTCCGCCCGACCGAAAAAAAAGAAATGTGTCTGCTGCTTGACGTGCTTGACAAAGTGCTTGCGGAAACGCCGCTTTACCGCTTTGGCTGCGATATGAGCAGGGAAGCGGTGGAACTGAGTTACAATACAATTAAAATAATAAAATAGAAAAATAAATAAGAAAGGGTAAACAAAAATGAAGATAAAAGATGGATATTTATTAAGAACAGTAGCAGGAAGCAATATCGTTGTGCCGATAGGTGAGGGTGCGATAGATTTCAGCGGTGTTATCACGCTTAACGAAGTGGGCGCGTTTTTGTGGCGTGTGCTTGAAGACGGCGCCGACAAAGCGGCTTTACTTAAAAAACTCACCGATGAATACGAGGTTGACGATGCAACGGCTTCTGCCGATATTGACGCTTTTATTGCACGTTTGCAGGAGGCTTCGCTTTTAGATGATTAAGGAAGTTAAGCTTTCCGAGCTTTATCCCGTTATGAAAGAAGTGCTTGAAAGCGGCGGTACTGCCAATTTTAATCCGCACGGCACAAGTATGCTGCCGATGCTGCACGATGACGGCGACAGGGTCACACTGAAAAAGCCCGAGGGCGAACTGAAAAAATACGATCTGCCGCTTTACATACGCGAGGACGGCAGTTTTGTGCTGCACCGTGTTGTCAGAAAGCCCAAAAACGGGGTCTATACCATGTGCGGCGATAATCAATGGGTACTTGAAAAGGGCATAAGGCATGAGCAGATAGTGGGCGTTGTGGTGGAGTTTGAGAGAAAAGGCAAGAAGATAAGCGCCGACAGCAAGCTCTACAAACTGTATGCGCGCGTATGGGTGGCGATAATGCCGCTGCGGCATCTGTTTATAGGCGGTGCGCGGAAGGTCTGGCGCATTATAAGGAGAAAATGAATTGAAAGATAATAAGAAAACCGTTAAGGCTGTGGGCGCTGTTCTGCTGCTTGTTGTATATACGGTTCTTGTTGCATCCGTTACTTTTTGCTGTGTCTATTTTGGCGGTGTCTCTTTGAGTTCAAGCGAATATGGCGTTAAAAAACAGGGAGAAGATGCCGATAACGTGTATTTTCACAGAGATATTGTGAACAGCGGGATGATATATACGGGATATACTGCGGATTACGTTGAAAATGTGCTTTATATAAAAATAAAAGGAAGATTGAATTTGGGAAATGCGAAAATCCCAAGGGGTTCTTTTGATATTGCAGTCGGTAAAGATCAAGTTACCGATGAGGTGGTTTTTATAGGGAGAAGTCCGCAGGATATTGCGGCTGCGTTCAATATACAAAAAAGCCGCAGAATAACACAAGGAAACGCGGGAATTCCGCAGGCGAATATACAAGATGTTTTGGAGGAGTATAAAGTTGAAGAAAGCATCGAAAAAGAGGTAGAAAAATGAATGTTAACAATGTAAGGCTTGATGCGGTGGCGGTCAAGCACGAGCAGTACCCGACAGACGGGATGCCGGAAGTTGCGTTTGCGGGCAAATCGAACGTGGGCAAAAGTTCGCTGATAAACTGTATGATAAACCGCAAGGCGCTGGCACGAACAAGTCAAAACCCCGGCAAGACCCGAACGATAAATTTTTATAATGTGGAAGAAAAACTGCTTTTTGTCGATCTGCCGGGTTACGGCTATGCAAAGGCGCCAAAGACCGAGCAGCAGAAGTGGGGCAAAATGATAGAGGGCTATCTTCTCAAACGTGAGGAACTGCGCGCGATAATCCTGCTTGTGGATATAAGGCATGAACCGGGCGAAAACGACCGTATGATGTATGACTGGCTCAAACACTACGGACACAATATCATTATAGTTGCGACAAAAAGCGATAAACTCAAAAGAAGTCAGCTGCCGAAACACGTAAAAATGCTCTCAAATGCTTTCGGGCTTGAAAAAGAAGATATCTTGCTTCCGTTTTCAAGTGAGACAAAAAGCGGAAAAGATGAATTGTGGGAAATAATAGAGAGCATCTGCGGCATTGAGAACGAAAAAACGGAATAAAAAACAAAAAAACGACCCTCCTCCGATTGCATTGCAATGAGAGGACGGTCGTTTTTTACAGTCCGCAGATAAACATTTCATAGGCGTCCGCCCAATCCTCGATAGGATAGGTCGCGCCGCCGTTTGTGCTTTTGAGCATATTTCCCCAGAGCGTTTCGTTAAGTACAAGCAGGTCGCCCAAATCAATAGGAAAACCGTATTCGCCTGCAATGCGGCAGAATTCCGCCATCGGCTCGTCTGCCTGTTGTGTCAAAAGCAGCTTTTTTCTTAATTCCTTATCCTGTGCTGCCGCTTCGTGCAGCTTTTCAAGCATTTCATTTATATCGTTCATTCTATCACCTGTTTTATTTTTTTATTTTTTTATAAAACAAAAAACACCCCGTCTTCCGAGGTGTTGAACAAGTGCCCGAGACCGGACTTGAACCGGTACGATGTCGCCATCGCAGGATTTTAAGTCCTGTGCGTCTGCCAATTCCGCCACTCGGGCATAAAAAATGGGAACAATAGGGCTCGAACCTATGACCCTCTGCTTGTAAGGCAGATGCTCTCCCAGCTGAGCTATGCTCCCACAAATGGCGACTCGGAAGGGGCTCGAACCCTCGACCTCTGGCGTGACAGGCCAGCGCTCTAACCAGCTGAGCTACCGAGCCATGTGTGCTTGCGACAATAGATAGTATACCCTATTTAAAGCAATTTGTCAACCCTTTTTTGAAAATTTTTGCTTGTTTTTTGCTTGTTTGACTGAAAACCGATAAGTTTTATAGTAAACGACAAAAGTCTTTGGACTTTGGGCGTTTACTTGCGCCGACTGCGAGCCGCAAAGCGGCTTTATTCCTTGTACGCAGT
>ODAJ012186864.1_pt1 | contig 23723 bp, 16 predicted proteins | sample 1539241 | NCBI WGS metagenome assembly ODAJ01 (sample SAMN02144231, study PRJEB22623) | gut metagenome | biome: sheep rumen | host: Ovis aries | place: New Zealand
CGGATTGATCTTCCTCAGCTCTCCGATATACCAGGTCCAGAAGGCCACGTTTTTGTCATGGTCCCCCAGATAGATATATTTGGCCGCGTCGAAGCGGAATCCGTCCACCCCCATCTCCAGCCAGTACCGGCCCACATCCAGCGCCGCCTGACGAACCTCCTGCGAGTCATAGTTCAGCTCCGGCATGTCACCGGAGAAGTTGACCTCCACCTGGATGTCCGTGGAGGGGACATTCATGAAGCTGCGGCCGGCAGGCGGCGTCTCTCCGGCCGGAATCCATGTGTAGGTGTCATAGCAGGGGCCGGATGGGTTGTGCATGATATGGGAATTGACAAAGCGCTGATACCACAGGCTTTGCCGGCTGGTATGGTTCAGCGCCAGATCCAGGATCAGCTTCACATTCCGCTCATGGCAGATCCGGATCAGCTCCTGCAGATCCTCGAGAGACCCGAACGCCGGATCGATCGTATAGTAGTCCATCACATCATACTTATGATAGCTCGGAGACTGAAAGATCGGCGTCAGCCAGATTCCTTCGATTCCCAGGCTTTTCCCGGACTCCGGGTTCCCATCATTCAGATAATCCATCCGGTTGATGATTCCCCGCAGATCTCCGATGCCGTCCCCGTTTGAATCGGAGAAGGAGCCCACAAAAATCTCATAAAAGACCCGGCTGTTATTCATGCCTTCCCATCCTTCATGCAATGCTGCTCCCTCTGCCGCGGCATATCCTGCCATCAGAAGCAGGATCAGCAGCAGCGCGATGATTCGCCATGAGATCCGTTTCATGCTCTTTCCCTCCGTCCTTCCCCCGCCCAGCGGATCAAAAGGGGCGGGCCGCCGTCCGCGGCCCGCCCGCTGTTCCCGCTCAGCCATGAATCAGGCTTTTCTCCGTCTCCGGATCAAACAGATGCATCGCCTTCGCGGGGAAGGTGATATACATCCGGTTTCCGTAAGCCAGGCTGGCACGCTGCTCCGGGGTCAGATCCATCGTAGGCAGCCGGACGATGATCTTATCGTCATGCTCGCTGGACAGATGGAGGTGCAGCTCGCTGCCCATCATCTCATTGACATCGATCTTGCAGGGAATCGCATTCTCCGTCTGGCTGAACAGCACGGTGGTATGCTCCGGGCGGACGCCCAGAATGATCTTCTGTGAGCCGGCCTTTTTCCGGATCAGCGCCTCGTTCTGGTCGTCGTTCAGCGGAATCTTCACGCCCAGGATATTCACGCAGTATCCGTTCCCCGCCTTTTCCAGTTCCGCCTGCAGGAAGTTCATCTGCGGGCTGCCGATAAAGCCCGCCACAAACAGATTCACCGGCGTATCAAAGACCTGCTGCGGCGTCCCGACCTGTTCGATATAACCGTCCCGCATGATCACAATCCGGTCTCCCAGGGTCATCGCTTCCGTCTGGTCATGCGTCACATAGATGAAGGTGGTATCCAGCTTCTGGCGAAGCAGAATGATTTCGGCGCGCATCTGATTGCGCAGCTTCGCGTCCAGATTGGACAGCGGCTCGTCCATCAGGAACACCTTCGCATTGCGCACCATGGCCCGGCCGATCGCCACCCGCTGGCGCTGCCCGCCGGAAAGCGCCCGGGGCTTCCGGGTCAGATATTCCGTAATGCCCAGGATCTGAGCCGCATGGGTCACCCGTTCGTACACCTCATCCTCCGGCACCTTTTTCAGCCGCAGGCTGAAGGCGATGTTGTCATACACCGTCATATGGGGATACAGCGCATAGTTCTGAAACACCATGGCAATATCCCGATCCTTCGGCTGCAGATCATTGACGACGGTTCCGTCGATTTCCACGGTCCCGCCCGAAATATCCTCCAGCCCGGCAATCATCCGCAGCGTGGTGGACTTGCCGCAGCCCGACGGGCCGACAAACACGATAAATTCCTTATCCCTGATGTCGAGATTGAAATCATGCACCGCCGTAACCTTGTTGTCGTATACCTTCTTGACATCCGTCAGTTTTACGCTAGCCATTTCTTTTCCTCCCTTATCATCCGCGCCTCTGTCGAAAGCCCCGCCGGCGGCTCAGCCCTTCACGGCGCCGCCCGTGACGCCCTCCACATAGTACCGCTGCAGGCACATAAACAGCACCGTCACAGGCACTGCCACCAGGACGCCGCCCGAGCAGAACATGGTGTAGTTCTTGGAAATCTGATCCTTGTTCAGCCAGTCATACAGACCGACTGCCACATTCTTGCCCGCGGAGGTACCGAAGGAAATGTACCGGGCAAACACATAATCACCCCAGGGGCCCATGAATGCCGTCAGGATCGTGTAGATGACGATGGGCTTGGAAAGCGGGAGAATAATCTTGTAGAGCACCTGGGCCCGGGTCGCGCCATCGACGCGGGCCGCCTCATCCAGGGACATCGGAATCGTGTCAAAAAATCCCTTGGAAACATAATATCCCATCCCGGAGGAGGCAATATACACCAGAATCAGACCCGGCACCGCGTTGGCCTGCGTCATGCCCAGATCCTTCAGCACCCGGTAGAGGATGATCATGGACAGCATCCCGGGGAACATCCCCAGGATCAGCATGATCCGCATCAGCGGCCTGCGCATTTTGAAGCGGAAGCGGCTCAGCGTGTAGCTCATGCACAGCACGATGATCGTCTGGAATACCGCCGTGACCAGCGCCGCGATAAAGGTGTTCAGATACCAGCGGGGAAAGTCCGTCTCGAACAGCCGGCTATAGTTATCCAGTCCCCACTGCTTCGGAATGATATAGCCCACAGGGCCTGTGCCCTCCACCCGGAAGGACTGCAGCACAATGCACACGAAGGGGATCAGCCAGACCACGCTGATCACGATCAGCAGGATATGAATCGCCGTGTTGCTGATCGCCCGGGAGGTCCGAAGGCCCATGTGGCGTTTCATCGTCGATTCACTCATCAGCGGAAATCCTCCTCATTCTTGATACTGGGCAGCAGGTTGTACACGATCAGAGAAATCAGCGCAACCACCACGAACACCAGAATACCGATCACGGATGCCAGATAATACTGCGTTTCGGCGCCCATGGTGATCTTGAACAGCCAGGTGATCAGCAGATCCGTATAGCCCACGGTGCCCGCTGCCGAGGAGGCGGCCGGATTGGTCGGCGCACCGCCGGTCAGCAGGTAGATCACGTTGAAGTTGTTCATGTTGCCCGTAAAGCTGGTCAGCAGATACGGTCCGGTCACGAACAGCATGTAGGGCAGCGTGATTTTCCGGTACTGCTGCCATCCGCTGGCTCCGTCAATCTTCGCGGATTCGTACAGGTCCGCGGGAATGTTCATCAGGATACCCGTCGTAATCAGCATCAGATACGGAATGCCGATCCAGATATTGATCAGGATCACGGTCACCCTGGCCCAGGTCGCCTCCTCCCAGAAGGGCAGCGCCTTGGTGATCAGCCCCAGATCCAGCAGCGTCGTGTTGATGATGCCGTTCTTGGCGAACATCTTGGAAACGTACAGCAGGGAAATAAACTGAGGAATCGCGATCGTCAGCACCAGAATCGTCCGCCAGCCCTTTTTGAACCGGATTCCCTTCTTGTTGATGGCCATCGCCACGAACATTCCCAGGAAGTAGTTCGTGAAGGTCGCGAAGAACGCCCAGATCAGCGTCCAGATCAGCACCTCCCCGAAGGTGGCGGCATAGGACTGCGTTCCGGCCCCGCCGGTCACATCCCAGGAGAGCATCGTGTTGAAATTATCCAGCCCCACCCACGTAAACAGTGCGTTGGTGTATCCGTTGTGCGCTCCGTCGTAGTTGGTAAAGGCCACCAGGATCATGAAGAAGATCGGCAGAACGGTGAAAATCAGGATACCCGTCACAGGCAGCGCCAGCAGCGTCTTATGGAACTGATCGTCCACGAGGCTGTGCAGATCGTCCCTGCCGCTTTTCAGCGGCTTCCCGGAGGCCAGGATCTTCTCCGCCATTCTGTTCTGCCGGACATTCACCCGCCAGGTATAGATGAAGGCGACGATAAAGAAAAGGGTCAGCACACCGTACAGCAGAATCTGGAAGGAGTTATCGTTATAGGATGTCACGTACACGTCATAGATTTCATCGTATACCTTCCCAGGTCCCTCCGTACCCAGCGTCGGCAGCATTCCCAGCCACCTGGCGCCAGAAAGAACCATATACCCGATAAAGATGATCTCAAAGAGCAGGAAAAGAATCCCCCGCAGGATCTGGCCCCGGGCCAGATTGCCGAATCCCATGACAAAAAAGGAAGTTTTCGTTTTCCAGTCCCCGTGAGCGAATGTGCCTCCGATTTCCTTCAGTTCCCTGCCCAGCGCCTGAACGCCCTGCACCAGCAGAGCCCAGAGCTTCATGAAGAAATGGGCGATGCCGAGGGGGATGGAGACAAAGAATCTCCGAAGCTTGTAGAGGAACTTCTGTCCCTTCGACAGCTTCAGGAATTCCAGATCGCTGTACTGTTTCATGCAGGCCTCCGCTCCTTTTTTTACGAAGACGGCCGGAACCAATCAAGATTGGCTCCGGCCAGGTGTTTCACAAATCAGTCCTCCCGATCCGGACGGATCAGGCGCTTCATTGTCTGGATTGTCCGACTCAGTTCTGCGTAATGGTAATCGCGGCGCCGTCCCAGGTCACGGTATAGGTGCCGGGAGCCAGGAAGACGATGTTGTTGTCACCGATCTCCTCGCCCAGATCCTGAATCAGCTCCTTGCCTTCCGTGACCTGCAGGAAGCCCTTGTCCGTGTCCCAGTTGCCGGGGCTCACGATGCGGCCGCCCATATAGTCGCTTTCAGGAACCTCCAGCGTCACAGCGCCGTCCTTCAGATAATAGGTTTCCTCCTGATCGGCGTTGTTCCAGCCGTTCCACGCGCCCACGAAGAGCAGAGCGGAGCTGTCCAGCTTGAAGAGCTCGGCAATCTTGTTGTAGTAGTTATCCAGGGCCTGCTGCAGTCCGGCATCATCCTGAGCCGCCTTCACGTCATCCGCGATGACCTTGGCGATATCCCACCAGGATCCGTGGATCTGGCCCTGCGGCACGGAATAGGGAGACTGCGCCAGCAGCGCGGCCAGACCGGCGTTCGCCTGCACGGCATCCGCCTGCTGGTCCACCAGATTGGAGGGACCCCAGGCACGGGCTTCAAACCGTTCCATCTGGCACTGCTCGCCGCTCAGATACTGAGCCAGCCGATGCATCACGCCAGCCTTGATGGCATCCACCTGCGGCTTCACGCCCATCAGCTTGCAGCCGTTGAAGGAGCCCAGATGATATTCCTTGCCGTCCACCTCGAAGGAGGGCAGATCCGCCACACCCAGGTTGTCGCCCAGGATTTCCTGCGCGGTCACAAAGTCCCACGTGCCGCTGACCACGATGGCCGCGCCGGCGTTAAACTCGTTCACCGAGGAAGCGCTCAGATGGAAGGGAGAATCCACCAGCTTCTTCATGCCCTTGACAGCCACCAGACCGTTGGCGCTGTTGAAGGTGTCATCCACCGAGACGAAGTTGCCTTCGTCGTCCGTGGTCCAGTTGGAGTGGCATCCGGTCGCGAAGAAGAAGGAAGCAGCGTACCAGGCAGAAGTGTTCATTTCAAAGGCGAAATACTTCTGAGCCGCTTCGCAGTCCGCGATCAGCTTTTCCAGGGAGTCGACGTCCTCCTCCGGGATCACGCTCTTGTCGTAGTACATGAAGTATCCGTTGTCCGCCGTCAGCGGATAGGCGTACAGCACGTCGCCGGACTTGGCCGCGGCCACAACGCCGGCCGCGTTCGCCGCTTCAACCGTTTCGGAGGCCTTCACGCCCAGAGGATCCAGCGCGCCGGCCTGCACCAGGCGGGCAAACTGATCCTGCGCGAAGCAGAAGATGTCTCCGCCGGCTTCCACATCGGTAATCATCTGCGTCGCCGCATCCGACTCGGAAACCGCTTCGATGGTCGCGTTGATCTTGATTCCGTCGGTGTTGGTCGCATTGTAGTCGTCCACCTGCTTCTGGGTCAGCTCCTTGATTTCCTCCGCCACCCACAGGGTCACGTCATACTCGCCCGCAAAGGGCTGCTCAGCGGAAGCCGTCACACACAGGGACAGCGCCATGACCGCCGCCAGAACGATCGCCAGGAATTTTTTCATGATCATACATCCTTTCCTATCCTTATTTTTCCGGAACACAGGCAGACAGAAAGCTCTGCCGACTGTCCGCCCTATTCCGTTCAAATGCAGGTTTATTGTATATCCGCTTCCCTGTTTTGTCAACAGTTAATTTCTTCTATGATCCTTGTTTTTCAACATTGGTAACGTTTCCGGAACTCCGTTTCTTTCGAAGCTACTCCGTCACGGCGTTCAGCATCGCATCATCGATTTTGCCCCACGCGCCGTTGCCTTCCCCCTCGCATTTCACATAGACGCCCACGGTCACCCTGCTGCCGGCCGGATGGTCGAACGCGGGAACCCGCGCCGTGTCCCAGTTGCCGTAGCCGCTGATGGTCATCGGGCAGGTGCCGACCGTTTCCCCGTCGACTTTGACATAGGCATAGATCTCCGTCTCCCCGCAGTCGCCTCCCATGATGGAGATCGCGAACTTGAACCTGCCCTCCGGCAGATCCTCGATCGTCTGCTCCACGGTAAACTCCACGCTGTTCTTCGCCGCGCTCCAGAAATGCATGTGCTTCGACCCGGTCAGCGAATCGGTCTTTTTATCCTCCACATACAGCTCATCCGCCTTTTTCAGATCCGTGATCTTCCATGCGGCTCCGCCTTCCTCGAAGCTGTCGTCCCGCAGATAGTTGTACTCGATCATGGATACGTAGCACCGCGCCTTCATGCCGCCGGCCTCCCCCTCGACCTCGTAGATCGCGGGACCGGATGCATGCATTCGCTCATTTTCCTCCTCCGTCAGCTTCCAGGTCACGGGAATCGGCTGGCGGCTGTTGTCCGTCATCACCGCATGGACCGTGTCGGGCAGCTCCAGCGGCATCGCCAGATCACAGATGACCGTCGGCTCCTCCAGCGCGTCCGCCTTCAGCTCCGTCTCCTGTCCTTCCCGCATCAGCCGGAAGACCTTCAGGGATTCCAGCGGCTTCCCTTCCGCGTCAAAGAAGGCCTGATTGTCCACCGCGCTGCCTCCGTAGTATTTTCCCGCGTCCTCCGGATCGTAAACCGACGCGTAGCTGGAAGCCCAGCCGGAGCCGTATTTCTCCCAGATTGCATGGTTTTCCTCCCAGGAGTTCCGCCCGACGGTGATCCACGCGCCTTCCCAGTAGCAGATCCCGATTCCGCTCGGGGTCCCGTTGACCACGGTATCCGTAATATTCCGGATGGCATTGGCCTGTCCCTGAACGGTGAAGGGATAATCCTTCACGATGCCTCCGCCGCTTCCGATCGTGTTTCCCGAAAAGTCCGTGTCCTCCTCCGTAAAGGCATAGGAGGTTTCCATCACCATGACCTTCTTGCCGTAGGTTTCGGCGATTTCCGTCAGAATCGCGGAAAGGTTATCCAGCGTCCCGTGCCAGTAGGGATAGTAGGAGGTGCCGAAGACATCATAATGGATCAGGCCGTTTTTTTCATAATAATCCAGCTTGCTGGCATAGGTCCGGTAGCTGTCCGCCTTTTCCGGGTTCGCGAAATGCACCGCGATCAGCGCCTCGGGATAGACCTCCCGCACGGCCCGGGCTCCCGCGTCCATGAGATAGGCGATGTTCATCCAGATCTTTTCCCCCGCGAGCCTTCCGTTGGTTTCATTGCCGACCTGCACCATGCCGACCTCGACGCCGGCATCCTTCAGCTTCTGCATGCACTCCAGGGTATACCGGTACGCTGCCTCCCGCTTCTCGTGAATGTCCGTGAGCGATTTCCACGCCCGGGGAACCATCTGCTTGGAAGGATCTGCCCAGAAATCGGAATAGTGGAAGTCCACCAGCAGCTTCATCCCGCAGGCTGTCGCCCGCTTCCCGATCTCCACGGCGGTTTCAATATCGCAGTTTCCTCCGCCAAAGCCGTTCCCCTCCGCATCGAAGGGATCATTCCAGACCCTGACCCGGATATAGTTGATGCCCTGGTCCGCCAGCAGCCGGAACAGATCCGTCTCCCGGCCCTCAAAGTCATAGTACCGGACCCCGCTTTTCTCCTCCGCCAGCACGCTGGAAACATCCATGCCGAAAATGAAATCCTCCGGCAGGTTCTCCACCTTTTTGACATACAGGGTGCTGTCCTTTGCCGCCTCCGCCCCGGCTGAAGGGGACAGCAGCGGAATCATGCCCAGGGCCAGAAACAGGGATACCAGCATGCGCAGCTTCATGTTCTTTCTTCCTCCCGTGTCATATGCTTGTCTTTCCGAATGCGGCGGATCATTCCTGCTCCAGCAGCAGCTCCGCCGCCCTGTCCGTCATTCCGTCCTCCAGATGGCGGGAGCCGGCGCCGGGAAACATCCGATAGATCTCATCCCCGTAGATCAGCCATCTTCCCGCCGCGGCCCGCCCCGTCTCCGGATCATGCATGAGGCTCCCCTCCCTCCCCGGGAGGAACCATTCCCGGTACTCCTCCGTATGGGAAGCGGGAACGATGTACAGATCCGCATTTCGCAGCTCATCCGATCCGAACAGGGCGTAGGTAAACGGGCGGATCTGCACCTTCCGGATCGGCTCCGGCAGCAGCCGCTCCAGCCGGTCCGCCAGCTCGGCGCCGTTCATGACCTCTCCATCCATGTAAATCATGATCTTGTTTCCCGGCGCGGCATCCGTCACCCGGATGAAGATGAATCCCCCGATCAGACCTGACGCGATCAGCCAGATCAGCAGGCCGGGCATCATCCTCCGGATCCGCCGGATTGCCCGCGCGATCCGGACTGCGACTGCGTCTCTGCCTCGAAGGGGAGGATCTCCGCCGCCCGGCAGCTCCACTCCCGTGATGTATCGGTGCGAGCATTCCGCCCGGATCAGCGTTCCCTCCGGAGGCATCAGCGCCACCCGGTCATCATCCAGATTCAGCGATTCATCCCCGGCCTCTCCGAGCAGCGTCACCTTCCGCACGGGAACGCTTCGGGGGATCCGGAACACCTCCCCCGATACGCTCAGCCGCCCCTCGCAGATCGTTTTTTCGCCCCTTTCCAGGCGGGCAAGATGGGCCGCCCTTTCCTTTGCCGGGATCCAGCCCTGGGTGATCAGGCCGATGACGATCCATCCCAGCCCAGTCATGCTTCCGAGAATCACCCACAGCAGAACCGCCGCGTTCCCCGTCCGCACCTGCAGAAACAGCACCGTCAGCAGCACCGCCGAGAGCACGGCCAGCGCCGTCGCGGCCGCGCGGAAGCGCTCCGCCCTTTTCCGCAGCCGCGAGCTTTCCCCCTCCGCATACAGCTTTTTCATCGTGCCATCCATCTTTCATGTCGGTTTTTGTTTTCCCCATTATATCGGAATCTGATCTTTTTTTCAATCAGGGTTGACAATCTATATCATATGTGGTAATAATATTTCAGACATATTATTTCTGAGATATTATCTCTGAAATATGAAAAAAGGAGGCTTGCACATGAATCCCACAGAGAATCAGAACCGGCCGGTCACAGTCGCGGATCACAAGGAGCTTGGGAGAAAGCACGCGGAAAAAAAGCTCAGCGCGGTGAATGACGCGCTGCAGTTTCCCGTAGGGGATCAGTTTGACGAAGAGCTGAATCTGCTGCTGAATTCCGACGCCGAGGCCAGCGGGGAGGTCATTGCCATCGCCCTGATAGACCTGGACGAATTCGACCACATCAACCGGGATTTCGGCCGGGAGGAAGGGGACCGGATTCTCATCGAAGCCGGCCGCTTCATTCGCGACAGCCTGCCCGAGGGAGCCCGGGTTTTCCGCATCGGCGGGGATGAGTTCGGCATCATCTTCCACGGAACCCTGGAGCGGGAGGAAATATTCCTGTTCCTGAATGAGCTGAAAAACCGGTATGACGTCCGCACGCCGGACGGCGTCCGTCAGACCCTGACCATCGGCATGGGCACAGCCTTTGAGGATGCGTCGCGCTGCGCGGAGCTGATCCGGAAGGCGGATGGCGCGCTGTTCCGGGCCAAGGTCGCCGGCCGGGACCGGGTCGCCATGGCCCGGGAGGAAAAAATGGTTCCGAAAACCAGTCACTTCACCCAGGATCAGCTGCAGCGGCTGGCAAAGCTGTCCAAACGCGAGGGCGTCGGGGAAGCCATTCTGCTCCGGGAGGGATTGGACCTTCTTCTGAAGAAGTATGATATCTGATTCTATTTCAGAAGCATGGAGCGGGAGGTTCACATGACGGTATTTGACAGGATCTACGAGGCGGTCCGGCTCATTCCGGCCGGTTCCGTTGCCACCTATGGGCAGGTGGCGGAGGCCGCCGGCAACCGGCGCCTGGCCCGGGTGGTGGGATATGCGCTGCATGTCAATCCGCAGCCTGGCGTCATTCCGTGCCACCGGGTGGTGAAAAAGGACGGCGAGGTTTCCTCCGCCTTTGCCTTCGGAGGCGCGAACCGGCAGGTTGCGCTTTTGCAGGCGGAGGGCGTGGCGTTTACGGATGAGCTCCACGTGGACATGGAGCGGTTCCGCGTTTCCTTTTTGCCCCCGGTTTCCTCCTGCGGCAACCCTCAGGACGGCTGAAGCAGGCGTGCGGCGGTTTCATCCCGGCATCCGGGCCAGCACCGCCGCGCCGTTTTTCTTCAGCCAGGCCCTGGCCTTCCGGTATTCCGGCAGCACCCGCTCCACCTCCGCCCAGAACCGGCCTGAATGATTCATTTCCCGCAGATGGCACAGCTCGTGCACCAGCACATAATCCTGCACCTCCTGCGGACAGAGCATCAGCATCACATTGAGGTTGATGTTCTTTTTTGTGGAGCAGCTTCCCCAGCGGGTTTTCTGGTTCCGGATCGTCACCCGTCCGTAGCGCAGGCCCATCCGGTCCGCCCAGTATCCCAGCCGTTGCGGAAGCTGCCTGCAGGCCTCCTCCGCCAGCTGCTCCAGCTCCTCCCAGGTCATTTCCGGCTGCGCCTGAATCAGCGCTTCCCGCTCCCGCATCCGCGCCAGATGCGTCTCGATCCAGTCCCGCTTTTCCTCCAGCACCCGGCGGATTTCCCGATCCGGGCACTGCAGCGGCGCCCGAACGATGACGCCTCTCCCCGGCCGGATTTCCACGGAGATGGTCTTCCTGCGGCTGCGAATCACCTGAACCGTTTCTGTCGTCCTGTTCATGCTTCCCTCTGTTCTTCCTTCATCCGGGCGGCCTCAGTTTTGCGGTTATACCGTGACCGCGGTCGAGCCCCTCGGCGTCTTTCGGACCAGAATCTGGCGGTCTATGCGCTCCTCCAGCTCCCGCACGTGGGAGATGATGCCGATCAGCCGCCTGCCGTCCGCCAGCTCCGACAGCACCTGCAGCGCGTTTCTCAGCGCGTTTTCGTCCAGCGTGCCGAATCCCTCGTCGATGAACATCGCGTCCAGCCGGATGGCGCCGCTCTGCGCCTGCACCACGTCCGAAAGTCCCAGGGCCAGCGCCAGGCTGGCCAGGAAGGATTCGCCGCCGGAGAGGGTCGTCACATCCCGCCACTGTCCCGTGCTCCGGTCCAGCACATCCAGATCCAGGCCGCTTTGCCTCACCCGATCCCGTGCCTCCTCCTTGCACCGGAGCACAAACTGTCCCCCGGTCAGCACCGTCAGACGGCGATTGGCCGCGGAAACCACCTGCTTGAAATAATACTGCTGCACATAGGCCTCGAAGGTGATTTTGGCCCGCGGATTGCCGCCGGAGATGCCCGCGCAGCACTGGTGCAGGTCCCGAACCACGGCCCATTTTTCCTCTCTGCGTTCTCTCAGGCGCAGCGCCTCCCGGATTTCCGACAGCGCATCCTCATGCAGCGCTCTTTTTTTCATCAGTGCCGCTCCGCGCTTTTCCACCTCGGCCTTTCGAGCCTGCAGCTCCGCCTGTCTGCGCTCCAGCGCCGCCAGATCCGCCGCCGCTTTTCCTGCCAGCCGCTGATCCAGCGCCTCCAGCTGATCCGCCAGGGATTTCTTTTTTTCTCCGTACTCGCGAAGCATCCGCTCCGCCTTCTCCATGTCCGCTTCCGACACCCGGGCCAGCGCATAGGCCCGCTCATCCTCCAGCCCGGCTTCCTTCAGCCGGGCCTGGAATTCCGCCCGCAGCTGCCTTCCGGCCTCCTCCAGCTCCGCCAGCCGGGCCGCGCCCTCCTCGGCGGCCGTCCTGCTCCGCTCCAGCCGCAGCCGGAGGCGCTGCAGCGTCTCCGTGCTCTGCTCGATCGCTTCCCGGATGCGCTGTATGCGGATCTTCTGCCTCTGAATTCTCTGCTCCAGGCCCGCTTCCGTCTCCTGCTCTCCGATTTCCAGCTCCTGCAGCCGGCTCCGCCCCGCCGCGACGGCGGCGCCCAGCGCCGCCGCGTCGCTTTCCGCCCTGCGCAGGGCGTCGGCAGCCTGCCGGTGCCTTTTGTCCGCGTCCTCAAGCATCTCCTGGGTCACGGCGGCTTCCGTCATCCGGGCCGGAGCGGGATGATGCGTCGCGCCGCAGACGGGGCAGGGCTTCCCCTCCTCCAGCTCCCGGGCCATCAGGCCTGCCTGGCTCTGGTAGTAGGCCGCCTTGATCCGGGTATATTCCGCATCCGCCTGCAGGCTGGCCTCCAGCAGCTTTCGGGCATTCTCCTGCCGCGTCTGCCACAGCCGCTCCTGCCGGGCCAGCTCCTTCATCACGGGCAGGGCGTCCGTCAGCTGCCGCGTGCCGGCCAGCAGCGCGTCCCCCTCCGCCGCGTGGCGCTGCGCCTCCATGGCGGCTCGCTCCGCACCGGGCATCGCCGCCTGAACCTCGGCCAGCGCGGCCCGGGCCTGAGCCAGCTCCTTCCGCCGGCGCTCCTCTTCCGCCTCATTCTTTTTGACCAGGGCCGCCTCCACCGCCAGCCCCTGTGCCCGGCGGGCCAGCGCCAGCCGTTCCGCCAGACCGTCCATCTCCGTCTGTCTGTCCAGCAGGGCCCGCTGTGCTTCCCTGAGCCTCGTCCGGGAGGCAAAATCCTCGTTCAGCTGTTTTCCCTCCGTCCAGGCCCCGATGGTGCTTTCAATGTCCCGCTGAATCCCCTCTTTTTCCCGATCGGCGTCCCGCTGCGCGCTTCGTTCCGCCTCCGTCAGCCGCACGAGGCTCTCCGCCAGAAGGCCGGCGTATTTCGGGTCCTGCTGATAGCCCGCCATCTGTTCCCGCTCCGGCCACTCCGGCTCCGGATCGATCTTGCCCGCGGCAATCCGGATGCGCTGCTCCAGCGCTTCCCTTTCCTGCGTGCAGGCCGCGTTCATCTGCTGCAGCTTTTTCTGCAGCTCCGCGTAAAGCGTCGTGTTGAACAGCTTCTGAAAGAGCTCCTTGCGCTCGTCGGAGGAGGCGTTGAGAATCTTCAGGAAATCCCCCTGGGCGATCATCACCGTCTGCCTGAACTGGTCCTGGGTCAGGCCCAGCAGCTCCTCCACCCGGTCCAGCACCTCCCGAAGGCCCTCGATTTCCTTTCCCGTCTCCATCCGGGTCAGCCGGGCGTTGGCTGCCTGCCGGGTCGTGCCTTCCCCATGGACCTTGGGCCGGATGTATTCCGGACAGCGCCAGATCCGCCACTGCTCTCCCCTGTGCTCAAAAATCATTTCCACATAGGTTTCCGTCGTCGCCTTCGCATAGTCGGACCGGAAGGACTTGCTCCTTCTGCGCTCCCTGCCGCCGGAGGCTTCCCCGTAGAGCGCAAAGCTGATCGCGTCAAACAGCGTCGTTTTTCCCGCGCCCGTATCCCCGGCAATCAGAAAAAGGCCCGCCTCACCGAAGGTGCTGAAATCGATGACGGTTTCCTCCGCGTAGGGTCCGAAGGCGGACAGGGTCAGTTTCAGTGGTTTCATGCTTCCTCCTCCAGTTCCCGCAGAACCTTCTCCAGGGTTTTCCGGTGTGCCGCTCCCAGGGGCTGATCATGGTTCTGGAAGCGGTAGAAATCCTCAAACAGCTCCGTCACCGTCCTGTTCTCCAGGCGTTCCTGCGCCAGCACGTCCACGCTCTCCTTCGTCCTCGAGTTGACGATGGAAAACTTCAGCAGATTGGGAAAGTTGACCGACAGCGTCACCCGCGCGTCCGGCGGCACCAGCTCGTCGTGAATCGTGATCCAGACATAGTCCTCCGAATAGGGCTGGCGCATCAGCTCCTCCATCCGGCCCTCCAGCACCCGCACGTCCCGCAGCGGGGTCAGCGGCAGGGTCCGAACCTGCGTGTCTCCCTTTGCGCCCAGGTCCACGATCGTGACGCTTTTCCGGTCGTTCGCCTCCGAAAAGGCATACTTCAGCGGCGACCCCGCATAGCGCACCGTCTCCCGTCCCACCCGCTGCGCCTTGTGAATATGGCCCAGCGCCACGTAATCAAAGGCTTCCAGAATGCTTCCGTCAATCTGGTCCAGCCCGCCGACCGCCATCTCCTCCGATCCGCAGCGCTCGCTGCCCGTGATGAACTGGTGGCAAAGCAGCACGTTGCGCCTGTCCGGATGAATCTCCGCTCCGCGCAGCACGGCCTCCACCGCCTCCTGATACGTGGTGATCCGCTCCTCCGGGAGCCAGCGCTTCACCTGGGCCGGGCGCAGAAAGGGCATCATCCAGATGTCGATCTCGCCGTCCGGGTCCCGCAGCGTTTCATGCTGCAGCGTCCCTTCAAAGGCCTCTGTCACATAGACTCCGGCCGGGCGGATCAGGGATCCCAGGTAGGAAATGCGCTCCGCTGAATCATGGTTTCCGCTGATGACATATACCCGCATGCCCCGGGCCGCCAGCCCGGATACGAAGGCATCAAACAGCGCCATGGCCTCCGCCTGGGGCGAGGACCGCTGATACACATCCCCCGCAATCAGCACAGCCTCTACCCTTTCCCGCTGCGCCAGCTCGCTGATCTGTCCCAGGATATATTCCTGATCCTCCAGCAGAGAGAGATCGTTCATCTGTTTGCCCAGGTGCAGATCCGCCAGATGTAGAAAGCGCATGATGCTCCTCCTTCCTGTCCGTGCCGCGCCTTTCCGGCGCCGTTTCACTGTTTCCGCAGCAGCAGATCGGGCAGCAGAATCAGGATTTCCCGCTCCTCCCGATCCTTCCACCAGACCTGGAAGCGCACTTCCGCACGCGTCACCTCGTAGCCCTTCTGACGCATCTCCTGCAGGCGCTTCCGGCCCGCGGCGGAAAGCCGGACGGCCGCCGAACCGTCTCCGGTTCGCAGCGTAGACTCTCCATCCATGATCAGCGCGTCTCCGCAGCGCATCCCGCGGATGGTGCCCTGCCGCCCGTCAAAGAAGCTCAGCACCACATCCCGGTGCGACATCTGCAGCAGGATTTCCTCCGGTTCCCCGTAGCTTTTTTCATTCTGCGTCCGGATCAGTCCCTCCACGGCCGTGCCCTCCAGGAAGGGCACGCAGCTGTGAACCGTCAGCGTTTTCCTGGCCCGGGTCAACCCCACGTACACCGCCCTCCGGTTTTCCTCCGATCCCAGATCCACATCCCGCAGCACGAGATGCACATGATCAAATTCCCGTCCCTTGGCCTTGTGAATCGTCGAAATCACCACCCGGCCCTCCCGGCTCTCCAGAAAATCCTGCGCGTTCGACTCCCGCAGGAATTCCCTCAGATCGCTCCGGTATTTGTGCCGGTTCACGCTTTCAAAGGCGTTCAGGGCCCGCTCGCACAGTTCCAGCCGTGTGCTTCCGGCGTAGTGCTTCCGTAACGCTTCCTTCGCCTGCTCCCAGCGCTCGTTCAGGATCGCAGGCGCGTCCTCCGTCTTCAGTCGCTCCAGGAAATACCTGATTTCCGCCATCTGCAGCAGGGAGAATCCGTCGCTGGACTGGATCAGCGTGGTTGGAATCCCCTCCCGCCGGAACAGGCCCTGCATCCGCGCCGCCTCGTCGTTGCGCCAGGTCAGCACGCAAAGCGTTCCCTCCGTCCAGCTGTCTCTGACGCGCTCCAGCACCGGCAGCTCCAGCGGGCCCGTGGAATAGCGGATGATTTCCGCCCGCCCCCGCTCCCGGCTGAAGGCTTCAATGGCCTGTGTCTTCACCCGGTGCCGCAGCGTCTGCGCGAAGGCATTGGCCAACGCGACAATTTCAGGCCTGCTGCGGTAATTCACGGTCATCTCATACAGTCTGGATTTTTCCTCCTTCAGGAAAGACAGCATGTAGGCCGAGTTCGACCCCCGGAACGCGTAGATGTTCTGATCATCATCCCCCACCGCGATGATCCGGAGGTTTTCATTGCATTCCCGCAGCGAGCAGACCAGCTCATATTCCTGTGCATCCATGTCCTGGGCTTCGTCAATGACCAGCGCCGTCTTCGTCACGCGGCCCGGCTCCGCCTCGCCCCGGCGAATCAGCTCCGTCGCCATCTGCACGACCATCGACATATCCTCCGGATTGCCCATTTTCCCCAGCAGGTCAAAGCAGTATCCGTGGAAGGTCTTGATTTCCACAAAGTGCGCCGCATTGCCGATCAGGGCCAGCAGGCGCTGCTTGAATTCCGTTGCAGCAGCCCGGGAAAAGGTCAGCATCAGCAGCTGATCATGCTTCACATCCCCCATCATCATCAGCGAAGCCAGCTTGTGTACCAGAAGGCGGGTTTTGCCGCTGCCCGGTCCGGCCGCCACCACAATCTGTCCCGCCTGATCATCATTGATGATCTCCTGCTGCACGGGCGACAGGCTGCCAAACAGCCGCTCATATTTTTCCGCTGTGATGTTGCGGTTGATTTCCTGCTGCCGGTTTCCCCGGAAATACTTGGCCAGGAAGGCCCGGTAGTCCATCCGGAAATAATCGCTCACAAAGCCCAGTGCTTCTTCATAGTTCCGCACCATCAGATGGGCATATTCCCCGACGATATGAATCTGCTGAATCCGCTGCTGGTAGAATTCCTGCAGCATCCGGTAGTCCTCGTTTCTGTACCGGGTGTGGCTGCCCTTCCGCAGCCGGTGAATCTGCATCGCGTTGTAGGACACCAGGAAGCCGCCCTCCAGGGTCATCGCCTGGACCTTGGTCAGATAGATCAGCGCCTGCTGCAGATCCTCCATGCGCGCCTCAAAGGTCGGCGCCAGCCTGTCCGTCGGATGATTGAAGCTCTCCTGCAGTTCCTTCAGGGAAAAGGTAACCATCGTCTGATCGCCCGCGGTCCCTGCCTTGCCGCTTTTCCGGTAAAGATACTCCACGATGAACAGCGTCAGCTCCCGCCGCCGCTGGAATCGCCGGATCTGCGCCTCCTCCGTCACGGCACGCTCCAGCCGGCTCCGCTCCTCATCCGCCTGAAAGTGCTTCCTGTATTCTCCATATAGCGTCCACAGAAACACCAGCGTCCTGATCTGCCGGACGGTGGCGGTCCTGATGCCCGCCTGAATCGCCTGGTCGTTCAGCTCCCGGTAGCTGATCATCTGATTTTCTCCGGCCAGATGGCTGATCAGAAAGGCCTCCAGCCTCAGGTACCGCTTCAGCAGCTGTTCCGTCCGGTTCTCATGGTCGCCCCGGTGGATGACCGCCGTCATGTCCATGGCATCCGCCAGCAGTCCCTCCTCCCGCATCAGCAGAACCGAATCCACAACCTCCTCCCGGCTGATGCCGATCCGGTCCGCCAGGTAGTCCACCCGGGACTCCGCTTCCTCGCTCAGGGCCTGCACGGTGTTTTTCCGGGAGAGCAGGTAGCTCATGACCCTGCGGGCATGCTCCTTCTGCTGCTCGGTGAAGCGGCGGGACCTCTGCAGCCGGGCGGAAGCCTCCGCCATATTGGGCACCATGATGCTGCTGGCATAGATATGCGGCACATTCCGGCCCCGCTCCAGGTATCCCGCATTCTCCAGGGCCGCCAGAGCCGAGGTCACGCGAGTCTCGATCTGATCCTTCGCCTCATCCCATCCGGCCTGACGGGCAATTTCCAGCGCGGAGCAGCTGGTGATCTCCCGCGTCCTCGTCATGGCCTTCACCGCGCTCCAGACCTGCTGAATCTCGCTGATGCTCAGCTTCGTCTGGTTCAGCAGGATGAAATGCTTGTCCAGATCCTCTTCGTTGAACAGGACGTAGCATTCGGCCTGCATCGCCTCGTCCCGGCCCGCGCGCCCCGCCTCCTGTACATAGTTCTCGAGCGAGTCGGAAATGTCATAATGGATCACCAGCCCGACGTCCTTCTTGTCCACGCCCATGCCAAAGGCGGACGTCGCCACGATCACCTGCACCCGGTCCGCGATGAAATCATTCTGGATCCGGATCTTTTCGTTCGCCTCCAGCCGGCCGTTGTAGGGCTCCGCCGCAAAGCCGTCCTCCCGCAGCTTTTCGGCCAGTTCCCGGGTCCGGCGCACGCGGGAAACATAGATAATCGACGGGCATTTCCGCGCCTGCAGCAGGTTACGGATTTCCAGATACTTCTCCTCGTCGTTTTCCTTATACAGCACCGCATAGCGCAGGTTTTGCCGGGTAGCCCGGGTGGTGAACAGCTCCAGCTCAATGCCCAGTTTTTTCTGGAAATAGTCCCGGATATCCATGATCACCTTCTGCTTGGCCGTCGCCGTGAAGCAGGACACCGGAATCGCCTGCTCCCGATGCTTGCTTTCCTGCAGCTTCCGGATAAAATCCCCGATATACATGTAATCCACCCGGAAATCCTGCCCCCACGCGGAAAAGCAGTGTGCTTCGTCAATCACAAACCGGACCACGTTCCGGCTCTGCAGCAGATATTCAATGGTTCTGCTTCTCAGGGATTCCGGCGAAATGTACAGGATGGAGGCCATGCCGTTTGCCACCCGGTCAATGGCCGCCTTTCGGGCAATCGGGTCCAGCAGACCGTTGATGGCCACCGCGTCCGTAATGCCGCGTTCCTCCAGGTGATCCACCTGATCCTTCATCAGGGATTGCAGCGGCGAAATCACCACCGTCAGCCCCCGGTTTGTTTCCCCGGCAATCAGCGCCGGCAGCTGGAATGTCAGGGATTTTCCCCCGCCCGTGGGGAAAACCGCCAGCAGCGATTTTCCCTCCACGGCGGCCCTGGCGGCCTCTTCCTGCAGTGGCGCGCCCTCATAGGTGCGGAAACGCTCAAAGCCGAAAATGTCCTTCAGCCGCTTCCGCACGTCCAGCCTTCCCGCACAGTAGGGGCAGCCCTCCGCGCAGGGCGTGCCCCGCAGCAGCGACATCACGTTTTCCACCCGGGGATACTGCCGGATCACCCAGGGCGGCGTGATAGATTCCAGATCATTGGCCTCCAGCAGCGCCAGCGCGTACGCCAGCTCCACCGGGGTCGTCCGGATCATCTCTCCCAGATCCGCGTGCAGGCACAGCCTGTCCCGGAACAGGCGGCGGATGTCCTCCTCCGGATGCTCCGACGGCACCGCGCCCATCCATGTCAAAAAGCCCGCAAACCTGTCCTGACTTCCGAGCAGCGCCGCGTAAATACCCTGCAGCGCTTCAGGCAGCTGCCTGAACGCGGCGCACTCGTCCTCAAACAGTTCACGGGCCTTGATGGCGTCATTCAGCGGATTGTTCATCTCCGCCGTCTGCAGCTTGTCATCCTTCAGCAGGTGATGATAGGGCTTTTTCGGAAACAGCAGCGGAGATAGCGGCAGCGTGTCAATCGCCGTATACCCCGGGCATGCTTCCCGCAGCAGCGTCCCCACGTACTTCAGGTCATGCTCCAGAATATTGTGACCGCAGCAGCAGGCCTCGCCCCGCGCAAATGCAGCAAACTGCGCCGCGGAAGCCGTCCGGATCTGATCCCCGTTATCCCGGATCGCGCCGAAGGCCATGACGATCCCGTCCTGATCTCGGACCTCCGTATCAAAAAACAGGATCTTCTCCACCTTCTCTCCGCGCCGGTTTGTTTCATCCTTTCAATTATAGTCGATTTCGGTCCATTTGACCATGTCTGTTTTCTCCGCCGGGCGGATTCCCGGCCGCCGGACAGACCTCAGTCGATCCTCTCCAGCGTTCTGTATCCCCTTCCCCGCAGGAAGCTTTCCACCTCCGGCAGATCCTGACATTTCAGGATGGCCACCGGCAGGCGGCTCAGGCTGTTGTAGGTCACATAGATGTAATCAAGATTGATGTTTCCTCCCGAAATCACGCCCAGCAGCCGGTTCAGGCTGCCGCAGGCATCGTCGATCTCCACCGCCGCCACCCGGTCGGAGTGGCACATGTATCCCGCCTCCTTCAGCGCTTCGGAAGCCTTCTCCGTATCGGACACCAGCATCCGGATGATCCCGAATTCAGCGCTGTCGTTGGTCACCAGGGTGTTCATGTTGATCCCGTTGTCCTGCAGAATCTGGGTAATCCGGTTCATGGCACCCTTCCGGTTCTCCGCAAATATGGAAAGCTGTCGTATCATCTGTCTCCATCTCCGTTTCTCTTTGTCTGCCTGCTCCCACAGGGCCTCTATTTTCCCCCGCGGAGGGGCTCGGTCAGTCCCTCAGCGCATCTTTCATTTCCCGCACATAGGCCCCTACATGTCCCGGCGCTTCCCTTCCGTACTGCGCCATGATCTTCACAATGGCGGAGCCTACGATCGCCCCATCGGACAGCTCGGCCATCCGCCGGGCCTGCTCCGGGGTCGAAATGCCGAATCCGATGGCGAAGGGCACGCTGGCCGCCTCCCGGATCGCCTGGCAGATCGCCGTCAGATCCGTCGTGATTTCACTTCTCGTTCCCGTCACGCCCAGGCTGGAAACCAGATAGATGAATCCCTCCGCTTCCCGGGCAATCATGGCAATCCGGCTCTCCGAGGTCGGTGCGATCAGGGAAATCAGATCAATTCCCCGTGCCTGGCACTGGGGCAGGAATTCCCCCTTCTCCTCGTAGGGCAGATCCGGCAGAATCACTCCGTCGATGCCGATCCGCACGCAGGCATCCAGGAATCGCTCCGCGCCGTAGGAGTAGATCACATTCGCGTAGGTCATGAACACCATCGGCACCCGGACATCCCGCCGCAGCTCCTCCACCAGGCCGAAAATCCGGTCCGTCGTCACGCCGCCCTGCAGCGCGCGCAGGTTCGCGGCCTGAATCACCGGCCCCTCCGCCGTCGGATCGGAAAAGGGAATGCCCAGTTCAATCAGATCCGCTCCGTTCTCCACCGCCGCGCGAACCGCTGCCGCCGTGGTCTCCAGATCCGGATCGCCGCAGGTCAGGAAGGCAATGAAGGCCTTCCCATGGTCAAAGGCCCTGGCAATGTTACTCATGCAGATCCTCCCCTCTGTAGCGGGCGATGGCCGCGCAGTCCTTATCTCCCCGTCCGGAAAGGGTGATCACGATGATCTGATCCTTTCCCATCGTCGGCGCCAGCTTCCTGGCATAGGCCACGGCATGCGCGGATTCGATCGCGGGAATGATGCCCTCCGTCCGCGCCAGATATTCGAAGGCCTCCACCGCCTCCTCGTCCGTCACCGGCACATATTCCGCCCGTCCGATGTCATGCAGCCAGGCATGCTCCGGCCCTACGCCCGGATAGTCCAGTCCCGCGGAAATCGAGTATACCGGGGCAATCTGGCCGTATTCATCCTGGCAGAAATAACTCTTCATCCCGTGGAAAATGCCGAGGCGTCCCGTGTTCATCGTCGCAGCCGTTTCAAAGGTATCGATGCCCCGGCCCGCCGCCTCGCAGCCGATCAGCCGGACGCTCCTGTCCTCGATAAAGTGATAGAAGCTGCCGATGGCGTTGCTTCCTCCGCCGACGCAGGCCAGCACCGCGTCCGGCAGCCTGCCCTCCTTCTCCAGCAGCTGTTCCCGGATCTCCCGGGAGATCACCGCCTGGAAATCCCGCACGATCGTCGGAAAGGGGTGCGGCCCCATCACCGAACCCAGGCAGTAGTGCGTATCGTCAATCCGCCGGGTCCATTCCCGCATGGCTTCGCTGACGGCGTCCTTCAGCGTGGCTGTGCCCGTCGTCACCGGGATCACCTCCGCTCCCAGCAGCCGCATCCGGTAAACGTTCAGCGCCTGCCGTTCCGTGTCCTCCCTGCCCATGAACACGACGCATTCCATGCCCATCAGCGCGGCTGCCGTAGCCGTTGCCACGCCGTGCTGACCCGCGCCGGTTTCGGCGATCAGCCGGGTCTTGCCCATCTTTTTGGCCAGCAGAGCCTGTCCCAGCACGTTGTTGATCTTGTGGGCGCCGGTGTGGTTCAGGTCCTCCCGCTTCAGATAGATCTTCGCCCCGCCCAGCTCCCTCGTCATCTTTTCCGCCAGATACAGCCGGCTCGGCCTGCCCGCGTATTCATTCAGCAGTTCCGTCAGCTCCGCCTGAAAGGCAGGATCCTCCCTGTATCGATCATAGGCTGCCTCCAGCTCAATCACCGCGTTCATCAGCGTTTCCGGAATATATTGCCCTCCGTGAACGCCAAACCTACCCCTTGGATTGGTCATCTGTTCCCCTTCTCTCTCACCGCGCGCAGAAAGGCGCGCATTTTAATCGGATCCTTGTATCCCTCCGTCTCGATGCCGGAGGACACATCCACCCCGAAGGGCTGCAGCGTTTCCACCGCCTCGCCCACGTTCTCCGGTGTCAACCCTCCTGCCAGGAAAAAGGGCCGCTTCGCGTACCGCAGCAGGCTCCAGTCGAAGGTTCTTCCGTCCCCGGCTCCCGCGTCCAGCAGGATCATGTCCGCGGAGGAAGCCTCCGCCCGGCGGATATCCTCCCCGCTCCGGATCCGGAATGCCTGAATCAGCGGCCGGTTCGTCCGGGCCCGCAGCGCGGCGATATAGGCTTCGTCCTCTTCTCCGTGCAGCTGCGCCATGTCGATCACGCCCTGCTCCAGCAGTCCCGCCACCGTTCCGATCCCGGCATTCACGAACACACCCACCGGCGTAATGCCCTCCCGCAGATTGGCCCGAAGCGTCTCCGCCTCCGCGGCGGAAACCCGCCTCCGGCTCTTCTCCGCGAACACGAAGCCGATGTATTCCGGGCCTGTTTCGTTGGCCGCGGCAATATCCTCCGGCCGCCGGAGTCCGCACATCTTGATTCTGATCATGCCCGCCTCCTCAGCTCGCCCAGCGCGGCCCGCCGGTCCGGCGCCCGCATCAGCATTTCGCCGATCAGCACCGCGTCCGCTCCGATCCGCTGCAGCCTGTCCACATCCTCCGGACGACTTACGCCGCTCTCTGCCACGTAGATCCGGTCCGGCGGAATTCGGTCCCGCAGCCGGGCCGCGTTTTCAAAGTCCACGCTGAAGTCCTTCAGGTTCCGGTTATTGACCCCGATCACCTCCGCGCCGGCTGCCACCGCCGTGTCGATTTCCGCCGCGTCATGGGTTTCCACCAGAGCCGCGATTCCCAGCTCCGCGCATCGTTCCAGATATTTCTCAAGCGTTTCCCGATCCAGCAGGCTCACGATCAGCAGCACCGCGTCCGCCCCCATCACCCGCGCCTGATCCAGCTGATAGGCGCTGACGGTAAAATCCTTTCGCAGCATCGGGACATCCACCGTTTCCCGGATTTCCGTAAAGATCGCGTCGGAGCCCAGAAAATAGTGCGGCTCCGTCAGGCAGGAAATGCAGTCCGCCCCCGCCTCCTCGTATTCCCGCGCAATCGTCCTGTAAGGAAATGTCTCCGAAATCAGGCCCTTCGAGGGAGAAGCCTTCTTGATCTCACAGATCAGGGAGAGCGTCGGCTTTCTCAGTGCAGCGATAAATGGCTCGCCCCCACCCGGTCCCATTCGCCTCGCAGCCTCGCGCATGGTTCTCGCGCTGATTCGTTCCTCAGCCGCCAGAACCCGCAGCCTCGCCAGCTCCGCCAGC
>ODAJ012177327.1_pt1 | contig 23695 bp, 21 predicted proteins | sample 1539241 | NCBI WGS metagenome assembly ODAJ01 (sample SAMN02144231, study PRJEB22623) | gut metagenome | biome: sheep rumen | host: Ovis aries | place: New Zealand
CCAAGACACCGGATTCTATTACCTGAAGTCCCGTTATTACGACCCCGCGATCTGCCGCTTCATCAACGCCGACGGCCTCGCGAGTACAGGCCAAGGGTTCCTCGGCTGCAATATGTTTGCGTATTGCAACAATAACCCGGTGAATGGCTGCGACCCGTCAGGGGAGAGCGCATTTGATCTATACTCAGAGTATCAATTTTGCTCAGCAGGGGGATATGTTCCTATTGACCTAACAGAAGATGTGAAGACTCTTGGCATTTTTCTGCTCGGGCTAATCGGAATATCGGAAGTAAATCAAGCTGCTAAAGAAACATCAGCTGACCGGAAAAGCAAAAGTTATATTGTCTATTTGTTGGCTGACCAGCAAGGAAACTATAGATATGTTGGCCGGGTTACTACTTCCGGCTACGAAGCGAGGATGAATTATCATCGCCATACCAGAGGGCTTAGCCCAATTAAGACCTTTACTGGATTGAGTTATTATGAAGCAAGAGGGTTGGAAGAAACACTTTTGGTAGAACTTCATTTACTAGATCCAAGTAATCCCCTAAATAATCAGATTCACGGGATCGGATCGAGAAGTTCAAAAGGAACTGATTATTTAGCTGCTGCGCAGGAGTATTTGATAAACCATGTTGAGGATTATTTTCTAAATTTATTCTGTTAGTCGGGAGATGGATAAAAATGTACGCTAGTATTTGGCCGCCTCTGTTTTGCGATGTTGTAAATGCTTATTATGGTCAACGCAGAAACGGATTCGGCAGGACACAGGCGCTCAGCTTACTGTTGGAACAATTTGCTGACGAACTGAAAGATCCCGAAGACAGGCAGGTATGTCATGGCTTTGGCCTACGCGCTGTGCAAAAAAAGCGAGTTGACGCCAGAACTGCAGCAGCAGGCTATAAATGCCGCATTACAGTTGCGCGATTATCGCGATGAAAACGCGACGTCTACCTTTATACTGACTGTGGAAAAAGCAATTACTGCCCCTGAAGCAATCGGCTCGGAGGTCACATATCCGCAGAAAAAGCAGTATGACCCGGGATGGAAAATCGGGGACACCTTTTCGCATCGCTTGACCACTCCTAATTCACGAAATCTTGGTTTATCCGGAAGCTTAGTGCTACTGCGTAAGATAGGCTCTTATCAGGATGCAGAAGGAAATTTGAAACAGATAGTGTGTTTAACGCTATGCGCGGCTGATTGTATCCCAAAAGACTCAGAAGAATTGAATGCGCTGGGATTGCTCCCAATGATGAAAGACAACGGGCATTACAAATACTGGGGGCAGTTGAGTTTGACAAGCAAGCGGAAAGAGAAATCTTTTGCTTTTGAACAAAACGGGAATTATCCTAGCATCCCCATCCCAAAAGACGGATGTGATAAAGACCCGCGTTTAGCGCGGCCATTGTTTGGCACGATTGTAAAAGGGTCAAGCTATCCTGCGTCCCTTGAGGTTGAAGATTACCCGTGCTACGAGGATGATATCTGCTTGTGCTATCGGATGTTCGGAGTGAAAAAAGGTATTGATTCATGAACAATTCGTTTCACCGTGAAACGAATTAAAAGCCCAGCCAAAGGAGCGCAGAATTCTTTGGCTGGGCTTGCGGGAAATATGCTGATTTTTGACTCTCTGGCTACTACCGTTTCCAAGAAACCGGATTCTATTACCTAAAGAGCCGTTATTACGACCCCGCGATCTGCCGCTTCATCAACGCCGACGGCCTCGCGAGTACCGGCCAAGGGTTCTTGGGCTGCAATATGTTTGCGTATTGCAACAATAATCCAGTGAATTGGTGCGATGTTACAGGTGAACTTTCAACAATAACATGGGGTGGCTCTGACGAAGAAAGAGAATTTGAAGACTTTTACAAGAATACATATTTAATGGAATATAATTACGAAGAAGATGAGTATGATGAAGTCATAGTTGTAAAAGCAAAAGTAACAATTAACAAGAGAGAACCGCTATTGACTGATTTAGTCGCTCTTGAGATAAGTACTATTATTTCTTGTGTGGTTGCTCCACTAGGGGCCGTAATTGGGTTTGGTTCTATTATAATGAATCATGGCCTTTGTCCACAAGATGGAACACATCAATGCTATCATGTTACAAAAATAAAACACAATAGTGATTTTGGGGAAATTGTAGATCAGAAAGAAGAATATTATTATATAAAAGAGGAAAGCGATAGATTTTACTTTTTTGTTATAAGATGGAGTACAAATGATGATACATGGACTTGAGGAATAAAATTATTAAATGATCGGAGGCAACGAGTATGGGTCATGTTCATAGGTCGTCCTTTTTCGGATTCTTGTTTTCTGTTAACCATGTTCGGGGCGGATTTGGATATAGAATTTATAGATGCAAGTATTGCGGTAAGAGAATACAGCTCGTAAAATCACAAAGGAAAAAATATAATTGGCTCTCAGCGGTTCCTCCGGTTTTTATGTTGCTTTTTATAATTGAAAAATACATAAACTCAGATACAACTTCTTTACCTTTATATATTGTTATTAGTTACGGAGTAATATATATCGCTTTATGTATGCTGACGTTTTATTTTGCATATTTCTTGGCAAAGTTCGAATTATATGAATCAAATGTGAAATAAGGGAACGAAGCCGCATAAAAAGTGACCTGTCCAAGATGACACACAGTGGGTCGCCGCGGTTTGATTGAGACGGGCAGTACAAAGCAACTGGCGCGACCTGCTGACGGCCTACAACGGCAACACGATCACCTACAACGCCGTCGGCAACCCGCTGACGTATTACAACGGAACGACTTTCACCTGGGTCAACGGCAGGCGCCTTGCCACGGCGGTGAACACCAGCACCGGTCTGAACAACAGCTATACCTATGACGCCGACGGCCTGCGGCTGACGAAGACGGTCAATGGGGTGGAGCACAAGTACATCTGGCAGGGCGGGAAGCTGGTCTGTGAGTCGTGGAGCGGCAAGTATCTGGAGTTCTTCTACGACGAAAATGGCGCGCCCTACGGCTTTGCGTACAAGTCCAGCCCGACGGCGGAACAGATGCGCTGGTACTACATTCTGAACCAGCAGGGCGACGTGATGGCGATCGTGAACAGCTCGGGCGTCATCCGCGCGACCTACACCTACAACGCCTACGGCGAGATTCTGAGCGTCAACAACCTGACGACCGACAACCTCAGCACGCTCAACCCCCTGCGCTACAGAGGTTATTACTATGATTCAGACACCAACCTTTACTATGTAAAGTCCCGTTATTACGCCCCCGCCATCTGCCGCTTCATCAATGCCGACGGCCTCGCCAGTACAGGGCAAGGGTTCTTGGGCTGCAATATGTTCGCATATTGTCTGAATAACCCTCTCGTTTTCTTTGATGATGGAGGTAGCAAAGCTAAATCATATGACGAAACGGCGGATGACGAAGACGAATGCCTCGTTTTTTTGTGTGGCAATAACGACCCTGCGTCAGCCTCGTTTAACAGTTGGCAAGCTGCTGAGCAAGGAACACGGGACGCTTTGGGAAGTGTGCAAGCAGCTAAAGAGAGATCCTTTAACACCCCCGAAGGAAAACGAATAGTTGATTCATACAACCCTTCGGAAGGAATAATTGCAGAATCAAAATATGGGTACCAAAGCAAGTCCGCCTTTATTTCATCTGAAATTATTAAAGATGTTTGGCTACGAGACAACAATATCGTTCATTCAATAGAGTGGCATTTTTACTACAGTGTGCGCAGCGGCACTGTTGGCCCGTCTGGTCCTTTGTATTTAGCGTTAGATGATGCAAATATCACAATAATCATTCATCAAGAAAGGTAACAGATATGTCTTGGCAGAAAAAACCGTTCCAATACGAAGTGTGCGTGCCTCCACTTAAAAAGCCAGTTGAGAAGCTGACACACCTGGAAACAGAGGCATATTTTCGATGGCATCTGTCAGTTTTGGAAGAACGGATTGATTATCTCTCCTCACAGGTCTGTGGGAAGCTCTCAATTCCGAGAAATCGGATGGACCTCTCTGCGGAATCCCTGATTCCGCTTTGGGAATGGTTCTTATTAACAATGGAAATTGAAAACATACCAGATGATGTACCGCAAATGTTTGGGGAGCAGGTCAAACATACGTCGGCGTTTCATACAGGGGTTTTCAAAAAAGAAAGAAAACAGTATTCGCTGGAAACAGAACTTATCTTTTTTGACGTCGGAAGGTATTTGGGCGAAGTGTTTATTAAAACACTTCCTGGCATCTCATGGACCTATTATGAGAAACCTAAGTCTGACTTCTTTGTGAATATGCCAGTGCTTCAAGGCTTTGCCGATTTCGATTTTGATCCTCCCTTTCGCATGTTTTTTGAACCTGTCCACATGGCTCATGTTCAAGCTGCGAACATTTGGAACAACACTCAGAAAAAAGATGACTTATTTCAGCTGTACCACATGTGGAGCAAGAAGGCGATACTGCTGCATGATTATCCCCCGGAGAATCCTCTTAGCATGGGATATATCAAGTCTGTTCGAAAGGTCGACTAAAGGCAATAAACTCCCACGTCAAGAAGTAAAAATGTGGTATTTCAGTCAGGTTGGGTTATTCGTAACCGGCTCATGACCAATTACAGTAATTCCGTTTCACGGTGAAACGGATTAAGGGTTAGCAAAAAGCCCAGCCAGAGGAGCGTAGATTTCTTTGGCTGGGCTTGCGGAAAATATGCTGATTTTTGACTCTCTGGCTACTACCGTTCCCAAGATACCGGATTCTATTATCTAAAGAGTCGTTATTACGACCCCGCGATCTGCCGCTTCATCAACGCCGACGGGCTGGCCAGCACCGGACAAGGCTTCCTCGGCTGCAATATGTTTGCGTATTGCAATAACAACCCGGTGAATGGCTTTGACCCAAGCGGAAAATGGATGTGGTATTTGGATGCTGATGGGAATGAACACGAGGATCAATCGAGAAAAACAATAAGGTATTTAGTCCCGTTATACAATCAGGGGAACTACAAGCTATGCTGGTCATATTGTCAAACCATGATCGAGTCATATGAAAAGGGCGAAGTATATGGCAAAGCACATGCTGATTATCGGGCACATGAGATCGCTCGTGAAGTATACGGTGACGATATCCATAATTGGAATAAAGGCGGGTGGCCGACAAATATGGGAGAAGAGATTTCTATAACCAACATACTGGAATTGTATGCCTTGCTGGATAATAACGGTCCGCTCTATGCTTATCATAAAGGAAAAGGTGGATCACATTTAGTCGTTGTTACTGGTATTAATCTATTTAATAGAAAGATATATACTAACAATCCTCACGGCGTTTACGGAATTCAATTGTATGAAGACTTTTTATCCGGCTATGCTCTTGCCAATGGACAAACCAAAGAAGACCGTCAGTTGCAATATGTAATTACTGTTTTCGGAGATTAATAAAGTGAGGAATAATATGAAAAAAGGCTGGGCAATTATATTTGTTCTTTTTTGCTTATGTGTTTGTGGAATTTGGCTAATTACGAACGATTCTATGAATGAAAAAATAGATCAAAATGAATTGGTCATAAATGGAAGTGAAATAAAAGATGCTGAACTCCGAATTTACTATTTGGAAGATCAAATACATTCAGATTTACCAATTATTGCTGTGTTGAAAGCTCTTGGATATTCTCCAGAATGGATTAATAGTGATGCTGTTTTTGAAATAAGCGGGAAAAAGTATATCTTGTCATTATCTGAAAAGAAGTTTTATCAGCAGGAAAAAGGTCCAAAAGTTAATTATCTGCTCCCCCCTCCTGGTTCGGATTCTTTTGTATGTGAGATAATAGGAGATGATCTGCTAGTTGATGACAGCACTGTATGGAGCGTATTGTATCTATCAGGACTATCTGTTGATATCCATATAGATATCGATAATCGTACTGTATATATTAGCGAACAAAGCTCCGCTCGTGGATCGGCAGCATGAGCACCTTTGGCAAAGCAAGGGGACAGTTTATGCGCATGAGGATTACAGAACGGTTACAGGGCAAGCCCCGCCTCACTCATGTATTTCGAGCGCGGCTTCGCGGTATGGACTGTTCTTTTGTCTTGACATTACGGCTATCTCAGGCGTGGGGAATGGTTCTTCTGCCTTAACAGCAAGCCAGCAAGACAGGTGAGTAGTTTATCTCATACGCTCTGTTCTCGTTGTTTTCTATTCACAGTTGCTTGATAGAATTGTCCGGCGCGAAGAAAGCTTCTTCGCGCCGGGAGAAAACGCTCAAAACTAGCCCTCCAGCTACTACCGTTTCCAAGATACCGGATTCTATTACCTGAAGTCCCGTTATTACGATCCCGCGATCTGCCGCTTCATCAACGCCGACGGCCTCGCCAGTACAGGGCAAGGGTTCATCGGGTGCAATATGTTCTCGTATTGTCTGAATAATCCGGTGAATTGTAAAGATGGTTTTGGAAATGATGCTATTTGGATACAAGAAGCGGGATCTGCAGCGGGATTTGGGCATTCTGGCTTAGTTTCACAAGATGATGCCGGGGACTGGTGGTATTTCTTTTGGGGGCCGAAGAACGAGTCATTTACTGCTGAGCATATTACGGGAACTGCATCAGCTCCAGTATTTATAAAGCTAAACGTAGAGGGCTGCGATTTGACTACAACTGAAGGTGTTGTCAATGCAATTAACCAAACATTTGAATCTGACGATCCCAAAAATCGCGCAAGCAAAATTACATCAAGTCGCTATTTTGTAGGCGACTACACAAAAACAACCATAAAGGCTGGAATAATAGCTGCCGGCACAAAAGATTATAAGCTTTTAAGCTATAACTGTGTCCAAAACACTCTTGCTGCATTTTTAGAAAGCGATAGCCGATTTGGCTTGGTAACATATGGAGATTATAGGGATATCATTCCTAACGAGGTATATTCAAAAGTCTGTCTCCTTTCGTCAATACAATCTGATTTCCCATGGCCACTGGTGATTTACAACGCTGTAGCATAGCTAGGAGGTTTTATTATGAAAAGAACAATTGCTGGTATTATAATGTCGATACTTGCAGTGTTGAGTGCTGTGGCCAGCCTCTCTTCATGCGTTTCTGTTACAGGGCAGACAATTCTCATCGACCCTTCCGAGGAAAACGAACCCTTGATTTCTCTGAACGAGGCGAATTTTTGGCTTGGCTGCAACAATGGTGATTTGTATTTCTTTCCTTTACATATACCCAGTTCTATGTTGGGATATAAAAACTGGCTTTGTCGTGTAGAACCTGGAAAGCTGAAAAAAGTCGCCAAGCTCTCTTTGGAAAAGCAAACGAGTCATGACATGATATGGCTTGCCGGTCAGATTGGAAGTGACCTGTATTACTTCTCAACCGCGGATAATATGCAAAGCTTGCATGTCGTGGATATGGATACGGGAAAAACAGAAATTGTTTGGATAAGTCAACAAGATCAATTCATTTCTCGTGATGATATTCGTATCGAAGATGGTATGCTATGGTTGCGGCTGCTTGAGAATGGAATGGGGAACGACTCATATGGAATACAGGGAAACTATTTGTTTGTACAAAACAGAAAGGCGCAGGTCATTAATGGCAGAATAATGCCGTACCAAATCGGAGCAAAAGAATATGTTTTGGATTATGAGTTGGGAGAAAGTCCAAAACTGTTTTTTCGAGAGGAAAGCTGCGAATGGCAAGATACCGGGTTGAAATGCGGAGAAAACTGCTCTCTGTTTCCAACACAATACGGGTTGATCGTTTACAACAGAGGCTATGCCAACGGCGGCAAGCAAAGTCTGTATTTGATACCATCTACCGGTGAAGCAGTAGAACTGCTAAGCTTTCGCTGTCTATACTCCGATTCAGCAATAAATCTTTACCATGATAAGTTGTATTATTCTGTAAAACGGTACGAAAAATATGGCAGTCTCGGTATGACGCGTTTTGAAAACGACGAATTTGAAGGCACTTATATCATCAGCTTAACAGATATGAGCATCGAGAAGGCAAGCGATATGGTCTTTGACGGCTTGTACATATTTGACGACAGCGGAATAATTGCTTGTGACGAGAACTGTAATATCTACAAACTAGACTTCAATGGGAACGTGATGGATACCCTGTTAGAAATCAGGGAAAACCTTCCCTGAATTTCACATTGAAACGAAAAAAGCCCAGCCAAAGGCGTTTCCTTGGCTGGGCTTGCGGAAAACAAGCTGATTTTTGACTCTCTGGCTACTACTGTTCCCAAGATACCGGATTCTATTATCTAAAGAGTCGTTATTACGACCCCGCGATCTGCCGCTTCATCAACGCCGACGGCCTCGCCAGCACCGGGCAAGGATTCATTGGATGCAATATGTTTGCGTATTGTCTGAATAATCCGGTAAACAGTGCAGATCCAGCGGGAACGTTAACGTCAAGGCAAATTCATGATTTCGCTCTACAAGGTTTTGCGATGCAAGGGGATACTTTGAGCACTAATAAAACCTGTATTTATTATAATGGCATTGATTGGACAGGTGGTTTTGGTTTTTGCGACCTATATGACACAGCAACAGGTGAAGTATGGGAATTGAAAAGGAATTCTCTTGCCGCAACATGCTCCTCCGCTTATGCAATTAATCAGCTGAACAAATACGTTTCGGGGAAGCTAAAGCATAATATGGGTTTATCGCTGAGAATTGGCGACTCACAGAGGTTTAAGAGTGGTTCGTTAGATGTTACTGACTGGAATGGAACATATCACATAACTTTCTGACAAGCAAATGACGGTATTCTTCGATATGATTATGTCTTGGATAAGAGCTCGCAAAGGAAGGGGGTTGAAGCCGCTGGAGCTGCCGCCGGATTGGTTGCGACAATTATAGTCGGTGCAGTTGTTATTGCAGAGACCGGCGGCGCAGCCACGCCAGAGGTTGAGCAGCAAATTATACAGTTCATTGAAATAATCGAAGCTGCCGCATAGGAGGGAGAAAAATGTTTCCAAATGACAATTTCATACAACTGCGCAACATTTGTAAAGGTGCAGGTTTTACATGTAGAGGAACTGCCTTCTTTCGAGTATGTGGGGAGACTGTACTGCAAGTGATGAAGTACTCAAACAAAGAACACCCTTTCCATGTAGAAATAGTTGATGTCGGATTGTTCTCCCTGTATTCGGAACTGTTGCCGCAGTGGATGACATCTTTTGGATGTATTCCAACATACAACTATCGATATATTAGTGTTCCACGCTGGGAATTAGAACGAGCGTATTGGGAAGCACAAACAAAAACTATTGTACTAACAGAAGATGTGCTCACCTTTCATTTTCATCTTGACAATATCATCGATTCAACTATACCTTTTTTGAATCAGATCTGTTCCCAGAAGACACTAATAGATGGAATTGATTATTTGGAGTATAGGAGTCGCAAGCGCAAACCTGCTTTCCCTGAAGATGCATTACGATGGACTGACATGAACAAATATGCGCCTTATCTATACGAACAGCAATATGACAAGGCGGAGCGCGTTATCATGTCTTATCTAAACACATATGGTGTTTCTCAAGCTGACAAACAACTTACAGAATTGGATCCAAGGGCGGAAGAATTAAGACAACTAGCGCTTCTTGCAAGGCGCGGTAACCAAGACGAAATAGCTACATACCTTGAGGCAAATTACAAAAACAATCAAAAACTAACTCACTTTTGCACAAAAACAAGCAGACGGAAATGAAGAAAACTGATATTCAGTTAATAAAGACTAAGACAACGTGTTAAACGGTGAAAGCACATATCTAAACGACAAAAGCACAGCCAAAGGGGTCTTCTCTTTGGCTGCGCTTGAAGGGGTAGGAATACTAGTAGTTTTTTGCGTTTTAGCTCTTGACACTTCTAAGATACCGGATTCTATTACCTAAAGTCCCGTTATTACGACCCCGCCATCTGCCGCTTCATCAACGCAGACGGCCTCGCCTCCACCGGCCAGGGCTTCCTCGGCTGCAATATGTTTGCATATTGTCTGAATAATCCGGTGAACGGTGTGGATAGAGATGGAACAAGACCTGTTTGTAAAGACGACGACGATGTAACTATATTATTCCTCAATTTTGTAGATGAACAGAGTAATATAAATGAAAACGGTTTTTCGATTGACATACAGTCAAGCACAAAAACGTGGGATTGTTTTTTTAAGGAAATTGGAATACACAAAGCCTATAATTTGATCAGTAAACACTTATGCAACAGATATTTATCTAACTATGGAGAAGAGTTTTTGTTTTCAGATTCTTGTGTTGCTTATGAAATCGAGTATCATGCCGATGCGTATATGTGGACACAGAATTATTCCGGATATAGCAGGAATATTACCACCTACCTTTTTAGTAGAGAAACATTAATTGAACATTGTAAAACAATCGAAATATTCACGTCTGATGTATATAATTTCAAGCAATCACTTTGTTTCGATTATTATAATGGGATTCGAGATTGTTATAAGGGGACAGACAGAGAGCCTTATGAAAGGATTTATTTGTCAGTCTAAAACAATCAAAAAGGATGGAGAATAATGACTAATAGAGCAAACAATACCCTCTCTATTGTGGCTTTTATATTCACACTTCTTGCCATATTTGGTATGCATTTGACCTGCTTTGATGCTTTTAATGAAAATCTTTGGTATTTTTATCCTCTGGCTATTATACTTTTTCTGATTCAATTTCTTCTAATCTATTTCTTTTTTCGCCACAAGATTTTTTGGGTTTTGACGTTGTTTTCAATAATATACTTACTTCTTCTTGTGCTAAAAGACCTTTATTTTTTCCTAAGTGTCTATATCTTCAACCCTTATCCGAACGGACTTAATATATTATGTCTATCTCTAGATTTGATGGGCTTTTGCTCCTGCTTCTTATTTCGCAGAATTCTTCATCATCGTGAGAAATAGGCTATCAAACTATTAGATTAGGGAGATTGTTGAAGAAGAAATGATCGTAATGCTTATGGCAAGCTCATAATCCGTTTCACCGTGAAACGGATTGCGGATTAACAAAAAGCCCAGCCAAAGGAGCACAGAATTCTTTGGCTGGGCTTGCGGAAAATATGCTGATTTTTGACTCTCTGGCTACTATCGTTTCCAAGATACCGGATTCTATTATCTGAAGTCCCGTTATTACGCCCCCGCCATCTGCCGCTTCATCAACGCCGACGGGCTGGCCAGCACCGGACAAAGCTTCCTCGGCTGCAATATGTTTGCGTATTGTTTGAATAATCCTATCGTCTACTATGATGACGGCGGTAACAAACCCAAATCATATGATGATACCGTTGACAATATTGAAGAGGATGTCTGGATTCCTCTAGGAGATTTAGGAAGCAATGGAGCACCGGCTGGGTTTACTTCCTCAACAGCAGCACCGTCTATAGAGGGATTTGGTGATGTCGGAAATGCAGGTAAATATCCAGTTTACAATACGTCTGGAGATATACTGCAATCATCAGTCCCGCCAGAGGCGTATGATATCTATGACTATTTATTAACTCATAATGGAACTCCTCCGAAAGGGTACAAAGGAGGGACAATATTTGCTAATGATGGGCGTGCTAATTCAGCAATTTTACCGGGCGAATTTGCACCTTTCCAAAAATTCGATATTTACCCTAAGCTTCCAGGCGTTGACAGCGGACTCGAAAGAATCATTATTGGTAGTGGAGCAGGCGGAGCAGCGTGGTATACACCAGACCATTATAAGACTGTTATTCAGATGACTCGATAATAATTCAGGAGGGTAGAAATATGGATGGTGGAATTTTTAAAACACACTATAGTAATAGTGAGTTATATACACTTATGTATTCTTTTGAGCACAGTAAAAATGCATTTGTTTGCTATTTGAGAGGCGAACTGTGTGGATCATCAATTTCTTTTTTTCGTGAAATATCGGCTGCGATGAGGTTCCCTTACTATTTCGGGTGGAATTGGAATGCATTTGACGAATGCATTACAGATCTGGAATGGCTTAATTTTTCGAGTCTTTTGATCGTGATTGACAATTTCGACCAATTATTTAAAGAAGAGAATCCTGCGGATGACTACAAAAATTATCTTGTCGAATATTTGAATAACACTTTGGAATACTGGAAATCCCAAAACACTCCAATGTTTGTATATCTTAATCAGCGCTGACAAATAAAGCAGTGAGCTCCACATGAGATTACACTGCCGATGTCATGCAGGCATTGCCTTATGTATATATGAAAGACTTGTTAAGTTGCATAAAGCTGAGCAAAAGGTAAAGGAATCCCATGTAAATAAGATAGATTAACCATAAAGGCTGGAATAATAGCTGCCGGTACAAAATATTTTATTCAATCGATTTATGGCGAAATACAAATTATGCGAGATATCAGATAGAGGTGGATGAGCGTGAACAGATCAGCGGATGTGGAAGCTATTATTGAGTTTAATGGAACAAGACAGGCCCCAGCAAATGATGGATACCGTCCAGCACATTTGATTATGAATGATTACTTAACAACAGGTATTCATCATTATTACGGTGTCAAAAATGTTGCTCCGAATAGCTCTGCCAGAGGAACAATAACTTTTTTAACGCCAGAACTATATCCTCATTGTTTATGGATAGGGAAAAAAATAGCTATCCAAGAAGGACATCGAGTTGTTGGTTATGCAACAATAACAGAAATATATAACGAAGCTCTCAAGTGCACTACCAAAAAATGAGAGCGACACCTTTTTTCTCCCGATATACAAACCAATCCGCACGGCGGAATCTGCGGCCGGACGACAGGCAGTCACTTCGACTCCGAAGGAAAATCTTTTGACGCATTACCGAATGAAAGTCTTTACTTTTTGCCGGGTTGTCCGTATAATGGACACATCTGCTGGAAGGAGGAGAGAATCAAAATGAAACGGTATTTGGCAGAATTTATCGGAACATGCACACTTGTTGTGCTCGGCTGCGGAACGGCTATGCTCGTCGGCTGTGACGCCGCTGCCGGCGGCGGGTACATTCTCACCGCGCTGGCTTTCGGCCTTGCGATCGTTGCCTCGGCCTACTGCGTAGGCAACATCTCCGGCTGTCATGTGAACCCGGCAGTGTCTCTCGGCGTGCTGATGTCCGGCGGCATGAAGGTCAAGGACTTCGTCGGCTATGTGATCGCCCAGTGCCTCGGCGCTCTGGCTGGATCCGGGCTCCTTGCGCTGATCTTCAGCCTTGGCGGCGTAGAGGACAAAACCGGCGGATTCGGCTCCAACGGCCTGGCCGGTGTGAACGGCAGCCCCGCGGCGGGACTGATCGTTGAGATCGTTCTCACGTTCATCTTTGTCTTCTGCATCCTCGGCGTTACCTCAAGCAAGGCAAAGCATGGGTCCTTCGGCGGACTGATCATCGGCCTGACCCTTGTCGGCGTTCATATCCTCGGCATCGGTCTGACCGGAACCTCCGTCAACCCCGCCCGCAGCTTCGGCCCTGCGCTGGTTGCTCTGTTTGCCGGGAACGCTGCGCCGATGGCATCCCTGTGGGTGTTTATCGTCGGCCCGCTCGTCGGCGCCGCTGTTGCGGCCTGCGCCTACAAAGCGCTCGAGAGTGACAAGTGATCCCGCGCTTCAAATCCTGTTTTCTATAACGAAAAGCCCCTTGCACAAACCGTCCGGCTTGAACCGCCCCAGATTGTGCAAGGGGCTTTTTTGATTTCGGAATGGCGGAAGATGCCTTTCAAGTTGACAATTGTAGTCTGCCGTGGTATGGTATAAACAATGAGGCCACAAATGTAGACTATATGATAGGGAGGAGAGCCGATGTCTGAAACTCTTGCCGATAAAATATCCGATTCCGAGCTGGAAGTGATGAAACTGCTCTGGCAGGCAGGCGAGGCGCTGCCGGTCAACGTGATCCGCGAAAAGCTGCAGCAGAGCCGCGGCTGGGAGGCCACGACCGTGAAAACCCTGGTCGGGCGGCTGCTCGCCAAGGGTGTGATCAGCCAGGAAAAGCGCAAGGTCTTCTATTATTCGCCGCGCATCAGCGAGGCGGATTACAACGCCTGGGCCACGGATAAGCTGATCCGCAGACTGTACAGCGGCAGCGCCAAGAACCTGGTCGCGGCGCTGGTGCAGTCCGAGGGGCTGACGCAGGCGGATCTGGAGGAGCTGCGCGCGCTGTTTCAGATGGAGGATTGAGGCATGAAAACGCTGCTTCTTCTGACGCTCAGCGGCAGCGCGCTCACGCTGCTTTTGCTTGCCCTGCGCTATCTGATGTTCAAGCGGATGCCGAGCACGGTGTATTTCTACGCCTGGCTGCTGGTGCTGCTGCGCTTTGCGCTGCCCCTGCCGGGGCTGGTGCCCGACCGGACAGCGGCGGAGCCCGCGCGGCTCGAGCCGGTCTCCGCGGAGGAGCGCCTGCCGGTGAACATTGCGGCGCCGGATTATGTTCAGCCCGCCGGAGAAGCGTCGACCCGGACCGGGGAGACAGCGCCGAAGGCTGACGAAGCGCCGCGCCGGGCGTCGGAGCTGCCGCAGCAGGAGAGCTCCGCGCCTGACCCCGAGCGGGCGGCTTTCGCCCGCATCAACTGGAAGAATCCGGCTCTGTGGCTTTGGATCTGGGCGGCGGGGTCGCTGCTCAGCCTGGCGCTTCCGCTCGGCACGTATCTGCGCTTTTCCGCTGCGCTGCGCAAAACGCTGCGAAAGCCGGAGAGGGACGTGCTTCGCCAGTACGCCTCCGTCCCGGGCAAAAAGCCCCCGCTCTATGTCAGCCGGGCGGCGAAAACGCCGCTGACGCTGGGGCTGCTGCGCACCCGGATCATCCTGCCCGCCGATCTCGGCGCGGGGGAGGATCTGGCCAACGTTCTGCGCCACGAGCTGACCCATGTCCGGCGGCACGACATTCTGTACAAGTGGCTGGCCCTGGCCGTGACCAGCGCGCACTGGTTCAACCCCCTGAGCTATGTGCTCCGGCGCGAGCTGAACCGGGCCTGTGAGCTGAGCTGTGACGAGGCGCTGCTGCGCTCCATGACAAAGGAGGAAAAGCGTTCCTACGGCAACACCCTGCTGCGGATGGCCGCGTCCCGCGCGCTTCCGGCCGGGGTGGTCGCCACGACCTTTTCCACGGAGAAGAATGATCTGAAAGACAGACTCAGGCAGATCAAGTCATACAGAAAAAGCCCCGCGCGGGTGCTGGCCGCCGTGCTGGCGATGATTCTTATGATGGGCTTTGGCGCCGTCGCCGGGCCCGCCGCCGAAGCCGCCCGCCCGTCTGACGTGCCGGAGACCGTTCCCACGGACGCGCCGATCCCTGCCGAACCGACGGAAGAGCCGGAAGAAACGCCGGAGCCGACACCGGAGGGAACGCCCGCTCCCTCCCCGGACGAGCGCTACGAGGCGGCCGCGGCGCTCCTGGCCGCCGGAGACTATGAGCGGGCCATCGCCGCTTTTGAGGCGCTGGACGGTTACAGGGACAGCGCCGAACAGATCGAAGCCTGCCGGGCCGCCATTCTGGACGGGCAGTACGAGGCGGCGCTTGCCCTGTATGCGGACAGGAACTTCGCCGCGGCAAGAGAGGCCTTCGCCGCTCTGGGCGATTATCGCGATTCGTATATCCGCGCCCGCGCGATCCTGGCGATCCAGCAGCCGGTCAGCGCCGGATATAAGCATACCCTGGCTGTGCGGCAGGACGGCGGCGTCGAGGCGACGGGGAGCAATTACTACGGGGAGATGAACGTCGACGACTGGACGGATATCATCTCCGTTGCCGCCGGCGTGGAGCATACGCTCGGACTCAGGTCGGACGGCACCGTCGTGGCCTGCGGCGCAGACTTCTTCTACAACTGTGAGGTCTCCGACTGGACGGACATCGTCGCCATCGACGCGGCCTTCCACCAAAGCGTCGGCCTGCGCGCCGACGGCAGCGTTGTGGCCCGCGGCCAGTACGCCGACGGAGAGCTCAGGGAGCAGGGCTGGACGGATATCCTCTGCATTTCCGCCAGTCCCGACCATACGGTCGGCCTGCGGTCGGACGGCACCGCTGTGGCTGTTGGAAGGAACGATGAGGGCCAGTGCGAGGTCTCCGGCTGGACGGATCTCGTCGCCGTGTCCGCCGGGTACGGCTTTACGGTCGGCCTGCGAGCGGACGGAACGGCGGTGGCCGTCGGACGGAACGATAAAGGACAGTGCAATGTTTCGGACTGGACGGAGCTTGTCGCCGTGTCCGCGGGCGAAGGCTTTGCCCTGGGCCTGCGCGCCGACGGCACCGTCGTATCGGTTGGAGCAAACGGCCTCGGCGAGCGCAATGTATCCGACTGGACGGATATCGTGGCCGTGTCCGCCGGGAACGCACATTCGGTCGGCCTGCGCGCCGACGGCACGGCCGTCGCAACGGGAGAGAATGCCATCACGGCGCAGCCGAGCATCCAGGTCTATGAAGTGCGGACGAACGGCTCTGTCGTGAACAGGGGAGAGAATTCCTACATCGTCTATGACGGGCGCTGCGATGTTTCCGCATGGACGGAGCTGCGGCTGCCGGAATGATCGCGCTCACAGGAAAAGAAACGAGAAAAAAACAGGCTGTGTCTGACCGGATTCGCGTCAGACAGGCAGAAGGGAGTTTGGAAAGATGAGAGCTCGCGGAATCAAAACGCTACTATCCCTGATCCTCGGTATGATCCTCCTGCTGACGCCAGCGGTTTCCGCCTCGGCGGAGACGGTGGCCTCCGGCAGCTGCGGCGAGGGCGTGACCTGGACGCTGGACGACGCGGGGCTGCTGCGCATCAGAGGTGCCGGTGCCATTTCGGATTACGGCATTATCATTACCGTCACTGATCCGGACAACAATATTGCTGAATCCACCACTAATGGCGAAGCGCCATGGTACGAGTACCGCGATCAGGTCACCGCGCTGGAAATCGACAGCGGTATCACCGCCATCGGGCAGGAGGCTTTTCAGGGAATGGAAAAACTGGAAAGCGTCCGCCTTCCGGACGGCTTGAAGGCTATCGGCGCAAGAGCCTTTCGCGGCTGTCTTGCTCTGAAAGAGGTTTCCTTTCCCGCCGGGATGACAACGCTTGGGGAGGAAAGCTTCTCCAATTGCCAGGCTTTGACCACGGTCACGATGCCGGACGGTCTGACGGACATTGGTCTCGGCGTTTTTTCCTACTGCTCTGCGCTCGAAAACGTAACGCTTTCTTCTGATATGAACCAGATTCCTCCAAGTATGTTTGAATCTACTTCCGCGCTCAAGCACATCGACATTCCTTCCAAAGTGACGATTATCGGCAACAAAGCCTTTTATGGCTCCAAGCTGGAAAGCATCAATCTTCCTTCTGGTCTGCAAATTCTTGGAGACGAGGCGTTTCAGGGGACGCTGCTGAGCGAGATCAATCTGCCGGACAGCCTGGAAACGATCGGCGACAGCTGCTTTTTCGGATGCTGGGAATTGACGAGCATCAAGATCCCTGACAAGATTTCAAGGCTTACCTGGACCTTCGGCAGCTGCATCAAGCTTCGTGAAGTAAAGCTCCCGGCCGGGATCAAGATCATGTTCGGCGCCTTCAGCGGCTGCGAATCGCTGGAAAGCATTGAGCTTCCCGAGGGCTTGGAGGCCATTCAAAACGAGTGCTTTGAAAACTGCGGACTGAAAGAAATCATGTTCCCGACCACGCTGCGTGAAATCACCGCCGGTTCCTTTAATCTGGACGCCAAGCTGGAGAAAATCACCTTTCTTGGCAACGCCCCCACTGTGATTGCGGAAAATGCTTTTGAAACTGTCAAGGCGACCGTCTATTATCCGGAGCGCAATTCCAGTTGGACAAAAGAAATCCGCCAGAATTACGGAGGCACGCTGACCTGGGTCACTTTTGACGGAGGTGTGCAGCAGGATGGTTACCTGGTTTTCTCCGGCCTTCCCCAAACAATGGCCGTTGAAATAGACGGTGTTAGCTATGAACCGGAAAAAAACGGTGACCTGTATGTGCCGACGAAGGACGCAAAGCTCGCGGTCATCTACGAATACAACAAGCTGGACGGCGACGTTCATGAGCAGTACCCGGTCGGCATGAAGCTGGCCCTGCTGACCTATACCGACAAGGGCTATCAGGCCGAGTACCCGGCTGTACTTCAAAATCTTCTGCACTACGCCGGCAGCTCGATCCGCATCACCGGGAAAAAGGGCATCCGCATGATCACCGGGGTCAATACGCAGCAGCGGGACAAGCTCATGCAGGGCAGCGAGGGCTATACGCTTCTGGAGTACGGCACCGTGGTCGGCTGGGACAACGAGATCGCCGGGCGCACCCTCACGCTGGAGCACCCGGCAGCCAAAACCGCCTTCGCTTATAAGAAGGGTGAGGCCGATCCCGTCTACAAGGTTATAAACGGCGACACGCAGTTTACCAACGTCCTGGTCGGCTTCCGCGACGACCAGTGCATCCCCGATCTGAGCATGCGGCCGTATATGAAGCTGCAGGACAAGGACGGGAAGGTGCTGACGGTCTACGGCGGCACCGTGCACCGCAGCATCGGCTATATCGCCTGGCAAAACCGCAAGGCCTTCCAGCCGGGAACCGATTCCTACGAGTACATCTGGGGCGTCATCCACTACGTCTACGGCACGAAGTATGACGCCGACTACAAGGGCTGAGAGAGGAGAGAGCATATGAAAAAATATGGCTGGTATATTTTCTTCTTTTTGCTGACCGTTTTCTGCGCATTTCTGATCTTCGGAGACGGCTTGATCTCCCGGGTTTTCCCCATGGCGACGGAAGCGCTCCCCGAGGAAACGCCGCAGCCAACGGCCGAACAGACGGCAGAGCCGAGCCCGGAGCCCACACCGGAGCCGACGCCCGCCCCCAACCCGGAGCCCACGCCGAAGCCGGAGCCAGAGACGGTTCCCGGCCGGGTGACCGCAAACGGCGTCGGAGCGGTGTACTGCCGCCTCGACCGCGGCGCACAGCTGGTGATCATCGACGAGACAGAGGCGTTTTACCGGGTCGACATGGGCGGGGTGACCGGGCTTGTTGAGAAGCAGTTCCTGCGCCCGGACGACGAGACCGCGCCGGAAGAGCGCACGGTCTATGCCCGGGAAAGCCTCTCCGTCTTTCCGACGGTCTACCGGGAGGGAGAGCCGGTCGCCCGGGCCGGCTTCAATGAGGCGCTGACCGCCTTGGATGCGTTCGGCGAGTATCTGCTGGTGGAGAAGGGCGGCGTGAGCGGCTACATCCTCGCGTCCCAGGTCGGCGACTGGCCCATTACCTATTCCGACAGCGGCTCCGGCGACTCCGGGGACTCCGGCGGCGGCGCGGACGGCGGCGACATCCAGCTTGGCTTCGCGGCCGGGCAGACGGGCGCCTTTGTCCGCCTGGCGAGCAGCCGTCCCGCGCAGGTCCTCGGCGACGGTGTGGAGCTTTATCTTGCCGTGCTCTCCCGCGAGGACACCGTGAAGGTCCTGAGCAGGGGAGACGGGCTGTGCACACTGTATTTCGACGGCCTGACTGCCCAGGTTCCGGACTGGGCCGTTCAGCTGCCGGAGGACGAGCCTTATGAGGAATGGGACGGCTATGCCGCAAAGCGCATGTCGCTGTATGCCGACTGGCGGATGCGCGTTCCCGCCTGCGACGTCGGGCTGAACACCCAGCTGCATGTTTTGCAGGACTTCGGGGATCTGCTGCTGGTCAGCCTGGAGGATGCGCTGTACTATGTACCGGAGGACAGCATCAGCCGGAGCTATATCCAGTATAATTATAATCCCGGCGGATCGTCCGGCAGTTCCTCCGGCGAATCGTCCGGCGGAGAGTGGACCGAGCCCGTGCTCTGATCGGAACGCTCAGCGGGGGAAGCAAGCTCCCGCCTGGGCATACGCGACCTGCGCAGACAACAAAAAACGACGTGTTTCGACACGTCGTTTTTTGATTTTCGCTGCTGATCACGGTCGCGGGCATTCTTCGTGCCTTTACAGAGGAAAGGCCACGGCTTCCCGATACAGCTGCGTCAGGATTTCCAGAAAGGCGGATACGATCGGCCGCCTGTCCGCTTTATGGGTGCAGAGGACGCAGGAAAAGGATTCCCTGCAGTCAAAGGGGATCCAGGCAAACTGCCCGCTGTGATCGTTCAGAAAACCGGGGGCGAGACAGATGCCCTTGCCCGCGGCCACGTTTGTGAGCGTCGTGTCATGGTTCGGGCTGTTGAAGCTCCGCAGCTTCCCGGAGGCGATCAGCCGGTTCTGCACCGCCTTCAGCGCAGGAGGCGAGCCGCCGCCCACCATCAGTGTACGCCCATAGAGATCCTCTTCGCGGATGAGATTCTTGTCCGCAAGAGGATCATTTTTATCCGTGATCAGATAAATGCGGCTCTCAAACAGCTCGTGTACCGTGATGCCGGGGATCTGCCTCGTCTGCTCTCGGAGGGCAAACAGGATGTCCGCTTCGTTTCTGAGGAAGGACTCCATGCCGTTTTCATATTGAAACAGGGGAATGATCTGAACGTCCGGGTCGGTCTGCTCCAGCTGGCGAATCGCCTCCGGCAGGAAATAAACAGCCTGACGGACCATCAGACTGACCGAGATGCTGTCCCTATACTTTGCGCTGAAGTTCTGCCCCTGCTCGATCGCCTGCTTCAGCTCCTCGCGCATCCCGGCCAGAAAGGCGACAAACTGTGCCCCGGCGGGCGTCAGCGCCGCGCCCTTCCCGCTGCGTTCAAAGATCGGAAAGCCGATCTCTTCCTCCAGCAGCCTGATCTGATAGGAGAAGGTCGGCTGGCTGACGAACAGATTGTCAGCCGCCCGGCTGAAATTCAGCGTATGCGCAAGCTCAATGCAATAGTCGATCTGTTTGGTCGTCATGGCTGCCTCCGTTATTTAATAATTCAATCAATTATACACCGTTTCGATTGGACTTTACAATAGACTTTGGTTATACTATAGCCAGATAAACCAAATAACAGGAGGAAACAGCAATGGCAAAGACACTGATCGCATTCTTTTCGAGGGCGGACGAGAACTATTTCGGCGGCGCGATGCGCTATGTGAAGATCGGTAACACCGAGATCGTCTGCAAGATCATGAAGGAGCTGCTCGAGGCCGACAGCTTCAAGATCGAGATGAAGGAGCCCTATTCCCCGGTGTACATGACCTGCATCGAGGAGGCCAAAAAGGATCTGCGGGCGAAGGCAAGACCGGAGCTGGTCTCCCTGCCGGCCTCCATCGACGAATACGATACCGTCGTGCTGGCCTATCCGAACTACTGGGGCACCATGCCGATGGCCGTTTTCAGCTTCCTGGAGAGCTTTGATTTCTCCGGCAAGACCATCCTGCCGCTCTGCACGAACGAGGGCAGCGGCATGGGCGGCAGCGAGCGCGACATCAGACGCGTCTGCCCCGGAGCGACCGTGAAGAGTGGGCTGTCGATCACCGGCAGTAGCGCGGCGGATTCCAGAGGCGCCGTGCAGCGCTGGCTGTCTGCCAACGGTCTGCTGTGAGGTAATCAGCCATGGACTACGAAAAGGGCTATGTCTACGAATTGGCAGTTCTTGAAGGGCCTGCTGGACGGCACTTTCAATTACTACTCAGCAGAACATGACAGTATCGAGGTCACCGTGGCCGGGGATCATGCAAACATGATCGGCAGGAGCCGGGTGCTGGCCGCCGTTTATGGCGGCGGAAAGCACAGCTGGCGTCTGCGGGGAGACTTTACACTGAGGAAAGAAAACGGGCGCTGGAAATTCAGCAGCTCCAGAGCCTCCACTTACTGAGGCAGGAGTCCGGCTGAAAAAATCAACAGGAGGAAAACGCAATGAAAAACCTGGGTTTTGGCATGATGCGGCTTCCGGTGCTCTCCGGGCCGACCGATTTCGACTATGAACAGCTCAACCGGATGGTGGACGCGTTCCTGGACGCGGGCTTCACCTACTTTGACACCAGCTTCGTCTATCACAACGGGAAAAGCGAGGAGGCCACGCGGAAGGTGCTGGTGGAGCGGCACCCGAGAGACAGCTTTACGGTCGCGACCAAGTTTCCGACCTTCATGCTGATCCCGGAGGAGAAGATCGAGGAGACCTTCCAAAGCCAGCTGAACAATCTGGGCGTGGACTATATCGACTATTATCTGCTGCACAACATCCAGAACGTCTACTATGACGGTTATGACGGCAAGGGCGGCATTGTCAAGACGACGCATCTCTTCGAGCATGCCAGGAGATGGAAAGCCGAAGGGAAGATCCGCCATCTGGGCATTTCCTTCCACTCGTCCGCGAAGCTGCTGGATCGCGTGCTGACCGAGCATCCGGAGATCGAATTTGTGCAGATCGCGCTCAATCCCATCGACTGGGACAGCGAGCTGGTGCAGGCCGGCCCCTGCTATGAGGTGGTCCGTCGGCACGGGCGCAAAGTCGTCATTATGGAAGCTGTCAAGGGCGGCGGACTTGCCAGGCTGCCGGAGGACGCGGAAGCCGTTTTGAAGGCTGTCCACCCGGATTGGAGCATCGCCTCCTGGTCGGTGCGTTTCTGTCTGGAGAAGGAGAACGTCATCGCCGTTCTCTCCGGCATGAGCACGCTCGGGCAGGTTCTCGACAATACAAAGACCGCGAATGAGGCGCGGCCGCTGACCGGGGAAGAGAAAAAGGCGCTGGCCGAGGCCATGCGGCTCTACCGGGAGAGTGCGCCGATCCGCCAGAGCGAGATCGACCGATACCGGGGACTGAACTATCACGGCGTTCCGGTCACCGCGATCCTGCAGGCCTGGAGCATCTGCCAGATCCAGCCGGACCCCGGCTTCTCGGACGACAACAACTATCTGAAAAACGCCATCGCCGAGCTTGAGCATGTGGATTTCCACCATGGCCTGGAAAAGCAGACCGTTATCACAGCCGACGGCACGGACATCACGCCGCTCGTCGAGCAGGCGGTCGCGTGGCTGACGGAGCACAGCTTCTGAGCCGCCGTCCTCCAACAGAATAGAATGAAAGCCGCCGCAGGCGATGGTTCGCCGCGGCGGCTTTTTCGGTGCGCCCGCACACAGGAGAAGATGCGCTGCGACGCGAGCATCGTGGCCAGACACAAAACGGACGAGGATGGCTACACCTTGACGCTCGTCATGGGCGATGGAAAGGGAGAACTCAACCATCTGAGCGTTGTCTGCCCGGGCGAGGAACAGGCGCGAAAGATCGAGAGTAATTACCGCCGCGACGAGGAGTTCTACTACCTGAAGGTCGCAGCGCTACTGAGCAAATAAGGGAGGAAGGATAAAAGCCACGGAGCGTCCGTGGCTTTTTTGTTGTGAAGCACGGCAATTTATGGTATACTGTCAACAAATCAAAAAAAGGAGAGATCATCCATGAACGCAATGAATACTGCCATTTCCAAGATCGGTGTTGTGCCGGTCATCAAACTCAACCATCCCGAGCGCGACGCTGCCGCTCTCGGCAAGGCGCTCTGCGCCGGCGGCGTGCCGGTGGCGGAGATCACTTTCCGCGCCGCCGGTGCGGATATCGCCATCAAGCTCATGAAGGAAGCCTGCCCCGAGATGATCGTCGGCGCCGGCACCGTCACCAACACCGCACAGATCGACAAGGTCATCGAGGCCGGCGGCGAATTCATCGTCACCCCGGGCTTCGATCCGGAACTGGTCGCCTATGCGCAGGAGAAGAACATCCCTATTTTCCCGGGCTGCACCACCGCCACCGACTACCATCAGGCGCTGAAATTCGGCCTT
>ODAJ012069426.1_pt1 | contig 23689 bp, 24 predicted proteins | sample 1539241 | NCBI WGS metagenome assembly ODAJ01 (sample SAMN02144231, study PRJEB22623) | gut metagenome | biome: sheep rumen | host: Ovis aries | place: New Zealand
CTCCTATCTGACGGCGCAACATCTCTGCCGTAAGAAAGTCACCACCGAGAATCTTTCTCAACGTGAACGTAGCAGAGTGCTCCGACTCGTCCTCACGAGCCTGCTTCTTTATCGCATCCTGGAGTTTTATCTGCGGCACTTCGGGGTCTTTCTGCGCCTCCTCCAGCTGCTCTTCCTCAGCAGCAACGTCTTCCTGTTCGCCGGCAATGACCTTTAGCTCTATATCTTGTTCTTCCTTTTTCACACCAACTATAAACTTTAAACTCTAAACTCTAAACTCTAAACTCTAAACTCTAAACCCTCTCCGCTACTCTCAGTTTAGCACTTCTGCTTCGAGGATTAGTCTGCTGCTCTTGGTCCGACGGAACGATAACCTTAGAGTTAACCGACCTGAATGGTGACGATATTCGTCCGTAGAAGTCTTGTTCTATCTTTCCTTCCACATTTCCGGATTTCATCACGTTCTTCACTATTCTATCCTCAAGAGAGTGATACGTTATCACCGACAGTCGCCCACCTTCTGCAAGTACTTCGCTGGCAGCAAGGAGCATCTCCTTAAGGGCATCCATCTCGTGGTTTATCTCTATGCGGAGCGCTTGGAACACTCGCGCAAGGTCTTTCTTTTCTCTGTTATGAGGCATTAGCGGCTGTACCACCTTCAACAGGTCGCCTGTCGTCAGCAACGATTTCTCGCTACGTGCCTTTACTATCTGTGATGCTATGCGTCGTGCCTGACGAATCTCACCGTAGAGATACAGCACATCTGCTATCTTTTCCTCCTCAGCCTTGTTTATGAAGTCGGCAGCAGTAACTCCTGCCCGTTTGTTCATCCTCATATCCAGCGGAGAATCCCATCTGAAAGAAAATCCACGTGTTTCATCATCGAAATGATGACTCGACACTCCCAGGTCAGCAAGTAGTCCGTCAATCTTCTCTACCTCGTAATAGCGCATCCAGTTCTTCAGATATCTGAAATTGCTCCTTACAAAAGTGAAACGCTCGTCGTCGGGGATGTTCCCCTCCGCATCGCTGTCCTGATCAAAACCGTAGAGTCTGCCCTTGGGACCTAACCGACGAAGAATCTCTCTGCTGTGACCACCGCCACCAAATGTAACGTCCACATATATCCCGTCGGACTTTATGTTCAGTCCGTCAATACTCTCATTGAGGAGTACTGGCACGTGATATGTAGTATCGCTACTGTTCAATTCTTCAGTCTTTCATTCTTTCAGTTTTCATAATCTCTTCTAACTGTCGTCCGAACTCTTCAGGCTCCACGAATGGTTTGCTCGTCGCCTCTGCGCTCCACACTTCCATCGTGTCACCCATACCTATGAACTTCACCTCACGACTTATTCCCGCCATAGCAAGATATCGTTTGGGAATAAGGAAACGACCGTTACCGTCAAGCGTTACCAGTTCTACGTCAGAGACAAACTGACGGAATAACTCCTGGTGCTGCTTGTTCCAGCGGTTAAGATTGTCTCGAAGCATATCCATCTGCTCGTTCCAAACACTCTGGGGATAAAGCGTCAGACACTGCTGGAATACGTCCTTACGCAGCACTAACGACTCCTCACCTGTTGTTTGGAGCGTCTTACGGAACACCGCCGGCAGGAACACCCTACCTTTGGCATCGATTTTTGCTTCGATATTGCCTAAAAAGCGCATGTATATACACAAATCTTTGAATTCGGTTACAAAGGTATAAACTTTTCTCCACAATTCCCCACATTTCTCCACAATTTTTATTTTTTTTTTCATTTCTCCTCACAAACAGGTCTATTTTCCGCGCATTTTCTTTGTCATTCAAACGTAATTGTTTACTTTTGCGCTATGAAAACAAATATTTCCATTTACACCCTGACGTCAGAACTCCATAATGAACATGCTGTTGACGCTGTTACTCGCGAGTTCTTGGACAGCCTACACATTGAATACGACCTTAAGGGGAGCGACTTCTCAGACTATGCTACCTCACCGTTGAGTCTCATCTATGTAAGAACGGGCGGTACGGAAGGCATCTTCAAATCGATACTTCCTTCCCTGCAGTCTAAGTCATCACGTCCTTTCTACCTCCTCACTTCCGGCAAGAGCAACTCACTCGCTGCGTCACTTGAGATTCTGTCGTTCCTACGACAACAGGGACTGAAGGGAGAAGTAATTCACGGTAATCCAGACTACGTTACCCGACGCATCACTCTTCTTGCGAAAGTCGAGGAGGCGCACCAGAAGCTTCGCGGTTGCAGACTGGGAATTATCGGAGAACCTTCCGACTGGCTCATATCAAGTAATGCCGACAAAACAAAAATTAAGCAGCAGCTTGGTATTGAGCTGGTTAGCATACCCATGCAGGAACTCTTAGACACAATAAAAAGTACTCCTGTTCCATCACCTGAGGAGGATGCTCAACTGAACACTTCTCTCGCGAAATCACTTCCTGGCGCCGTACAGATTTACGATGCGCTGAAGGAGGTTGTTTCCCATCATCAGCTACAAGGATTTACCATCCGCTGTTTCGACCTCCTCACAGCAGTGAAAAACACTGGTTGTCTGGCACTTGCGAAGTTTAACTCCGAAGGTATCGTAGCGGGTTGCGAGGGCGATGTTCCTGCACTCCTGTCAATGAAAATAGCACAGGTTCTGACGGGTGTCAGCGGTTTCCAGGCTAACCCCGCAAAGATAGACGTCGAGTGTGGCGAGATGCTTTTCGCTCACTGCACAATTCCCTTCAACCTCGTGGAACGCTACGAATACGACACTCACTACGAGTCGGGCATAGGCATCGGCATCCGCGGTTATATGAAGGAAGGTCCTGTTACCATCTTCAAGATATCCGGCGACCTCTCCCGAAACTTCATCGAGGAGGGTGAACTGATAAGAAATCAGGCGAAACCGGACCTTTGTCGCACACAACAAATCATCAAACTGCGCAACGCTTCAAGGGCATCATACTTCCTTACAGATCCTATTGGTAATCACCATATTATATTACCGGGAAACCACAAAGACCTTTTACAAGAATTTATAAATCAATAAAATTATGGAACAGACAACATACGAAACTTGGGGCACGTGCTCCAAATTCATCAACTTTGAAATAGACGACGACCACATTATCCACAACGTTCACTTCATCGGGGGATGTTCCGGCAACACCCAGGGAGTATCTGCTCTCGTTGAAGGAAAGAAAGCGGAGGAGGTCATAGGACTGCTCAAAGGCATAAAGTGCGGCAGCAAACCAACGTCATGTCCAGACCAACTTGCGCAAGCTCTTGAAAAGGAGCTCAACAGACGTTTAAACAACAACCAATGAAAAAGTTATCTGAAGGTCATAAGATGTGGCTCAGCGTGATGGCTGTATTCGTCGTCTATGGCTCCACGTTCATCTTGTTCGAGGACTATGACCGCAAATGGATTAAGCCCTTCAGCGAGACGAGCGACTGGCATCTGCTGGAGTTCTCGCTGATAGTGATGATAGGACTGGGAGCCCTGCTCTATCACTTTGCACGAGGTCTCGATCAGCGCATCACAAAAGAACAACTGGAGAAAGAAAAGAAGGTACGTCGCGAGCTGACACAGAACATAGCTCACGAGTTGAAGACTCCCGTTGCCTGCATATTGGGATATACGGAAACGATTCTTGATTCGCCCCATATTGACGACCAGACGAGAACAAAATTCATTGAACACACTTACGACCAGGCAAGACGACTCACCTCGTTGCTGAAGGACGTATCAATACTCAACAGGATGGATTACGCTGCCGACATGATTGCTATGGAGAACGTCAACGTAACAAAGATGGTGGACGACATAATACAAGGAACTGCCTTTGCCTTTGAACGTAAGAAGATGAAATTCATAAACAACCTGCCAAAAGACATTACCGTCAAAGGAAATGCCTCGTTGATATACAGCATCTTCCACAACCTCATCGATAACTCACTGAAATATTCCGGAGAAGGTAGCACAGTAACAGTTGGTGCCTCTAACGGTACCACACATTGGCATTTCACCTTCGAGGATAACGGCAAAGGGGTTGATAAGTCACACCTGAGCAGGATGTTCGAGCGCTTTTATATCATTGACGACAGTCGCGACAAGGACTATAAAGGGACAGGTCTCGGACTCCCCATAGTGAAGAACGCAGTACAGTTTCACGGTGGCACCATCAATGCAAGCATTCCCAAGAACGGAGGACTGAAGTTTGAATTCGCATTAAAAAAGAAATAACGATGATAAAGATTTGCAATTTTATAGCTAAATGGATGGGACTCCTGGTGCTGCTTGTGGCAGCATTGTCTCTGCTGGCACCTACTACTTTTTCGTGGATCAGCACCTGGTATATCAACCCGATGCTCGGAGTAATAATGTTCGGTATGGGACTGACGCTGTCTCCCAAGGACTTCAAGATAGTGCTCAGCCGTCCCAAGGATATCCTTATGGGCTGTTTCCTCCAGTTCCTTATCATGCCTCTTTTAGCGTGGGGACTGACGTGGGCATTCTCGCTTCCTAAGGAACTCGCGCTGGGTGTTATCCTTGTGGGCTGTTGTCCTGGCGGCACCGCCTCCAACGTCATTACCTATCTGGCGAAGGGCGACCTCGCCTTGTCTGTCGGTGTTACGGCAGCATCAACAATCCTGGCACCACTACTTACCCCGCTGCTGGTACTCACAATAGCAGGAACTATGGTAAATGTCGATGCCATAGGAATGTTGCAGAGCATTGTCTATGTGGTCATAGCACCTATCGTTTGCGGACTGACGTTTCAGAAGTATCTGCCTGACATAACCCAGAAACTTACACCATATCTTCCGGCATTCTCGTCATTGGCTATAGCCTTCACTGTGGGCATAGTTGTTTCCCACAATGCTTCACGACTGCTGTCGGGAGGTGTCCTTGTAATCATCGTGGTGATGCTTCACAACCTGCTGGGACTCACCTTAGGATACCTTGCCTCCACAGCTCTGCGGATGTCAAGACCAAAGCGCATAGCCTTGAGTATCGAAGTAGGCATGCAGAACTCCGGTCTCGCATCGTCGTTGGCGGTACTCCACTTCGCAGCATACCCCCTTGCCACCGTTCCGGGTGCCATATTCAGCGTTTGGCATAACATCAGCGGAGCGCTGGTAGCAAAACTCTTTCAGCGCTCTGCCGATACCGAGGGTTAAGCGTTTTCTGCTTCTTTCTGGTTAAGATTCTCGTGGAATGTCTTTGCAATATTCTCACTTCCTTTCTGAGCGTGTGGTGAGACGAAGATTAAGAACACAACCACAACAATAGCGAAGATACCGAATATTCCGCTTCTGGGGAGTGTGTTACCAATGATATATGCCACAAAGAATGCTCCCAGTACGATGCGGAAAAGTCCCAACGCTGTTATCTTTACACGGTCCATGCGAGAGCCTTCGTACCATAGTTTGTTGACGTTATCGCTATTGCCGCCACGTCGCATCATTGCCCACAGGAAAGGTGCGCATATAAACAGTGTTACAATAGCGGTTACGATGCCCGACCACGGGTCTGGCAGCATGCCGTAGATAACTGGTGCTCCGTAGTAGTACATCAGTGCGATGATAGCCGTACAGAGTACACTGTTGACAACCAGTACAAAGATGTAGTAGTTTCGCTCTTTACGCCAAAGAGCACGCATCTCGTCTGTTTCTTCCTTGTCGTTTTTATCATCACTGTTACGCTCCAGTTTCTCTAACAACTTGGCAGGCAGTATGCGTGCCAACGCGTTGTAGGCTGGCTCAGCAAGTCGTATCATATACGGAGTGGTGAAGGTGGTGAACACCGAGACAGCAACAACGATAGGATACAGGAAGTCGCTGGTGACTTTAAGCGAGGTACCGAGGGTAGCAAGGATGAATGCGAACTCACCAATCTGCGTCAGCGAGAAGGAGCATTTCATTGAGGTCTTCAACGACTGTCCTGACAGCAGGAAACCTCCCGTGCTGAAGACGGTCTGACCTATCATGATGGCTGCAATGATGCAGAGTATAGGTACTATATATTCTATGATAAGAGCCACATCGACCATCATGCCGACAGACACGAAGAAGATGGCTCCGAAGAGGTTCTTTACAGGCGACACAAGGTGCTCTATCTGTTCTGCCTCAACAGTCTCCGAGAGGATGCTACCCATAACGAAGGCTCCGAAAGCAGCAGAGAAACCTACTGCAGAGGCGAATACCACCATACCGAAGCATAGTGCGAGTGCGGTGATGAGAAGGGTCTCCTCGTTCATAAGCTTTTTTGCCTTACGCAGGAATAGCGGAATAAGGTATATGCCCACCACGAACCAAAGCACGAGGAAGAACGCGAGTTGCAGTATGGAGAGGAGCATCTGAGAGCCCTCGAACTCCTTGCTGACAGCCAGCGTAGAGAGCATAACCATAAGGACTATCGCCAGAATATCCTCTATGATAAGCACACTAAGGACGAGTCCCGCAAAGCGTTCGTTTCGCAGTCCCATATCGTCGAAAGCCTTGAAGATAATGGTTGTTGACGACATTGCCAGCATACCGCCTAAGTAGATACAGTCCATCTCTTTCCATCCGAACAGATGACCCGTGAACGCTCCGACGTACATCATTGCAAAGATGATGGCGAGGGCAGCGATGATAGGAGCGGCTCCCATCTTCAGGATTTTCTTAAACGAGAATTCCAGTCCTAATGCGAACAACAGGAAGATGACACCTATCTCACTCCACATGTGGATGCCGTGCATATCGGTGACACTGGGCATATACGACATGTTTGGAGAGGCAAGGAATCCTGCTACGATATATCCAAGAACGATGGGTTGTTTTAGCCTCTTGAACAACAAGGTCATTACTCCGGCACAAATAAGGATAAGTGCGAGGTCGGCTATTAAGGGCTCAAGGTTTGACATAACTTTATATGTTTTTAGGGTTTATAATTTCACGGGTTATAGTCGGACACCGAAAGAGGTGTTTACGTACCAGTCGTTGACATATCCTGAGATACCATCTTCGCTATAGCGTATATTGTTGAACTGTCCGTAGGCATTAAGGAAACACCTTCCGAAGTTATAGGTCACTGACGCACGTCCGTCGAAACCTATGCTAAGACTACTGTTCTTCGACCTGTCTGTATAATGGTTTACGCGCAGTTTGTCGTAGAACCACGTGTCCCACTGTTCTTCGGTAATTGTTGGGTCTTGTGAGTAAGGGTCGTCTAACAGCTCTTCCACGTTGGTAGTATATCCGGAAACTTTGAGCTTGTTGACAACGGTGAGCATCGGCATCGCCAGCACGTTGACCAGCAGTCCCTTGACGGGAACCCAGTTGTAGGCATAACCTACGCCTATGCTACCCTGCCACAGCTTCAACTTTCCAAGTCCTCCCATCAGATATATAAGGTCACCGTTGAGGTTGTTTGCATAATCTATCTTGGTGTAGTTATACATAAGTCCTACCATCAGCGAACCTGCCGAACGCTTCTGTATTACAGACTGGTCGTAGGCAGCAGCGTAGGAGAACTTCTTTCCGTTAAACATATAATATCCGTCCAGGAAGACTGTCTTCACGCGGATAGGGTTATGCAGATGAACATTAAACCACTTGCCCTTTGTCTCCACAGGTACAAGGTCGCTGTCCAAGAAGAAGTCCGGGTCACTGTTTTCGAAGGTGTGGATGCGCAGGTTTATACCGTATGAACCTCCTGTAGCACCAATAGTAAACAGGTTACCCTTATCGCCACCGACGTTAACCGTATAGCCTATACCGTAACCTCTGTAACCCACCCACAGACCTACGTACTGTGAAGGAACTGTTTTGAAATATGGTCGGGCTGTATAGTATGAGCCCATCTCATTTGCTTCCATTTTCAAACTCAGAATGGTCTGACTTATGTTACCTCGCATAATAGCCTGCCAAGGTCTTTCCGGAACTTCAATGTAATTGTGATCAATGCCGCTTACCGCCATAGTGTCGAGTGCGGCACCTATTTTATTTACAAATGATACCAATCCATTTTGTGCCATCACTTGTCCGCAAGAGCTAATAGCTAAGGCTATTATCAGGCATTTCAGTGTCTTCATATTACTATTATTATCTGATGTGGGTTACTAAATGCTATGCAAAATTAAGAAAAATTTTCCAAAAAAGAAAAAAAATAAGGCATTTTTTTGTATTATCAGGTACGATACACGAAATATGTACCGCCGTCGCTCTGACAATACTTCCTCAGCAGTTCCTGTATGTACTCCGCATTCTGGCACACCCGCCTCTCATCACCGTCATACCCGTTGATGAGTACCAGCAGGTGGGTCGTCGCAAGCATCATCTTGGTACGTTCGTTGTCGCTGGTGGGAGTACCCACACCACCTTGTGCATCACGATATACGGGCAGTCCGTGAATGTTTATCAGACCTCTGCCTATGCCTTCGTAGGGTTCTCCCTCGCGACCTATTCCGAGTGTCAGGGTGTCGCCCACGAACTTGTCGGCATCGAAGCCGCCAATGCTGTAACCGAAGGCTATGGACGCTAAGTTTATAAGATCTACCAACGTGTCGCGCTGGTACAACTCCTTTCCCTGCAGCACACGACGTATCAGCGCCTCCGATGCAGGACGGTATCTCGACGGGTCTTTACCACACGACTTATACACCCTGCGTGTAGCCGCAATACTCGTCATCTCTTTCAGCGATTCGGTGGTCAACTCCTCGCGGAACTTACTGCCAAGAGCCTCTATCTCTTTCCATAGCTCCTCACTGTACGGGGTGTTTACCACCTCAGCCTCAACACACGCCCCAACAAACTCGGGACATACCGTCTTTATTTCTTGTGATACTATTACCTTCATAATGTTACCTTATTAAAAAGTGCCACAAATCATTGATTTGCAGCACTTTCTTTCAGCCCTTGTACCCAGAGCCGGGGTCGAACCGGCACGGGTTGCCCCACTGGTGTTTGAGACCAGCGCGTCTACCGATTCCGCCATCTGGGCTTCAAAGTCGGCTGCAAAATTACGAATAAACGAGGAGATTACCAAAAAATATTCAAAAAAATTTGCTCATGTTACGAATAATCACTACCTTTGGACGATAAAACTGAAAATCTAATATTATGACAACATACAACAAGCGCAATTATTGCGTAATCCTTGCAGGCGGCAAGGGTCGAAGACTGTGGCCATGCAGCAGAGAACGACAGCCAAAACAGTTCGTTGACTTCTTCTCTACAGGACGCACCCTACTTCAGGAAACATTCGACCGTGTAAGCAAATTCATTTCTCTGGAAAACATTTACGTCTGTACCAACCACGAATATGCTCACTTTGTTGTAGAACAACTGCCGGAGTTGCCAAGCGAGAATGTTCTCAGCGAACCTATTCACCGCAACACCGCACCAAGCGTGGCGTGGGCAACATACCGCATATACCATCGCGACGAGAATGCTCGTATGATGGTCATTCCCTCCGACCATACTGTAATACACGAGGACCGCTTCAGCGACAACATGCTGCGTGGAATGGATATGGTTGACAGCTTCGACCACATCCTTACTATGGGTGTAAAACCTACTCGTCCGGAGACGGGCTACGGATACATACAGAAAGGCGACCCCACAGACACAGAACACGTATATAAGGTGAAGTCGTTCACAGAGAAACCGGATGCCGAATTCGCAAAACTCTTCATGGAGAGCGGCGAGTTCCTGTGGAACACGGGCATCTACATCGCCAACGTAAAACACATGCGACTGTGTCTGCACAAAATCTTCCCGGCGGTATTCCGCATCCTCGAGGCACGCGAAGAAAGGGTGTCTCTTGAAGACGAACTCATCTTCATCGAAGAGAAGTTCTCCTCCTACCCCAACATCTCTATCGACTACGGACTGTTCGACAACAACGAGGACGTCTGCGTTATGGAGTCCGACTTCGGATGGGCTGACCTGGGTATGTGGCACTCCATCTACGACACTAAGAAGAAGGTGGAAGGCGACAACGTAGTCATCGATACCGACGTCATCCTTGAAGAGTGTAAAGGCAACATCATAAAACTCCCCAAAGGACGACTGGGCGTCATTCAGGGACTCGAAGGATATATCATAGCGGAGCAAGGCAACGTACTTCTGATATGTAAGAAGGGCGACTCCTCAGCACTCATCCGCAAATACGTCAACGACGTAAAACTGAATCACGGCGAAGAGTACGTGTAAGAAAAAATGTAAAAATAGTGAAAACATTTTTGTTTTTCGCATTTTATACTTAACTTTGCAGACGAAAACACAACAGAAAGGATTCCGACATTGAAAAGTTATGTCGGAATTCTTAGTTTTTTTCACTGCAATTAAAGAACAAATAAAAAGATATAACTATGGCATACATGTCACAAGAAGGCTACGACAATCTCGTTGCCGAACTTAGAAGATTAGAAAGTGTTGAACGCCCCAAAGCCTCAGCGGCAATAGCAGAGGCACGCGACAAAGGCGATCTCAGCGAGAACAGTGAGTACGACGCCGCCAAAGAGGCTCAGGCAAAACTCGAAGGTAAAATCAACGAAATGAAGGCAATCCTTGCCGAAGCGAAAATCATCGACACCAAACGCCTCAGCACCGACGCGGTGCAGATACTCTCGAAGGTAGAGATGACGAACCTCGCCACAAAGGCGAAGATGACCTACACCATCGTCAGCGAAAACGAGGCAAACCTGCGTGAAGGCAAGATAGCTATCACCACTCCTATCGCACAGGGACTCCTTAACCACAAAGTAGGCGACGAGGTGGAAATAACCATCCCACGCGGAAAAATAAAACTGCGCATCGACAAAATCAGTATTTAATATTATGGATATTTTTGCAAAAATTGCCGCTGGCGAAATTCCCAGCTACAAATGTGCCGAGAACGACGAGTTCTACGCATTCCTTGACATCAACCCACTGGTAAAGGGACACACCCTCGTAATACCGCGCCGCGAGATAGACTACGTCTTCGACATGGACAGCGACGAGATAGCTCGCTACATGCAGTTCGCACAGAAAGTAGCCATCGCCATTAAGAAAGCCTTCCCCTGCATAAAAGTAGGCATGGCAGTACTCGGTCTTGAAGTAGCCCACGCCCACATCCACCTCGTACCGATGCAGAGCGAGAAGGACATGAACTTCGCAAACCCAAAACTCAAACTCTCCGAAGAAGAATTCAAAGAGATATCAGAGAAAATCTACAAAGAGTTCCGGAACCTCTAACGTTCCGGAACTTTTTTATTGTAGCGCCTTTTTGTATGGTAGCGTTAACTCTTCAATGGTCAATGGTCAATCCACGCCCCCAGACTATTTATCGTCAGTATTATCTTCCTTAAATGGCAATGCGCCAAGGAAACGGTCAAAATCACTCTGAAACAGACGGTCCTGCACGATGCGATATTTCTCAAACTCCGTCTCAGCATGCAGCACGGCATCTTCGTGGCTTACGCTTCCAGCATTGTCAAGGACAGGGCGCTCGTCACTCGAAAGATATGCATCAATTCGCTTTGCCCAGTCCTCCATCGTCATCGGAATATGCCGTTTTGCACGACTCTCGGCAAATTCCAGTACAGCCGTCACAATACGCCCCATATCCTCCAGTTCCATCTCCTTCAGATAGTTCTTGGCAATCGTCACATCCGTCTTAACAATCTTCCCGTCAGGCGCATTCTCCCAAGTCGTCAGCCCCATGTGCTCCCTGTCGGCATCGGCTCGCTCCATAATCAGTTCTGCGGCAGTCCGTCCATGAACGGCATAGTGCATCTTGTTCTGTATCTTTTTGTAGAACATCCGCGTAGTCGGAGCATCCTTGTTGTAGTCCATACTGGTGGCATAGATGTCTGTCAGCTTTTGGTAGAACCGGCGCTCGCTCAGTCGGATTTCCCGAATCTCAGCCAGCAGGTGCTCAAAGTAGTCTTCACTTAGGAACGTACCATTCTCCATGCGCTTCTTGTCAAGCACATAGCCCCGTATGGCGTACTGCCGCAATACGCTCGTAGCCCACTGTCGGAACTGAGTGGCACGGATGCTGTTTACGCGGTAGCCCACGGCGATGATGGCATCGAGGCTGTAGAATAGGAGGTTACGACTGACATCCCTATTTCCTTCGCGACGAACTACCGAGATTTTCTCGGAAGTTGCCTCCTCTTTGAGTTCACCACTATCATAAATGTTCTTTAGATGTAACCCAACATTGTCTGTTGAGCAGTCGAACAGCGTAGCCATTGCCTTTTGTGTACACCACACATTTTCATCCTTGTAGTACACCTCTACGCCCTGTTCCTTACCTTCCGCTTGGAAAATCAGGAACTCAGCCGTACTGTTTCTTATCTCACGCTTCTTTGTCATAGGCGGTTAATCTTGCGTTACTTCACCAGTTTCTTTCCGTCCTTTACGACGATGCCCTTATAGTCGTTGCCTACGCGCTGACCGGCGAGGTTATAGTAATCATCATTGGCTTTCCCCGTAGGCGCCGAACCTTGTTTATCAATTCTCAATTCCGAATTCTCAATTGAACGGATGCCGTCAACTATTGGGTCGGGGTCTATGGCGGGACCGTCGTAGTAGCCCGTTACGCCCTTTCCTACTTCGACCATAAGGTTGGCACCTGCGCCGGTCTTTTCGTTGCCTACGACGGTGGGTACGAGGTCGGTATCGTAGGGGGAGTACTGGTAGTAGTTGGAGGGTGTGAAGTACTCTATCTCGCCTACGTTCTGTTTTACGTCGGCGGTGTTATGACAGTTTACTATCTGCAGGTTATAGTCGCCATATCCTTTCTTTGGTGTGGTGTAGTCCTTTGACACTACGACGCCGTCGGCAAACCAGCAGTTCTCGGCATAGATGTTACTCTTATATCCGTAGCCCAACGAGTAGTGGTTGCCTACGTTGGTATAGTAGCAGTTTACGACGTGTACCTTGCCGAAGCGTACTCGTGGACAGCGCTCCATGCAGCCCTCGTCCCACCAGCAGTTGGCGAAGGTGGTGTTGAGGTGTCCCTCGCTACTTGTATCGCCGTCGCTTGAACCCCACGTATTGCAATAGCGGTGGTCATCGGAGCCGCCAGAGCCGCCAGCCATAGGTGGTATGAGGTAGCGGAAGCGACACCAGGTGACGAGGATATGGTCTGACTCGTGATTGCAGTCGAAGCTGCTATCGACACCGTCCATAATGTCGCAGTGATCTACCCATATACGATCTACTCCTTGGAAGAGCAGGGCGTCGTCGCCGTCAACATCGTAGGCTCCGGCACCTTGTATGGTGACGTTGCGGAGGATGATGTTCTCGGAGTCGGAACCGCTGCCGCTGGTGAACTTCAGTATGCCACTATTCTTCTTTGTGCGGTCCTTGCTGAAAATCTTAGAACCGGGGAGTCCGAGGATGGTTTTGTTCTTGACGTGATAGGTATGCATAGTCTTGAACTCTATCTGTCCTTGTATATATATGGTACGCGGGATGTCGCGTTCTCCGGAAGCGCCCTTTGCATTGATGGCGTTGTCGAACTCCTCTTCTGTGGTTACCACTACTTCGTCGCCACCAGCGCCGCCAGTAACCTCGAAGCCTTCCATAGCGCCCCATCCGAAGGGTTTGTTAAGGTCGTACGTACTGAGTGGCTCCTGAGCCGCTGCTGTCATAGTGCATAGTGTAAGGGCTATGCCCAAAAATGTCTTTTTCATAATATCTGTTGTTATTTCATTATTTTTTGTGTTCTTGTTGTTCCGTCGCTCATCTGGTAGCTGATGATGTTTATTCCCTTCTGCGGAGCCCTCAACTGAGCACCCTGCATGTCGTAATATTTTATCTCTACGACCCGCGGTTCCATAGTAGCGACGCCCTGAATGAGCGATGGCGTATATTCGCCGTAGTTGTCGTTGCCGCGGGTTTTCAGCTGGTCCTCTTCGAGTGTCGCTCCGGCACCATTGTCGGGATTGCGCAGTATGTCGGCAACGAGTGCGGCGTCATAAACACGACACTTATAGCGGCTGTCGTCATAGGGGTTATATACAGTGCCCTTGTAGCCCGCGCCTATCTCCACGGCATCCTCTTCACCCAAGCATCCTTTCATGGTGAAGTGGTACAGTTTGTTATCTTGCAGGAAGTATTTGTTGTGTCCCCGCATGTTACTCTGTCCCGACTTAATGACGGTCTTTGTGAAGTCGCCGTTCTCGATATACATCTTTGAGCTGTGTCCTATGCCTATGCAGTATTGTGCCGGGTCCTCCTCGGTGCCGTTCTCCCACAGGCAGTTCGCTATATGCACCTTTCCGAAGCGTATTCTCGGACAGCGCTGTCCGCAGCCGTGATACCACCAGTTGTTTACAAACGTAGCATTGAGGAAGCCCTCGTCGTCGCCGCGGTTGTCGCTCGAGCCCCACATGGAACTGCAGCGGTGGTCGTCGCTCTCGCCCGCCTTTGCCCAGGGAGCTATGAGGTACGAGAACTTACACCACGAGATTGTCAGGTAGTCCGACTTCGTCTTTGCGTCAAGATTGCCGTCAACACCGTCCTGGATGTCGCAATGGTCTATCCATATATGGTCGCTCTCCACCAACTGTATGTTGTCGCAGGCAGAGATGTCATACGCCCCGGCGCCCAGCAGTGTGAGGTTGCGCATTATTACGTTATGCCAGTTCTGGCAATAGAAGAACCCTGCGTTGTCGGCATTATCGTTATGGCTGCGGTTATACAGCGACGAGCCAGGGAGTCCGTAGATGGTGCAGTTCTGCATCTTGTCGTAGCGCAGTTTTTCGGGCACTTCGATGTTGCCGATGATGTATATCGTCTTCGACGCCTTACCTCCCTTGCATGCCTGCAGAGCATTTTTCAGTTCGTCGTAGGTGGTTACCGTCACAGGATTAGTGTCGTTGCTTCCTGTACACTCCTCGCCCACCGATGCCCATCCCACGGGGTAGTTCTCGTCGAACGGCGACAACTGGGCGAAGGCAGAAACACCGCCAAACACCACTGATATCAATGCGAGTAAAAGTTTTTTCATAAAGGTTTGTTTTTAGTAGTTTGTATATGATTATGTGATTACGGATGCAAAAATACGCAAAGTTTTGAAAACTCTGCGTATTTTACGTAATTTTTTTTCATGTCATGTGAGATCATGAATACCAGATTGTCGAATTGCTCGCTGTTGAATAGCGGTCATCCTCTTCTTCGTTGAGGTAGTTGTCCAGTTCGTACAAATCCTCGTTGTACATTTTAGGTTTAATCTTCATAATTAAGGTCTCCTATATGCTGACATAGCCAGCTTTGATTTTTAGTTATACATGCAAATTAATAGTTCACGGAATTACTTTTCCTCTGCAAATATACATAGTTTTGTGTTTTTATTACAAACATTTCGATAAGAATAGCTGTTATTTTTTGTTATTTTAACCATATTGCGCATAATAATACAATAATGTTGCAGAATGTCTTTTGAAATTAATGTAAATAGTTGCAAACGTTTTCGTAGTTTTTCGAAACATTTTATGGCGAATTGATTTACATCAAGAAATTAAGTCTTATCTTTGCACCGTCATTTTAAGGATAATGACAAATTAAGGTTTTCAAATACATGCTACATAGTACTAAACTACTAAAGGATTTTCAAAAGTAAGGGAATTAGTCTCGACGTGAGTCGGGGCTTTTTTTTGTTTTCTCCGAAAAAAAAATGAAGAAAAATATCTTTCGTTTTCTACATTTTATTTACTTTTGCACCCGAAAAAAATTAACTATTTACACAAATACATTTATGAGAGTTATTATTGAACAGGACTACGACCGCATGTCACAGTGGGCAGCGGAGCACGTTATTGAGCGTATCAACGCTTTCAAGCCAACAGCAGAGAAACCATTTGTTTTGGGTCTTCCTACAGGTTCTTCACCAGAGGGTATGTATGCATGCCTCGTGAAAGCCAACAAGGAAGGACGAGTAAGTTTCAAGAACGTCATCACGTTCAACATGGACGAGTACGTAGGACTCCCCGAGTCACACCCTGAGAGCTACCACTCATTCATGGCGCGCAACCTCTTCGACCACATCGACATTCCACGCGAGAACATACATATACTCAACGGTAACGCTAAAGACCTTGCTGCAGAGTGTGCTCACTACGAGGAGATGATTCGTGAGGCTGGCGGCATAGACCTCTTCATCGGAGGTATCGGTCCTGACGGACACATCGCGTTCAACGAACCAGGTTCTTCGCTGACAAGTCGTACACGTCAGAAGACTCTTACTACCGACACCATCATTGCCAACGCACGTTTCTTCGACAACGACGTCAACAAGGTGCCTAAGTCAGCACTCACCGTTGGTGTAGGTACAGTGATGGATGCTCGCGAGGTGATGATACTTGTTAACGGTCACCACAAGGCACGCGCCCTGCAGGCTGCTGTAGAGGGTGCTGTAACCCACATGTGGACAATCAGCGTACTCCAGATGCACCAGCACGGCATCATCGTTGCCGACGAGCCTGCAACTGACGAGCTGAAGGTTTCAACATACAAATACTTCAAAGATATCGAAGGTAAATAAGAAAAAGGAGGCGGTTGCCTCCTTTTTTTATTTAGTTCCTGAACACCAGTCCGTCACCGAACTCGTCGATGATGATTGGTTTCTCCCTATTCACATCGCCAGCGAGTAAGCGCTTCGACAACTCGTTGAGCACGAGACGCTGTATAGCACGTTTCACAGGACGGGCACCGAAGTCGGGGTCGTAGCCTTCCTGAGCAAGGTATGCTATAGCCTGCGGTGTTGCCTCGAGACGTATATCCTGCTCGCCGAGCATCTTCTCGACGTTGGCAAGTTGCAGACGAACGACGTCGGCAATCTGTTGCTGTGTCAACGACTTGAACTCTATGATCTCGTCGATACGGTTCAACAGTTCCGGACGCATGACGGCACGCAGCTGCTCGCGGGTAGCGTTCGACGTCATTATTACTATGGTGTTCTTGAAGTTCACCACCCTACCCTTGTTGTCGGTAAGACGACCGTCGTCAAGTATCTGCAAGAGGATGTTGAAGACGTCGGGATGAGCCTTCTCAATCTCGTCGAAGAGGACTACGGAGTACGGTTTTCTGCGTACCGCCTCAGTGAGTTGTCCGCCCTCGTCGTAGCCTACATATCCCGGAGGTGCTCCGATAAGTCTGCTCACGGTATGCTTCTCCTGATACTCCGACATATCGATACGTGTCATCATAGACTCGTCGTTGAAGAGGAAGTCAGCAAGTGTCTTGGCAAGCTCCGTCTTTCCCACACCGGTAGGACCGAGGAAGATGAACGAAGCAATAGGACGCTTCGGGTCTTGCAGTCCGGCACGACTGCGACGAACAGCGTCGGCAACGGCGGTTATGCCTTCCTCCTGACCTATCACCCGCTTGTGGAGTTCCTGCTCAAGGTGGAGCAGTTTCTCCTTCTCGCTCTGCATCATTCGCGTTACAGGTATTCCCGTCCAACGGCTTACCACCTCGGCGATGTCGTCCTCGGTTACCTCCTCGCGTACCAGGCGGTTGCCTCCGACAGCGCTGTTGGCGTTAAGCTGCGCCTGCACTGCGGCAATATCGTCCTCGAGGGCTTTCAGCTTCGAGTAGCGTATCTCGGCAACCTTGCCGTAGTCGCCCTCACGCTCTGCACGCTCCGCCTCGAAACGCAACTGCTCCATCTGCTCCTTGTCCTGCTGAATCTTGTTAACCAACTCGCGCTCGCTCTCCCAGTGGGCACGGAACTCGCGTTCCTTGTCCTTCAACTCGGCAATGTCCTTGTCCAACTGCTTAATCTTCTGCTCGTCGTTCTCGCGTTTTATCGCCTCACGCTCTATCTCCAGCTGCTTCAACTGACGTATGATGTCGTCAAGTTCCTCGGGCACCGAGTCGCGCTCCATACGCAACTTGGCAGCAGCCTCATCCATAAGGTCTATCGCCTTGTCGGGAAGGAAACGGTCGCTGATGTACCGCTCCGACAGCTTTACGGCAGCTATGCAGGCATCGTCCTGGATACGCACCTTATGGTGGTTCTCGTAGCGCTCCTTCAGTCCACGGAGTATTGATATCGCCGACATCTCGTCAGGCTCGTCAACCATTACGGTCTGGAAACGGCGCTCAAGGGCTTTGTCTTTCTCGAAGTATTTCTGGTACTCGTTGAGGGTGGTAGCACCGATAGCACGCAGCTCACCACGTGCCAGCGCTGGCTTCAATATGTTGGCGGCATCCATAGCCCCCTCGCCGCCACCGGCACCTACAAGAGTGTGTATCTCGTCTATGAACAGTATTATACGTCCTTCGCTGCGCGTCACCTCACCGATGACACTCTTCAGTCGCTCCTCGAACTCGCCCTTGTACTTGGCACCGGCAACGAGGGCTCCCATGTCGAGTGAGTAAAGTTGCTTCTGCTTTAGGTTCTCGGGCACGTCGCCACGGACTATTCGCTGTGCCAGTCCCTCGACGATGGCTGTCTTTCCTGTTCCCGGCTCGCCTATAAGAATAGGGTTGTTCTTGGTACGGCGCGACAGTATCTGCAGGACACGGCGTATCTCGTCGTCACGACCTATCACCGGGTCGAGCTTTCCGGCACGTGCGTCCTCAACAAGGTTCTTGGCGTATTTCTCCAACGACTGGTAATTGTCGTCAGCCGACTGCGACTTCACCTGCTGTCCCTGGCGCAGCTCCACGATGGCGGCACGGACATCCTTCTCGGTACATCCGGCATCTTTGAGTATTCTGCTTGCAGTAGAGTTTACGGAGAGCAGCGCCAACAGCAGCGGCTCCACGCTGACGAACTCGTCGCCCATCTGTTTGGCGATATCTTCTGCCTTTATGAGCACGCTGTTAGCGTCGCCCGAGAGGTAAGGCTGTCCTCCCTGCACACGCGGCAGGTGTTTCAGCTCGTTGCTGACGAGCATCTCTATCTGCTGGGCATTGACACCCAACTTCTGGAAGATAAAGGTTGTAACGTCCTTTGCCTTCTCCAAAAGACCAGCCAACAGGTGTATCGGCTCTATTGTCTGCTGACCGTTGCGCTGTGCTGTGTTCACAGCCTCCTGAACGGTCTCTTGCGCTTTGATTGTGAATTTGTCTAATGTCATAATAGTCTCCCTTCTTTTTTTGTTTCTACTCGGGAGACGTCAAATTCCGTGCCTCACGCACTATTGCGACAACTCGTCACACCCCTCTGCCGTTTTGTCACTCTCCCTAATCTTCTTTTACTATAGGATAAAGTTCTATGAATTCGCCCTGATGACTCTTCCCGTCGTTGAGCAGTTCCGCCATCTTAGCGCCTACCGTCTCGATGTCGTGGAAGCCAGGTAGCGCCATATTGCCGTTAAGGTCGGTGGTTGTCGGTCCTGGATGCACAGAGAATATCTCTATGTCGGTTCCCTTCTGTTGGAACTCCATAGCCAGTACTCCCATCATAGCGTTCTGGGCTGCCTTGCTGGTGACGTAAGCCAGAGGGTGCCAGTAAGGACTTATCTCTGAGGGCACCGTTACGTTGACTATTCTACCGCTGTTGCGCTCGATGATTGGGATGAATAGTTTTGTAAGGGCAAAGGTACCCACGAAGTTAACGTCGAGAGTAGTCCTGATGTCGTCGAGAGGTGTATTGCGCCCCTCGAGAGCCATATTACCAGGAATGCCTGCGTTGTTAACAAGGAGATTAAGGGTGGGATACTTCTCGGCAACTTCTTTGGCAGCGCTCTCAAGACTCTTCGTGTCCGCAAGTTCAATGTTTACCCATCCGAGCACATCGACACCTTCGGCTTTGAGTTTACTGATAGCCTCCTCAGCACGTCCTTCGTTGCGTGCACCGATAATAACACTCCATCCGCTAAGTCCTAAATGCTTAGCAATTCCGAATCCGATGCCCTTGTTGGCACCTGTTACCAAAACAGTCTTTTTCATCTTTCTACCTATATTAGTCAGTTTATGTTTTAATTTCGCATGCAAATATACAACATACTTGTCAAATATATTCAAAATTTCTTGCATTTTTATCATTTCGTGGCTTATTTATAAATAAAATTGTTACCTTTGCAAGCGCATTACTATTAAAAATGAAACAAAAGAATTACTAAGAGATATGATTTTACTACAACAGGAGGGCATGCACCAGCTACTCAAAGACATGTTTGTCGAAGGTAGCGTAGGCTTTATGTCGCTGGTAGCTATTGCGTTGGTTCTTGGTCTGGCGTTCTGCATAGAACGAATCATCTACCTGTCGCTGAGCGAGATTAACGCCAAGAAACTACTCGAGGACATCGAGAAGAAGGTGGAGGAAGGCGACGTAGAAGGCGCCAAGACGCTATGTCGTAACACCCGCGGTCCTGTGGCATCGATATGCTATCAGGGACTGCTACGCATCAACGAGAAAATGGACGACATAGAGCGCAGCATAATGTCGTACGGCAGCGTACAGTTAGCGAAACTGGAGAAGGGGTGCTCGTGGATAACACTCTTCATAGCTATTGCCCCGTCGCTGGGATTCCTCGGAACGGTGATAGGTATGGTTATGGCGTTCGACCAGATTGAAGAAGCTGGCGACATCAGTCCTACCATCGTAGCAGCGGGAATGAAGGTGGCTCTTATCACCACCATCTTCGGTATTGTGGTGGCTCTGGTGCTCCAGCTATTCTATAACTTCATCCTCTCGAAGATAGAACACCTTACGAGTCAGATGGAGGAAAGCGCAATATCGCTAATGGATATCATTCTTAAGAATAAAAATAGTAAATAGTAAATATGCCTGACGATCTCTTCATAGACATACTACTTTGGGCGATATACGTCATGCTGGCGGTAGCTCTGGGAGCGGCAGCGTTCTCACTGTATCGCAGCTATATGGCAAACCGCAAGTCGTTCCGCCTACATGCGTCGCACGGAGCCTTTCTGCTCCTCCCCATAGTGCTCCTCGTATGCTGGTTCGTCGGCGGCTCACTGGAAGCTATGTTCGTTGACTCCATACTCATAATGCTACTGTTGGCTATCGTCGCAATATGTTCAAGCGCAGCTCACACAAAGTTCCTTCGTTGAACACGACCTCTACGGCAGACATATCATTCATGCTACTGATATTCTTCCTGGTAACCACATCGATGGATGTGGACAAGGGCATCACACGCATGCTGCCGCCGATAAACAAAGAACATAAAGAGGTAAAGAAGGACATTGAACGGAGCAACATACTACAGGTGGAACTCCACAAGGACGGAACGCTGACCATAGACGACAAACCCATAAAGACCAATGAACTGCGAGGAAGGGTGCGCGAATTCGTAAGTACCGCCGACAGAGAACAATACGTGATTGCCGTAAAGACATCGCGAGAGGCACAGTACCAACGATACTTCGACGTACAAAACGAGATACTCGCCGCCTACAGGGAGCTGCGTGAACAACGCGCACAACAGCTATTCCACCACCCGCTGTCGCAATGCACACAGGAACAGCGCGACAGCATAAAAGCATACTACCCGCAGCGCATCGCTGAGGACGTGACGGAGAAAGGAGGCGCGGAATGAGCAGACTGAGAAAACGCAAACACTCTATACCGGGTCTTAACACCTCGTCGCTGCCCGACCTCATCTTCACCGTGCTGTTCTTCTTCATGATAGTAACCCACATGCGCAGCGTCCCCCTGAAGGTGCGCTACCAGGTACCTGAAGGAACAGAACTGACACGACTCGTAAAGAAATCGACAGTGACATATATATATATAGGTAAGCCCTTCGGCTCGGAAGAGACAAGGATACAACTTAACGACAAATTAGCCGACGTTGACGCCGTAGCTCCATACGTAAAGAGGGAACAGGCATCGATGCTCAGCGAAGACAACGAGGAAATGACGGTTAGCATTCGTGCCGACAAAGGGACACAAATGGGAATCATCAACGACGTGAAACAACAACTGCGCGAGGCAGAAGCTTACAAAATAAACTACTCAGCAATAAACAAATAATAGCAAACATAAACAAAAAGAATTGAAACTATGGCAAAGTATTTAGATGCACTTGACAAGAAAATCCTTCGCATGATAGCCGAGGATGCTCGTGTACCATTCCTCGAAGTTGCAAGAGCTTGCGACGTCAGCGGAGCAGCTATCCATCAACGCATTCAAAAACTTACAAGACTTGGCGTGCTCAAAGGCTCACAGTTTATTATAGACCCCGAAAAGATTGGCTACGAAACATGTGCCTACATAGGTCTTAACCTGCGCAACCCTGAGACTTTCGACAAGGCCGTCGAGGAACTGATGAACATTCCCGAGGTGGTAGAGTGCCACTATACTACTGGCGACTACGACATGTTCATAAAGATCTATGCTCAGAACAACCACCACTTGCTCAGCATCATCCACGACAGTCTGCAGCCCTTAGGACTGGCACGCAGCGAGACAATTATCACCTTCGGCTCTGCCTTTGAACGACAGCTGCCTGTAACCGATATACTGAAGGGCTAACCGTTGTCGCGCACATAATCTACAAAGGCGTATCCGAAGGCATGACGCTCATCCTTCGGATGCGCCTCTTTCCTTACCACCTTCCAGCCCTTGCTGTAGTCGGGAAAGAAAGCATCAGCATCCTTGGGAACATCGTCTATCTCTGTCAAACACAAACGGTCTGCCATCGCCATCGACTGCTCGTAAACCGATGCGCCACCAATGACAAACACCTCCTCGTCATGCGACGTGTGCTCCAACGCCTCCTCAAGGGAACCGAAATACTCCAACGTCGTATTCTCTCCTCTCTTCTCTCTCCTCTCTCCTCTAACACTCCTACTCACCACCACATTCCTACGATTGGGCAGCGCACCGTTAGGCAGCGACTCAAACGTACGACGACCCATAATAATAGTATGACCTGTCGTCAACGCCTTAAACCTCTTTAAGTCGTTAGGCAACCAGTAGAGCAACTTATTCTCGTACCCTATCGCCCTGTTCTTCGCTACCGCCGCAATAATTGTTATCATTGGTTTTATCTTCTAATTTTGTCGGCAAAGATAAGGAAAATATTTGAACAATCAAAAGGAGTGAGGATGTATTTGCATCCTCACTCCTTTACTAATCATATATCATCGTCAGTTATTTGATATATATCTTATGTCCATTAACGATGTAAAGTCCTTTTGCAAGTTTCATTACTTCTGATACAGACATGTTCTTGTCAATCAGCACACCTGTGATAGTATATACGGCCGCAGTCTCTTTGTCTTGGAATACCTGAACAATTCCATTAGGTAAGTCGATAACAGCAGTGTAGGTAATATCGTGCGCCGGCATAGTAACATAGTCTTCATCACTGTCCCAACGGACGAAAATCTCACCTGGTTCAAGTGTAGGAGCATCACGCAGTACAATTGTTTCACCATAGTTGAACTGGTCGCGTGCCCACTCTTGTTCCTTGACAATGTATATTACATAATATTGGTTGATAGTGAACTGAGCATTGAAGGTCAGGTCTTCAGCAGGCATCTTCTCTGGTATAGCAGCATCCCATGATGTGAAGGTGTAACCCTCCTTCGTCGGATTTTCAGGAACGACGATTGCTGCGTCATACTCTACATCTGTCTGACTATATACCTGGTCATCTACCATAAATGTCAACTTGTACTTGTTAACATCCCATTGAGCAGTGAAGGTCTTGTCCTCTGCTGGGATAGTAGCAGGAACCTCAGGATTCCAACCCTTGAAGGTATGGCCTGTCCATTCGTTAGGT
>ODAJ014744955.1_pt1 | contig 23669 bp, 18 predicted proteins | sample 1539241 | NCBI WGS metagenome assembly ODAJ01 (sample SAMN02144231, study PRJEB22623) | gut metagenome | biome: sheep rumen | host: Ovis aries | place: New Zealand
TGCTGCCCAGAGCGGCTATCCCTACACGCAGGTTCCCTTTACATCGGTGAAGATCACGCCCAATACCTTCTGGGGCGACCGCATCCAGGCTGCCCGTGAGGTGACGATACCGCTGGCTTTCTCGAAATGTGAGAGCGAGCACCGCTACAAGAACTTCGAGATGGCTGCCTACACCCTGCAGCACCCGGGGCACGCCGGACTGGAGACGCCCGAGTGGAACGTGGCAAAGTTCATGGGTTTCTCGTTCGACGACACCGACGTGTATAAGACCATCGAGGGTGCCAGCTACGTGCTGCAGACCTATCCCGACAAGAAGTTGAAAGCCTATATCGACTCCGTGCTCGACGTGGTGGGAGCAGCCCAGGAGCCCGACGGCTACCTCTATACCGCCCGCACCATCAACCCCAGGCATCCGCACGGCTGGAGCGGTGAGAAGCGCTGGGAGAAGGAAGACTTCCTGAGTCATGAGCTCTACAACCTGGGTCACATGGTGGATGCCGCCTGTGCCCACTACCAAGCGACGGGTTCGACGAAGTTCCTGGATATCGCCAAGCGCTATGCCGACTGTGTGGTGAAGGAGGTGGGTCCCAACGCCGGACAGGCCTGTATCGTGCCGGGACACCAGATTGCCGAGATGGCACTCGCCCGCCTGTATGTCCTCACAGGTGAGAAGAAATACCTCGACGAGGCCAAGTTCCTGCTCGACTACCGCGGCAAGACAGGGCGCAGGGATGTCTATTCACAGAGCGACAAGCCCGTGGTGGAGCAGAAGGAAGCCTGGGGTCACGCCGTGCGCGCCGGCTATATGTATGCCGGTATGGCCGACGTGGCCGCACTGCTGGGTGACTCCTCCTACATCAAGGCCATCGACACCATCTATGAGAATATCGTCTCAAAGAAATACTATCTGACGGGTGGCGTCGGAGCGCGTCACGCCGGAGAAGCCTTCGGTGCCGATTACGAGCTGCCCAACCTGACAGCCTACAACGAGACCTGTGCAGCCATCTCGATGGTCTATCTCTTCGAGCGTATGTTCCTCTTGCACGGCGACGCGAAGTACATCGACTGTCTGGAGCGCACACTCTATAACGGTGTCATCAGCGGCATGAGCGTCGATGGCGGTAAGTTCTTCTACCCGAACCCGCTCTCGAGCGACGGCCACTACTGCTTCAACGCCGACAACACCAAGACCCGCCAGCCCTGGTTCGGCTGTGCCTGCTGTCCCTCGAACCTGAGCCGCTTCATCCCCTCGATGCCCGGCTATATGTACGGTGTACACGGGAACAACCTCTACGTGAACCTCTATGCCGCCAACACCGCGACCATCGCCGTGAACGGCAAGAACGTGACGCTGGAGGAGACCACCCAGTATCCCTGGGACGGCGACATCTCGATCAAGGTGCTCCAGAACAAGGTGAAGGCCTTCAACATGATGATCCGCATCCCGGGATGGGTGAGGAATCAGGTGGTGCCCTCAGACCTCTACTCCTTCAGCGACGATATCCTCTCTGGCTATGAGGTCAGCGTCAATGGCAAGAAGGTGGACGGTGAGCTGCAGAACGGCTACCTCGTTATCAACCGTCTGTGGAAGAAGGGCGACGTCGTGCGCATCCACTTCGACATGCCCGTGCGCACCGTCATCGCCAACCGCAAGGTGAGCGACGACAGAGGCCGCATCGCCGTGGAGCGCGGACCACTGGTGTACTGTGCCGAGTGGGCAGACAACGAGGGCGTCAACCCCCACCACCTGCTGCTGGCACGTCAACCACAGTTTGAGGTGCTCCCTGCCTATGGCATCGCCAATACCGAGGGCGACGGCAAGACCTTCCAGGTGACAGCCATCAGTGCCAAGGCCCAGGAGGCCTCCATCACCCGCGAGGGTAAGATTGCAGCGAAGGACGTCACGGTGAAGCTCATCCCCTATTACGCCTGGAACCATCGCGGCGCAGGCAAGATGGACGTGTGGCTTGCCCGCAGCCTGAGTGGTCTGGAGGACTAAGCGCAGGGATTTGGGAGAGCGGAAGATCATACATGTAGATATGGATCAGTTCTTCGCTGCCGTAGAGCAGCGGGACAATCCGGAACTGAGAGGAAAACCCGTGGCCGTAGGTCACGATGCTGAGCGGGGTGTGGTATCCACGGCGAGCTACGAGGCTCGCAAGTACGGGGTCCACTCCGCTCAGTCTATTCAAGTGGCGAAGCGCCTGTGTCCCCAGCTCATCATCGTCACGCCCCACTTCCATAAGTACAAGGAGGTGTCGGGACAGATACGCGCCATCTTCCAAGACTATACCGACCTGATAGAACCGTTGTCGCTGGATGAGGCTTTCCTCGACGTGACGGATAACAAGAAGCAGATGCCCCTTGCCATCGACATCGCCAGGGAGATCAAGCAGCGCATCCGGGAACAGACACAGCTGACAGCCTCGGCAGGCGTGAGCTACTGTAAGTTCCTGGCGAAGATTGCCTCGGACTGGCGCAAGCCCGACGGACTCACCGTGATACACCCCGACAAGGCCCTCGACTTCATCGCCCAGATGCAGGTGGAGAAGATATGGGGCGTGGGCGGGAAGACTGCAGAGAAAATGCACAGGATGGGGATCTTCACGGGCGCAGACCTTCGGCAACACTCACTGACGCATCTGACGCAGGAGTTCGGCAAGATGGGGCGCGTGTTCTACGACTTCGCCCGTGGCATCGACAACCGGCCTGTGGTCTCGGAGTGGGAGCGGAAGTCGGTGAGCTGTGAGCGGACCTTCGAGCAAGACATCAATGAACCTGCCATCGTGACGATAGAACTCTACCACACGGTGCTGGAACTCGTGAGACGCATCGAGAAGAGCCAGTTTGAAGGCAGGACGCTGACGCTGAAGATCAAATTCCTGGATTTCCAACAGATTACGCGCAGTATCACCGTCGGGCATGTGCTCCACACGAAAGACGAGATACTGCCTCTCGCCAAGCAGTTGATGGGCGAGGTGGAATTCCAGTCGCACCCCATCCGTCTGCTGGGACTGGGGGTATCCAATCACAAAGAAGACATCAGGGAAACCGAGCCCCGGTGGATCCAGCTGGAACTGCAATTTGAGGACTGGCCTTCAGACTGACACCATCTTCTTCAGGAACCACCACGTCTGGATGATGCCCCGCATGAGGAGATAGATAATCATGGCCAGCCAAAGTGCATGATTACCGATGAAATCGCGGAAAACAAGGTAGATGCCGAAGAAAAACAGGGCAGAGATAAAGGAGGATGCCAGCATGCCGCGCGTGGCCGTGACGCCGATGAAAACACCATCCCAGATAAACGCCAGCGCACCCGCTGCCGGGATGAGCCATATCCACCAAAGATACGCTCTCGCAGTCTCCAACACCTGAGGCTCATCCGTCAGGATGCCGATAATCCATGTTCCTCCCCACATATATAATAAGGTGTATGCCAAGGTGATGGCAGCTGCCCAAAGGAAAAGGTGTCGCAGCAATTCACGGAAGGCCGCCGTATTTCTCGCCCCGTAGAACCGTCCTCCCAGGGCCTCGCCAGCATAGGCAAACCCGTCCATGAAGTAGGAGAAGAAGAGATAGAGCTGCATCATCACCGTATTGACGGAGAGGATGACAGCACCACTGCGGGCACCTGCAGAGGTGAAATAGAGATTCACCGCCACTAGGCAGAGCGTCCGGAGGAAGATATCACGGTTCAGGCTGAAGAAGGCACGCATATCGCGAAACAGCCCGTCGCTCCGGAAATACCGGAACAATCGTCCGTAATGGTATCTGAGAAGGCCAAGGGCCACGAAGAAACCGGCATATTGTGCAATCACCGTGCCCAGGGCGACGCCCTCGATCTTCATGCCGAAGCCATAGACGAGGGAGAGTGAGGCAAGGATGTTCACGATGTTCTGTCCGATGGATATCAGCATCGGTATCCGCGTGTTCTGCATGCCGATGAACCAACCCGAGAGACTGAAGAGTCCCAGGGAGGCCGGTGCGCCCCAGACGACTATATAGAAATAGGTGGTGGCGAAGGGGACAACATCGGGCGTGGGACCAAGAAGCCAGAACATCAGGGATTTCATCGGTATCTGCAGCACGATCAGAGACAGGGCAATCGTCAGGGCAATCGTCAAGGAGAGCACCAGCATCCTTATGACTTCCGTCAGGTCGCGCCGGCCTAAAGCCTGGGAGGTGAGTCCGCTCGACCCCATCCTGAGGAAGCCGAAGAGCCAGTAGATGAGGTTGAAGATCATCGAGCCCACAGCCACGGCACCGATATAGGCGGCACTCCCCATGTGGCCCACGATAGCCACATCGATCATGCCCAGCAGCGGAACGGTGATGTTAGAGATTATGCTTGGCAGTGCTATTTGGAGTATCTGACGGTCCCGGATGTTCATCATTGGATGCAAAGGTACAACTTTTTAGGCACAGATGGCAAGTATTACGGGGATTTTTTATAATTTTGCACCCCGTTATGATGATACTCCTGACCGTTCTGGTCTATTTCGCGGTGCTCTTCGGCATCAGTCATCTCACCAGCAGGCGGGCTGACAACAATACCTTCTACCGTGCCAACCGCCGTGCCCCTTGGTATATGGTGGCCTTCGGCATGGTGGGAGCCTCGATTTCCGGTGTTACCTTTGTCTCGGTGCCAGGCATGGTGCTCTCCTCGCAGATGACCTATCTGCAGATGTGCCTAGGTTTTATCGTGGGTTATCTGGTTATCGCCTTCGTGCTGTTGCCGCTTTATTATCGGCTGAACCTGACGACTATCTATGGCTACTTAGGGCAGCGCCTGGGGGAGCGATCCTATCTGACGGGAGCCAGTTTCTTCCTGCTGTCGAAGATGACGGGTGCGGCTGTGAGGTTCTACGTGGTGTGTATCATCTTGCAGCAATTCGTGTTCGACCCTGTGGGCATCCCCTTTATCGTCAACGTGCTGATGATGGTGGCCCTCATCTGGCTATACACCCGTCGCGGCGGCATCGGGACGCTCGTCTTTACGGACACCTTCCAGACCGTCTGCCTGTTTACCGCCCTTATCCTGATTATCTTCAGTGTCATCAGTCAGCTCCACTGCTCCGTAGGCGATGCCGTCGAGGCGATAGCCGCTTCTCCGTTGAGCCGTATCTTCGTGTTCGACGACTGGGTGTCGCCCTATAATTTCTGGAAACAGTTTCTGAGCGGTGCCTTCATTGCCATCGTGATGACGGGCCTGGATCAGGACATGATGCAGAAGAACCTGACGTGCAAGTCGCTGCGCGATGCCCAGAAGGATATGTGTACCTACGGTATGGCCTTTGTGCCCGCCAACCTGCTCTTCCTGGCCCTCGGTGTGCTGCTGACGATGTATTTCGGCAGTGAGGCTTCGGCGATGAAAGGCGACGCATTGCTGCCCACCTTCATCCAAGCCACCTCAACTGTTCACTATTCACTATTCACTCTTCACTTATTTGTCATCGGCATCGTGGCGGCCTCCTTCTCGAGTGCCGACTCCGCCCTGACGTCACTTACCACCAGCTACTGTGTGGATATCCGCCGTCAGGCAGGCAACGAGCGCCTCCGCAAGCAGACGCATATCGCGATGTGTCTCTTCTTCGTGCTCTTCATCCTCTTGTTCCGTGCCCTGAACTCTACGTCGCTCATCAATGCCATCTACACCATCGCCAGCTATACCTACGGTCCGCTGCTGGGGCTCTTCACCTTCGGACTCTTCACCCGCCGTCGGCCACATGACCCTCTGGTGCCCTTTATCTGTGTCGCCTCGCCCTTGCTGTGCTATGCCCTCGACACCGCCACGCAATGGCTATGGGACTATCATTTTGGCTATGAGCTGCTGATGCTTAACGGTCTGCTGACATTCATTGGTCTCTGGTTCTCGTCCTGGTCTAAATGATTTGTGATGCTTCAGGTTTTATATTCGTAGTCTTTGAACCTATATTCGCCGTCGGAGAACCTATATTTACAGTCGGTAAATGTAGATTCATCGCAGGAGAACGAAGAGCTTCTCACTTATCCGTAACTTTGGACTTTGTCCGAAGATAGGCTGCATCTCGGAAATATCTAAATAAATTTGGTATTCTTTTGGTTTTCTTCTCACTTATTCGTAACTTTGCACCCAAAATTTGAAAAGATGAATATAGAAGCATTGATCAGCAAGGCAGCAGGCGACGCCGTGAAGGCCCTCTATGGCATGGACGCCACAGAGAAAATGCTGCAGCTGCAGAAGACGAGAAGTGAGTTTGAGGGTAACCTGACACTCGTGGTGTTCCCCTTTGTGAAGGCCGCCAAGAAGAGTCCTGAGCAGACAGCACAGGAGATAGGTGAGTATCTGCAGGCAAACTGCTCTGCCGTGGAGAAGTTCAACGTGGTGAAGGGCTTCCTGAATCTCAGCGTGGGCGGTGGTGCCTGGCTGGAGCTGTTGAAGGCCATCGACGCCGATGAGCACTTCGGCATGAAGCAGGCTACGGAAGACTCGCCCCTCGTGATGATTGAGTACTCCTCTCCCAACACCAACAAGCCCCTGCACCTCGGACACGTGCGTAACAACCTTCTCGGATGGTCGTTGGCGCAGATTATGGAAGCCAATGGCAACAAGGTGGTGAAGACCAACATCGTGAACGACCGTGGTATCCATATCTGCAAGTCTATGCTGGCATGGCTGAAATACGGCAATGGTGAGACACCAGAGTCCAGTGGTAAGAAAGGTGACCACCTCATCGGTGACTACTATGTGGCCTTCGACAAGCACTATCGTGAGGAGGTGAAGGAACTGGTGGCCCAGGGCATGGACGAGGAGAAAGCCAAGCAGGAGGCACCGCTCATCAAGGAGGCTCACGAGATGCTGGTGAAGTGGGAGCAGAACGATCCCGAGGTGCGCGCCCTGTGGGAGAAGATGAACAACTGGGTGTATGCCGGTTTCGACGAGACCTACAAGAAACTGGGTGTCGGCTTCGACAAGATATATTATGAGAGCCAGACCTACCTGAAGGGTAAGGCAAAGGTCGAGGAAGGTCTTGCCAAAGGTCTCTTCGAGCGTCATGACGACGGCTCTGTCTGGGCAGACCTCACCAATGAGGGACTGGATCAGAAGTTGCTGCTGCGTAGCGATGGCACCAGCGTCTATATGACACAGGATATCGGCACGGCAGAGATGCGCTTCCAGGACTATCCCATCGACAAGATGATCTACGTTGTGGGCAACGAGCAGAACTACCATTTCCAGGTGCTCTCTATCTTGCTTGACCGTCTGGGCTTCAAGTGGGGCAAGGAGCTCGTACACTTCTCCTACGGTATGGTGGAGCTGCCTAACGGTAAGATGAAGTCGCGCGAAGGAACGGTTGTCGATGCCGACGACCTGATGCAGCTGATGGTCGATGACGCCCTGAAGACCTCGATGGAGCTGGGCAAGTTCGATGATATGAGTGAGGCAGAGCGCCAGGAGGTGGCCCGTATTGTGGGTATGGGTGCCTTGAAATACTTCATCCTGAAAGTTGATGCCCGTAAGAACATGCTCTTCAACCCAGAGGAAAGTATCGACTTCAACGGTAATACAGGTCCCTTCATCCAATATACCTACGCGCGTATCCGCAGCATCCTCCGCAAGGCAGAGGGGCTGAACATATCTCTCGCCTCTCATCTCTCGTCTCTCACCTCCAAGGAAATAGAGCTCATCCAGAAGATGAACGAGTTCGGGGCAGCTGTGGAGCAGGCAGGAAAGGACTATTCGCCCTCTGGCATCGCTAACTATTGCTATGAGTTGACGAAGGTGTTCAACCAGTTCTATCACGACTACTCCATTCTCAACGAGCCTGACGAGCAGAAGAAGGCCGTGCGTATCGTCTTGGCCAAGAATGTGGCGAAGATTATCAAGAGCGGCATGGGACTGCTTGGTATCGAAGTGCCAGAACGCATGTGATGAAAGAAGTAAATCCCCCAGCATACCGCAACGACACCGTTCTGCCCTTGCCTCCAGAGGTAAGGGCAGATGCGTGGGCTGTGGATGCAGCCTGTTCTGGTAATCCAGGTCCGATGGAATATCAGGCCATAGACCTGCAGACAGGCTATCGCGTGTTCCACTATGGTCCCGTTCACGGCACCAACAACATTGGGGAGTTCCTCGCCATCGTCCATGCCCTTGCGCTCTGCTGGAACCAGGGACTTCACGCCAAGACCATCTATTCCGACAGCTATAATGCCATCCTGTGGGTGACAAAGCGGAAGTGCAAGACAAAGTTGGAGCGCACGCCCCAGACGGAACCTCTGTTTCAGGTCATAGCACGTGCCGAGCATTGGCTTCAGACACATGACTATCGCAATCCGATTATCAAGTGGGAGACCCAGAAATGGGGCGAAGTACCCGCCGACTTTGGGCGCAAATGACATCTTTAATTCTTTTTAACTTACGCGACGCGGTTTTACTCTGAAATTTTGCCTATATTTGCAAGCAAAATTGCAATTTTAAAGATTATTTTTAGAGGGCACTAAGAAAAGATGACCGACATTCTGTTATCCAGTTTCCTGAGTTTATTTGCTTTATTTGGAAAAAAGGAGCAGGTGGATGAGGCATGGGCAAAGACCATGCTTGTCAGTTTTTTGCGTCACCATTACGGCATCCGGAACATCGACACCTACCTCGGTCTTTACGATGACATGAGGGGTGCTTACGAGATGATGGATGACGACATGTTGGACACGCAGGGCATCGTGACATCCATCTGTTCAGAGCTACATGGAAAGATCCAGGCAAGTGAGGCTGCCATGCTTCTTTTGCGTTTGATGGAGTTTTGTGACTACAGGCCTGGGCATTCCGACGAATTGTTCCAGACGATGGCGAAGACCCTGCAGATACCTGAGGAGTCGTATGAGAACTTTGTGGATTTCGTCAGTGCGAAGGAAGGCCGTAACGTACTTGTGCATCGACTGCCGGATACCGACGGAACCCTTAAGACCCTGCTCTCGCCGACAGGTACCCTGCTCTTTACCTATATTGGTAAGGACAAGGTGATGCTGAACGATGTGCCTGTGCTCTCAGGATCATTCCAGGTGTGGCTGCAGAGCAGTGTGTTGAAGGGCAAGAACGGTAAGCCTGTCTATTACTCCAATATCATTGCTGCTTATAAGAAGGCTAATGGTGAAGCAGAAGAACAGCAGGAGACTGTGTCTTTCTGCGGTCGTGATATCAACTTCAGATTCCCCAACAGCGACAATGGCATGCACGACCTGAGCTTTACGCTCCATCAGGGAGAGCTTCTGGCCATCATGGGTGGCTCGGGTACGGGTAAGACGACCCTGCTGTCGCTGCTCAATGGTTCGCTGATTCCGCAGGAGGGTACTATCACCATCAATGGGCACAGTATCACAGAACCGGAGGCGAAGGCGCTTATCGGCTTTGTGCCGCAGGATGATCTGCTGATAGAGGAGTTGACCGTCTATCAGAACCTGTGGTTTACGGCGAAACTCTGCTTTGAGGGTATGAGCGACGAGGAGATAGACCGTCGTGTGATGAAGACCCTTAAAGACTTGGGCCTTGACGCAGCCAAGGACTTGAAGGTCGGCTCTGCCATTAACAAGTATATCTCCGGTGGTCAGCGGAAGCGTCTGAACATTGCCCTTGAGTTGATTAGGGAGCCAGCTGTGCTTTTCCTCGACGAGCCTACGTCGGGCCTCTCTTCTGCAGATACGGAGAAGGTTATCAACCTGCTGAAGGAGCAGACTTTCAAGGGCAAGCTTATCATTGTGAATATCCACCAGCCCTCGAGTGATGTCTATAAACTCTTCGATCGTCTGTGGTTGCTTGACAAGGGGGGCTATCCCGTGTTCGACGGCAATCCCATTGACGCCATCACCTATTTCAAGGAAGCAGCGAACTATGCTGATGCCGAGACCAGCGCCTGTCCGACGTGTGGTAATGTGAACCCGGAGATTGTCTTGAACATCATCGACGAGAAGGCACTCAACAGCAGTGGCGAGATATCCGACGAGCGCAAGATGACACCTCAGGAGTGGCATGAACTCTATCTGAAGAACAGGGAGGAGCAGCCAGAGCCGACAGTAAGTCCCGTGCCCCCTTCAGACCAGAAGAAACCAGGGGCCCTGAAGCAGTTGGGTATCTTCCTGCATCGTAATATCCGTACGAAGATTACCAATATACAGTATCTCTGCATCACGTTGCTGGAAGCGCCGTTGCTGGCACTTGTCTGTGCGTTGCTGACACGTTATGCACCGCCCGAGGGATACTCTGTGATGGAGAACAAGAACCTTGTCAGCTATTTCTTCATGGCTGTCATCGTGGCAACATTCCTGGGTATGAGCGGTAGTGCAGAGGAGATTATCAAAGACAGGGCTCTGCTGAAGCGCGAGAAGTTCCTGCAGCTATCCTATGGCAGCTATATCGGCTCGAAGATCATCTATATGGCCATCGTCTGCCTGATACAGACGTTGCTCTTTATCTTGGTCGGTAATTTCGTGATGGGACTGCACGGCCTCTTCGGCACGTGGTGGCTTATCCTCTTTGTCACGGCCCTGCTTTCGAGTCTGATGGGCTTGCTGTTGTCGCAATGCCTCAGTTCAATCGTGGCTATCTATATCAGTATTCCTATCCTGCTCATTCCGCAGATACTGCTTTGCGGACTTGTGGTCAGTTTCTCAGACTTGACGCCGAAGAGTACGACAGGCAATGTGCCGCTCATAGGTGACGTTATCCCGTCGCGATGGGCGTATGAGGCACTAGCAGTCACTTCGTTTACAGACAACCCCTATAAGGCACCGTTCTTTGAACTCGACAAGAAGAAGTACGAGAACCAGTATTATAACATGGGATTCCTCGATGAGTTGCAGTCGCAGTTGGAGACCATGAAGGACGAGGAAAGGCGCGGCAAGGAGGTGCAGCCCTCCCATATGGAGACCATCCGTATGAACCTGCCGGAGTTGACGTCCTATTGCGGGATGGAACCCTATAAGGGAGACTATTCCTACGACTCGCTCACGAAGTACCTGAAGGAGGCAGAGCAGATCCTGTCGAAGCGCAGTAACGAGATTACCCTCAAGGCAGACAGGTTTATGTCTGAGATGGTGCGCGAGCAGGGCAAGGATGCTATCATAGAGCTGAAGCGCGATCACTATAACCTCAACCTCGAGGACTGTGTCATCGGTGCCAATCAGAAGCGGATGCTGGATGTCATAGATAGTCATATCGTGCCTCGTACAGGTATCATCTTCCTCACGCCGAAGAGTCAGATCGGTCGTGCGCCATTCTACAGCAGTGAGAAGATTCTGGGCAGCTGGCACATCAAGACACTGTGGTTTAATATGGGTGTGATGTTGCTGATGTGTCTCATCCTTGCAGGCTTCCTCTTTGCAGACTGGCCAGGCAGAAAACTAAGGAAATAGTATAAACATTACTTTTATTAATAACTATCAATTCAAAAAACAATGAAGAAATTATCAATTCTCGCTGTCGCATTTGCAGCAATCGCATTCGCAGCATGCGGTAACAAAAATGCAAAAAATGCTGAGTCAACGGATTCAGTAGTAAAGTCCTTCGAACAAGAGCAGATTGAGGCTAGCATCAAGATGCATGTGGATAGCCTTGCCAGTGAAGTCGGTAAGCTGAAGCAGATGCCGTTCCTGCAGAAAGACGGTGAAACCCTGAAGCTGACCAAGGAAGAGATGCAGGTAAAGCCTGACTACCTCCTGAATCCTTCAGTGGCAGAGAACGCTACCACACTCGCAGAGAAGTATCGTATGCTTTCTGCACTTGACATCGACAGAAGAGTAGCCCGTCTCTATGAGATGCCTGTTGAGGACTATGACAAGGCCATCACCAAGTTGGCTGCTGACATCGACGATCCTTCGTTCAAGAACCTCGACGATGAGAACACCATCTCTGAGACCACGCAGACGCTCTACAACGCTATGAACGAGAATGGCCGTATCAACTATTTCTGGCAGCTTGCTGCTGCAAGCATGGTGGAGCAGTTGTTCGTGGCTAGCCAGAACAGCGATAAGTTCCTCGCTTCTTTCACTGACGAGGCCGCTGCAAACACAACCTTCCGTGTGGTGCTGATCTTGGATGCACTGAATCGTCTCTCTGAGTTCGATCCCGACATCAAGCCTGTTGCTGAGGCTCTGGCTCCCCTGGATGTGCTGAATGCCACATCTGTTGCAGAGCTGAAGAAACAGTTGGCTGATGCAAAGGAGAAGATCGCCGCAGCTCGTGCAGCTCTTGCAAAGTAAGACATTTATTCACAGATTTAATAATCCCCGGAAGCATCAGCCTTCGGGGATTATTTTATGATACCGTATAATCTGCTGGCTATCGTAGGTTTCTACCGACAGTGTTGCTGCATTAGGCGGAACCAGCGGTGCCCGTGTGCCATCGCTGACGGTCTTGTTCAGGTTTGTTTCGACACGTATCTCATCCCAGAGTCCATTCTCGATGAAGGCGTTCAATGTCTTTGCACCACCTTCAACGATGAGCGATTGGATATGATGGGCATACAAGCTGTCAAGGTTAAGAGGATGGGCGTGATCTACAATGAGTCGCTTGGGATGCGGTCCATACCATTCGCGCACGTTTAACTGTGGTCGATCGCGCTCATCAGTAACGCGGCCTACGAGAATAGCATCCTCTTCGGCGCGGAGCTTATGTGAAAGCATCTTGGTGAAGTCGCTGGAGATCTGAGTTGCCTTGAAGTGGTCATCAATGAATCCGTTAGACGTCTGGGCCCATTTCAGGATGATATAAGGCCTCTGTTCTCGGTGATAGGTGAAGAAACGACGGTTCAGTGCCTGGCATTCGGCTTCAAGTACACCTACCTCCACCTCGATGCCGGCATCGCGCAGTTTCTTGATGCCTCGTCCCTGTACTTCGGCAAAAGCATCAATGCAGCCCACCACCACACGACGTACACCTTTCTTTATAATAAGGTCTGCACAAGGGGGCGTCTTACCGTAATGGGAACAAGGCTCCAGAGATACATACATCGTGGCTTCAGGCAACAGGTGCTCATCTTCAGGACTTACTGATGCAAAGGCGTTCACCTCAGCATGGCCCTCGCCGCAACGCACGTGATACCCTTCACCGATGATTCTGCCGTCGGCACTTACGATGACAGCGCCGACCATGGGGTTGGGTTTAGCATTCAGTTGCCCGTTTTTCGCCAACTGTATGCAGCGTCTCATATATTTCTCGTCGTCAATCATATATTACCGTTTTATCTGTGGCAAAAGTACACAGAATCTCCGAGACTACAAAACTTTCAGCTCCATTTTCGCCGTTTCTCAACTTTTTATTGTACCTTTGCTGCAAAAACACAGATGGAGATACAACCCATAGCCTATTTCCGTTCGCCAATGAAGTCGAAGTTCGGCATCCCGCGGCAGAGTGGACTCGTCAGCGAACTGACGGGCTGCATCGTCTTTGAACCAGCATACAGACGGATGGAGGCGGTTCACGGGCTGGAGGACTTTGACTATCTGTGGCTTATTTGGGAGTTTTCTGCCAATGGTCAGCAGACAAGTCTGACAGTGCGTCCTCCGCGCTTGGGTGGCAATAAGCGGATGGGCGTCTTTGCTACGCGTTCGCCTTTTCGTCCTAATGGACTTGGCCTTTCCTGCGTGCGTATTGCCAGAATCGTGGAAGACAAGCAGCAAGGTCCGCTTGTCTATGTCAAGGGAGCAGACTTGATGGACGGTACGCCCATCTATGATATCAAGCCTTATGTCGCCTATGCCGACAGTCATCCAGAGGCCCGCAGTGGTTTTGTGGATAAGACAGGATGGCGGGAGTTGGAGGTGGTGATGCCGGAGTCACTTTCTGCCTATTTCTCCGACGAGGAACTCGTTTCGCTGGAAAAGGTGCTAGCCCTCGACCCTCGTCCTCGCTATCAGGAAGATCCGGAGCGGGTTTATGGAATGCCTTTTGCGAGCTATGATGTCCGATTTAAGGTTGTCGGGCACGTGCTGACAGTAGTTGACTGTGTACCTATCGCTATGGATTATGAGACTCTCTGGCACAGATTGACAGGCATCAATGAAACAGGTGAGGCGAAGGCCATTGTGCGTTTGGTGTTGGAGGAGTGCTTTGGCTTTTCATTGGCAGATATCCTCAGTGGGAAGCTTTCTTCACTGTCGGACACGCAGAAAAGACAACTGGCAGTCATCATGCACAGGCTTGAAAGTGGTGAGCCAGTGCAATATGTATTAGGTGTGGCAGATTTCTGTGGACGACAGTTTCATGTTGCCCCTGGTGTGCTCATCCCGCGACCGGAGACTGCGGAGCTTTGCCGGTGGATCTTAGAGGAGATTGAAGGGAAAAGAGATGTGCTGGATATCGGTACGGGTAGCGGATGTATTGCAGTGACACTGGCTGCAGAACAGCCAGGAGCAAGGGTGACAGGCTGGGATATCTCAGAGGAGGCCCTCAGAATAGCACAGGAGAATGCCAGGCGTGTTGGTGTCAGCGTGTCGTTAGAGAGACAAGATGCCTTGCATCTGCAGCCAGATGAACGAGAATGGGACATCATCGTGAGCAATCCGCCCTATATCATGCCAGAAGAACGTGATGGCATGGATAAAAACGTGCTTGACTTTGAACCGGAGATTGCACTCTTTGCGCCCAAGGAAGAGCCTGCCATCTTCTATTACAGGATAGCCGACTATGCCGTGAAGACCCTAAAGTCCAGCGGAAGCCTCTTTTTTGAGCTGAATCCCCTGACAGCAGAGACGGTAGCCAGTTATCTACGGCAGTTGGGGTTTCAGAATGTTGAAATCCGCAAAGACCAGTTTGGCAAGAACAGATTCCTTAAAGCTATGAAGATATGAAAAAAGAGATGACCGAGCAAGAAGCCTACCTGCAATTGGCGGCCCTTTGTGCCCAGGCGGAACATTGCAGGCAGGAGATGCGTGAAAAGATGCGTCGCTGGGGACTCGACGAGGCGGCACAAGAGCGCGTTGTCAGTCGCCTGGTGAAGGAGCGCTTTGTCGATGACGAGCGTTATGCCAGAGCCTTTGTGAAGGATAAGGTCCGCTATAATAAATGGGGGCGCCGGAAGGTGCAGCAAGGTCTCTGGGTGAAGCGCATAGACGATGATATCCAGCATCGGGTGCTCGCTGAAGTTGACGACAAGGCGTATCTTGACGTGCTCCGTCCCCTGCTCAAGCAGAAACGCAAGGCTACGAAGGCCGAAAGCGACTATGAACTGAATCAGAAACTCGTGCGCTTTGCCTTAGGGCGTGGTTTCACGTTTGACATCATCCGCCAGTGTCTTGATGTGGATGAAGAGATGGATTACGGTGATGAAACCGATTAGTTTTTGGCATCGTCTGCTCGACCTTATCTCACCGCGGCTCTGTGTAGTCTGTGGTCAGCGTCTGTCAGTAACAGAAGAGACTATCTGTGCCAAGTGTAACCTCCATCTGCCAAGAACCGGATTTCATCGGAATGCCTATGAGAACGAGATGGCGAAACTCTTCTGGGGCCAGATTCCCATAGAGCGGGCGACGGCTTTCTTCTATTACGAAGCTCATGCAGAGCCTGCTAATCTCATCTACGAACTAAAGTACAAGAACCATCCTGAGATAGGAGAGACCATCGGGCGGATGGTAGCCACAGAAATCAAGGCTTCAGGCTTCTTTGACGGTATCGATGGTATTGTGCCGATACCTCTTGCCAGGAAGCGTCAGATTCAGCGCGGTTATAATCAGAGTCGTGAGATTGCCAAGGGGGTGGGCGAGGTTATAGGTTTGCCCATCTTTAATGGGGCTGTAAAGCGAAAGAGCTTTGAGGGTAGTCAAACCAACAAGGGACGTTGGGAACGAAATGAGAATGTCGAGTCAGTCTTCGAACTTTATGATGCCAGTCTTGTTCGAGGCAGGCATCTGTTGCTTATCGACGATGTGGTTACGACAGGTGCCACGGTGATTGCCTGTGCCAAGGAACTCCTCAAGGCTGGGGATGTGAAAATCAGCGTCCTCTCCCTTGGTTTCGCAAAATCATAGCGGTCTTTTTACTTTTTTGCCTTTTTACCTTTTTACTTTTTTACTTTTTTTGTATCTTTGCACCCAAAAACATAGCGTTATGGATATTAAGAATCAATTTGCCAGAAAGCTGATGGACATTGAGGCCATCAGGCTGCAGCCAGATGAGCCCTTTACATGGGCTTCGGGCTGGAAATCACCTATCTACACAGATAATCGTAAGACATTGTCGTTCCCACAGCTCCGTTCGTTTGTGAAGCTGGAGCTCTGTCACGCTATTCAGGAGCATTTCCCCGAGGCTGAGGCTGTAGCCGGTGTCGCTACGGGAGCCATTGCACAGGGAGCCCTTGTTGCAGACCAGTTGGGGTTGCCTTACAGCTATGTGCGTCCGAAGCCCAAAGATCATGGCATGGGTAATCAGGTGGAAGGTGAAATCAAGAAAGGTGCCAAGGTGGTGGTGGTTGAAGACCTTATCTCCACGGGCGGCAGCAGTCTGAAGGCTGTTGCAGCCCTGCGCGAATACGGCGTGGAGGTGATTGGCATGGTGGCATCGTTCACTTATGGTTTCCCCGTGGCAGAGAAGGCCTTTGAGGAAGCAGGTGTCAAGCTCATCACGCTGAGCAACTACGATGCCGTCATCGAGGAAGCAGCCAAGACAGGCTATATCAAGGAAGCAGACAAGGCTGTGCTGGCAGAGTGGCGCAAGAGCCCAGATACCTGGAAGCAGTAAGTCTTTCATTTTTTCATTATTACATGACCAAGTTATGGGATTATTCGGCGATGAAAGCAAATTCGAGAGTAGCGTGAAATTCGTGCCCTACTCTCAGCAGGCTGTGTATGACAATATCAGCGACCTGAGGAATCTGGAGAAGGTGCGCGATCGTGTGCCCGAGGATAAGGTGAACGACTTTAGTTTCGACCAAGATACCGTGTCACTCAACGTACAGCCTGTAGGAGAACTGAAACTCCGCATCTGCGACCGTGAGGAGCCTAAGTGTGTGAAGTTTGAGACGGTTCAGTCACCAGTGCCTTTCAACGTATGGGTACAGGTTCTGCCTGTCGATGATAACAATGCCAAGATGAAGGTGACGGTGAAGGCGGAGTTGAATCCGTTTATTAAGAAAATGGTTGAGAAGCCTTTGCAGGACGGTGTCGAGAAGATTGCCGATGCCTTGGCACAGGTACATTATGTATAATTTGTTTATAGTTTATAGTTTATAGTTTATAGATGATATGTTCTAAAGGCAGAAGGGCTTGCAGGGGACTCGGCTTTGCCGCTTGGCTCGTCCAAGAATCATCTATAAACTAAGCCGAAGGCGGAAACAATAAACTATAAACAATAAACAATAAACTATAAACTATAAACAATAAACAATAAAATATGAAACTTTGGGAAAAGAATTTTGAGATCAATAAGGAGATAGAGCGTTTTACTGTCGGCAGAGACCGTGAGATGGATCTCTATCTGGCTAAATACGACGTGCTGGGTTCGATGGCCCACATCACCATGCTTGAAAGTATCGGTTTGCTGGAGAAGGATGAACTGAATCAGTTGTTGGCGGAGCTGAAATCTATCTATGCACTCTGTGAACGTGGTGAGTTCGTGATTGAGGATGATGTGGAGGATGTACACTCGCAGGTAGAGATGCTACTGACGCGCCGTCTCGGCGATATGGGCAAGAAAATTCATTCAGGCCGCAGCCGTAACGATCAGGTACTCGTTGATCTGAAACTTTTCACCCGTCATGAGCTGATGGAGATAGCGCAGGAGGTAAAGAGCCTCTTCGATGAGCTGATTCAGAAGAGCAACCAGTATAAGGATGTCCTTATGCCAGGCTACACCCACCTGCAGATAGCCATGCCCTCCAGCTTCGGTCTTTGGTTTGGTGCCTATGCTGAGAGTCTTGCCGACGATATGCTTTTCCTTCAGGCAGCTTATAAGATGACGAACCGCAATCCGCTTGGCTCTGCTGCAGGCTACGGTTCCTCGTTCCCCCTGAACCGCACGATGACGACCCAGTTGCTGGGCTTCGATTCGATGGACTATAATGTCGTCTATGCCCAGATGGGGCGCGGTAAGATGGAGCGTAACGTGGGTTTTGCCATAGCCACCATTGCAGGCACGCTGGCAAAGTTGGCCTTCGACGCCTGTCTCTTCAATTCCCAGAATTTCTCGTTTGTGAAGCTTCCGAAGGAATGTACTACCGGCTCGTCGATTATGCCTCATAAGAAGAATCCAGATGTCTTCGAACTCATCCGCGCCAAGTCGAACAAGCTGCAGTCGTTGCCACAGCAGGTGACGCTAATTATGAATAACTTGCCCGTCGGCTATTTCCGTGACCTCCAGATTATCAAGGAAGTGTTTCTGCCAGCCTTTGGCGAGCTGAAAGACTGCCTGCAGATGGCAGCCTACATTATTAATAAGATAGAGGTCAACGAGCATATCCTTGATAACCCGATGTACGATCCGATGTTCTCCGTTGAGGAGGTTAATCGCCTTGCAGCAGCGGGAATGCCTTTCCGCGATGCCTATAAGAAGGTGGGATTAGATATTGAGGCCGGTAAGTTCCAGGCCGATAAGCATATCCATCACACGCACGAAGGCTCAATCGGCAATCTCTGCAACGATGAGATTCGGCAGCTGATGCAGCAGACGCTTGACGGCTTCCACTTTGAACGTATGACCGAGGCCGAAAAGACATTGTTAGGCCGATGAGAAGATTCCTGACAGGTCTGATATGTGTGTTGTTGGCGGCATGTAATGCCGATGACTCTATCAGTCGTGCCTATCGTTGCAGTTTTCTTTTCGACACCTCTCTCCATCCGCTGCCCTGCCAGCTGACAGGTATTCTTGGTAACAGCGGACATTTCTGTACGGTCCAGACTTATGTTGACGGCAAAGGCATCCGCCATCTGAAAACGACCCGCAACTATGATAAAGCGGTGGAGGATGTCTCGCTGACTACGCTTCGTGAGACACAGGTAGCCTTCTACCTTGGTGCCAACGATTGTATCATCATAGGCGTCAGCAGTTATGACATCGGCAAGATTGTGGCCTACGACGGTCAGTGTCCGAATTGTCTCGCAGACTATAACGGTATCAGTTATCCCCTTACTTGGCAGAACAATGGGCAGTTGCTCCATTGTGCCAAGTGCAATCGCAGCTATGATGCCAGCAACGGGCTCCGCACTTCCGGAGCCGCAGGTGAGCATGACCGTCTGCTTACCTACAATGCAAGAATCTTCGACGGCACCATCCTACGTGCTTGGAATTGATAAAAGAGAAACCCACCCGGGCAAGATTGTCTGCGTCGGGTGGGCGATATGATATGTTGACGTCAGCCTTTACGCGTCGATGTTGGCGTAGGTGGCATTCTTCTCGATAAATTCACGGCGCGGCTCAACGTCGTCGCCCATCAGCATGGAGAAGATCTCGTCGGCTTCAGCGGCATTCTCGATGCTGACCTGCTTCAGCAAGCGGTTCTCCGGATTCATGGTCGTCTCCCAGAGCTGCTCCGGGTTCATCTCACCAAGACCTTTGTAGCGTTGAGTGTGGAGCGCCTTGTCGTCACCGTTGCCAGCCACATACTTGTCGATGAAGGCCTGACGCTGCTGCTCTGTGTAGCAGTATTCAGAGTTCTTCTTATAAGTACACTTGTAGAGTGGCGGGGTAGCAATATAGAGGTGTCCGCCCTGAATAACCTGCGGCATGAAGCGGTAGAAGAGTGTCATGATCAGCGTGTCGATGTGCGAGCCATCGACATCGGCATCGGTCATGATAATAATCTTGTCGTAGCGCAGCTTGTCGATGTTGGCTTCCTTGGAGTCCTCGCCATCAACGCCGAAGCGCACGCCGATACTTTGGATGATGTTCATGACTGACTCGGCCTCGAACACACGGTGCCACTGTACCTTCTCCACGTTCAGGATTTTACCGCGCAGAGGCAGGATGGCCTGGAAGTGACGGTCGCGACCCTGTTTGGCAGAGCCACCGGCGGAGTCACCCTCGACGAGGAAGATCTCACAGTCTTTCGGGTCCTTGTTTGAGCAGTCGGCGAGCTTGCCGGGCAGTCCGCCACCCGTCATCGGGTTCTTGCGCTGTACGCTCTCACGTGCCTTGCGGGCAGCGATACGTGCTGTGGCAGCCAGAATCACCTTCTCGCAGATGGTGTGAGCCTCCTTCGGATGCTCCTCCAGATAGTTGGTCATGGCCTCGCCGACAGCCTTCTGTACGGCGCCGTTCACCTCCGAGTTGCCCAGCTTTGTCTTGGTCTGACCCTCAAACTGCGGCTCGGCCACCTTCACGGAGATGATGGCTGTCAGTCCTTCGCGGAAGTCATCCTGTGCCACCTCGATCTTGGCCTTCTCGATCTGCTTGCGCAGCTGGTCGTCCTCGTCGGCATACTTCTTCAGTGTACGTGCCAGGGCGATGCGGAAGCCTGTCAGGTGGGTACCTCCCTCTATGGTGTTGATATTGTTGACATAGGAGTGGATATTCTCCGAGTAGTCGCTGTTGTAGAGCAGGGCCACCTCGATGGGCACGCCGTCTTTTTCGGTCTTCAGGCAGATGGGGTCGCCGATGATGGAGGTGCGGTGACGATCTACATAGCGCACAAACTCCTTCAGTCCCTCCTTGGCGTGGAATACCTCAGGCTGCTTCAGGTTGCCCTCCTCGTCAGGGCGGAGGTCAGTCAGCGTGATGGTGATGCCGGCATTCAGGTAGGCCAGCTCGCGCATACGGCGGGCAATGATGTCGTATTTGTATTCTGTGGTTGTGAAGATACTGCCGTCGGGCCAGAACTGCTGACGGGTACCTGTCTTGTCGGTATCGCCAACGATCTTTACGTCGTAGAGCGGCTTGCCCTTCTCATACTCCTGCTGATAGATGTGGCCGTTGCGGAACACCTGTGAGAGCATGTGGGTGGAAAGAGCGTTCACACAACTGACACCCACACCGTGGAGACCGCCAGACACCTTGTAGGAGCCCTTGTCGAACTTACCGCCGGCGTGCAGCACGGTCATAACGACTTCCAGTGCCGACTTGTGCATCTTCTCATGCTCATCTACCGGAATACCGCGTCCGTTGTCCTGCACGGTGATTGAGTTGTCCTCGTTGATAGTTACTTCTATATGAGTGCAGTAGCCTGCCATCGCCTCGTCGATGGAGTTATCCACTGTCTCGTTTACGAGATGGTGCAGACCTTTCTCGCTGATGTCGCCGATGTACATGGCCGGGCGCTTGCGCACGGCTTCCAGTCCCTCGAGCACCTGAATGTTACTCGCGGAATAATTTTGTTCTTGGTTCAGTTGTTCTTCAGTCATTTTTTAGTATGTTCGCTAATTGTGTGCAAAGTTACGAAAAAAAAGTCAGATAAACATTGTTTATCTGCTAAAAAACTACAAAAAGACAAGCGGGCCATCTGCAAAGAGCAAATGACCCGCGTATGCTAGTCTGAATCCGATGATTATCCCAGCTTGTTGATGTGCTGTGCGAGGCTAGACTTCAGGTTGGCTGCCTTGTTCTTGTGGATGATGTTGGTCTTAGCCAGCTTGTCGAGCATCTTCTGTACTTTTGGATACAGTGCTACTGCCTCTTCCTTGTTCTCCATTGCACGGAGCTTACGTACTGCGTTACGCATTGTCTTTGCGTAATAGTGGTTGTGAAGTGCCTTTTTCTTGTCCTGACGGATACGCTTCACACTTGACTTGTGATTTGCCATTTTTGATGTTTAATTTTTAATTGTTAATTTAAAGCTTATGGGTCTTACGCCGCTATGACTGCCCTGGGCAGGCCTCTTTCGGAAGCCTTCTGCCACCTTGTCCCTGCTTTTGCAGGTAGCACTTGGCTGTGCAGATGACGGATTTAAGTGGTAGTCCCTAGGAGAGTCGAACTCCTCTTTAGAGAATGAAAATCTCTCGTCCTAACCGATAGACGAAGGGACCGTCGCTATTTTTGCGGGTGCAAAGGTACATCTATTTTTCCAATTGACAAAATTTTCCAATGAAAAAATGCTGTTTTACCTATTTTTTTTGTACTTTTGCATCGTATGCTGAATAAAACTCAAGCCATTGTGCTTCATTCGCTTAAGTATGGCGAGACCAGGCTCATCGTGGATATGTTCACCAGGAGTCATGGCCATCTGTCGTTTATCGTCAGCATACCGAAATCGTCGAAGTCGAAGTTCAAGAAGCAGCTCTTCCAACCGCTTTCCTTGTTGGAGATAGAGACCGATGTGCGTCCCCGACAGCAGTTGCAGAAGCTGTCGGATGTCCGTCTTTCCTCGCCGTTCTCCTCTATCCCCTTCGATTCCCACAAACTAGCCATCTCGCTCTTCCTGTCGGAGTTCCTCTATCATGCCCTCCGTTCCGAACAGCGTAACGAGCTGCTGTTCGATTATATCGTCAATAGTCTTCAGTGGTTCGACGGCCAGCATGGCGGCATTGCCAGTTTCCATCTTGTCTTCCTAATGCGGCTGAGCCGTTTCCTGGGTTTTTATCCCAATCTTGACGACTATGCGGTAGGCGACTATTTCGACCTTCGCGAGAGCATGTTTTGCGCTGCTCCGCCCGTGCACCGTGATTTCCTGGATCCTTCAGAGGCAGAGAAAGTACAGCTGATGATGCGCATGGACTATCCGACGATGCACCTTTTCCGTATGACCCATCAGGAGCGCAATCGGCTGCTGGAGGTCACCTTGACTTACTATCGGCTCCATATCCCCGACTTCCCCGAACTCAAGTCCGTCGCCGTACTCCAGGACCTGTACCGCTAATGTCCCTATATATATAATAAGGTGTAATAGTGTCATTTTTTACTTTTTTTATATTTTTAATGCATAATCCTTTTAAGTATCAAAAAAAAAATCGTACCTTTGCAGCCGACACTCGACGCCACTTGTCAGACATGGCAGTGAAGGAGAGGGTCTTTTTTTGGTGAGATAGTGTCTTGCGACGCTTTGTTTTTGGTATCTTGAACCTGAGAAATTCAAAGAACCCATTATCAAGAACATTGCAGAACAGATACTACGGGTATGGAATACATCCCCGTTAGTGCGCAGAGGGCTAACCATGTCCTCACGCGCACTTTACGGGTGCATCATATTCCTACGGCGTGAGTGTCATTCTGTCTGTTTATTAATGGAGGTTTTCTCAGGACCTAAGATACGGACGGGCAGAACAGACTTCACGCTTTTTTCGTATCTATATGTCTTAGCCAGCATACTTTTGATTCGTTAGAGCGGCTATTTCGCCGACGAGTCAAAAGGCTTGTGCTGGAGTTCAGCTGAGACATAGATGAGTCAAAAAGAGATTAAGAAAGCAGCGCCATGGTGCCCTTCTGTTCCGACAGGGGGTGTCCCCCAGTTTTGTCTGATTGCGAAATGACAAATCCCGACCTCTTTCAATGGTTCCCGATGCAGGTCCGCTCCCAGCAGGAGCGGTCTGTCCGTCAGGCACTGGAGCGCTATGGGGTAGAGGTGTTCCTGACGCCCATGGCTCCAGGCCTCCTCTTCGTGCATAGCTCCCGTGCGAGACTCGCCAGCCTGAAAGCGGCCCTGCCCGAGCTGCGCAGTCTCCACTACGTCATGACGCCCAGCAGCGCCCGTCTTGGCCAGCACGACGTCGTGACCATTGACGAAGGCCAGATGCAGTCACTCATCATCGCTACCAATGCCCACGACGAGAATGTCATC
>ODAJ014754987.1_pt1 | contig 23660 bp, 12 predicted proteins | sample 1539241 | NCBI WGS metagenome assembly ODAJ01 (sample SAMN02144231, study PRJEB22623) | gut metagenome | biome: sheep rumen | host: Ovis aries | place: New Zealand
CCTCCTTCTGACAACAAAGGTAAGGATTTGGCCGTGATAAAGCAAATTCTTCACTGATATATTCTATCAGAGCGCAAAATTAGAGTCCCTCGGAGCGCAGCATCATGGTGCGCAAGGCAGCCTTGGCGGAGGGATACTTCTGCTCGTTGGCGGGCGGTGCCTCCGACCTCGTCAAGGAGACGTCCGACGGCTACGTCATCGACCTCACTAACCTCGACTGCCACTCCACGGGGCGCAAGCAGAGCCTTGGCACGCTGACCTTCCACCGCGGCAGCGGTGCTGACAACGTGGGCTATGCCGACATCGACATCGCCTGCATCCCCGGCTTGCAGCGCATCAGTTACAAGACCTCCGACCAGTGGGGTGAGAACGCCCGTTTCCGCTCGCCCATCGGCTACGGTGAGGTCTTTGTCGGCGGCGGCGGTCGCTACTGGATCTGTGTCCGCGAAGCCAACGGCAGACACGCCATGCAGGCCGGCGTGCTCATCAACATGCAGCCTGGCAAGGGCGACAAGTGGGACTACATTTACGAAGATGAGAAGTACGCAGCATGGTGTCCTAAAGACTACATACTGAACGGATTTTTCGGTGCGGCCATTTTGGATTACGTGGATCTCTGCGGCGACTCCGACTTTGCCACCGAGAAGCGCAGAATCATGGAAAAGAGCTTCGGCTCAAAGGTGTTCCCCCTCGGAGACGTCTGGAACTGGAATTCCAGCCTGGAGATATGGCAGCTACCTGAAGGCTATGGTCCTGGCTTCGGCACTGACAATCCCGATTACTGCCATACGGGCTGGTGGCCCTACACCCGTGGTGTGGTCATCGTCAGGGATTGCACAGAAGGTGACTGGAGCTGGGGTGATGCAACGCATTGGCGCCGCTGGCATGTCTATTGCACCAGAGTCGAAAGCGACGATGACCCGGAAGACGAGCGCATGGATGAACGCTCCTACTACATTAGTGATTCCAGCGAACTGAGAGATTACACGTTCTACTACACCAGCACCAAAGACTTCTACTCTTTCCCTGGGTGGTCGATGGTCTACACCGCCCGTGGCGTGACGTTCAATGAATCCATCCCCTCTGGGTTCACCAAGGTGGACATCTGAAATAAATGAGAATTAATTATATGTATATGAAAAAGAAAAGACTTTGGATGATGTTGCTCACGGTGGCGGTACTATTCGTGTCCGCATCGTGCAGCAAGGACGATGACAAGTCGCAGCCGGGGAATACCCCTGTTGCGGCTGGTGCGCGTCTTCAGGTAATGGTGGCTTTCGCCCCCGGACAGTTGGGTGACAACGGCTATGCCGACGGTTTGCTGATGGGTGCCTCGTCACTGGAACTCACCGAGGCGTTGGGCGGTGATACCGACACCATCGACGTGCATTTTACCTCGCTTTACAGCGTCAGCGACACCCGTAAGGCACTGAAGAACTGGGCAGCCTCTGCCGTCCACCCCTTCTACGACACCAACTATGAGCGTCGCCTGCTGGTATTCACCGAACCCTACCAGACGGCATGGCTCGCCGACGTGAAGGAGTATCTGCGCGAGACCGACGAGGTGCTGATCATGAAGGCTGACGAGGCATACACGCAGAAGATTGCCGAGACCTACGGCCTGGGCGACCGTGTGCACGGTCTGAACTTCGACATAACCGAGGTTATGCGCCGCTACTGCGACATCGTCCGCTCGGACATCCACGACGACGAATTCAAATCCGTCTTCACCGGCGACAAGCCCGAGATAGTGCTCTTCCGGCGCTTTAACGCGCAGCAGAACTACTACTGCGACGGCATCGAGGACATCATCCGCCAGGAGTTAGGCGACGAGGTGAAACTCACTGTCATGTCACTGAGCGAATACGTGACTACCAGCGAGCTGAGCGAAGAGACCAACGTGGCCAGCATCCAGGCGGCCTATACGGCGGCACTCCAGTTTGACAACCATTTTCAGGAGGTCGGCTATGGCTTCGTCATCGCTGACTTGGGCACCAGCAACTCCGGCATGCTCAACTACATATTAGGTTCGCCGCTCGCCCACTATGAGTTGATGATGTTAGACAACAGCCCCTATTCATTCAACTACACAGCCATCTGCCGCGACGGCTACTATGCCAGCGGCTCTTGGATCCGCGAATGGATGAAGCAGCCTGTCGGCGCCATGCCCCGCTTCAAGCTGTATGCCGGTGATGACGCCGTGCGGCACAACCTGAGTGAAGTCGTTGAATGATGTATGATGTAAGATGTGATAAGTGAAAAAGAATGATTATGAAAAGAATATATTGGAATATCGTTGTAGCAATCATTACGCTACATGCTTTGCTCCTTACTTCGTGTAGTGACGACACAGCGTCCGGCGGTTCCCCCGTCGCGAAACCCGAGGTGACCACCATTAATGTTGACGTCGTGCTGCCCGCCAGCGTCCAAGAAGAATGGAAGCAGACCATCAACATGGCGCAGAGCAACATCGCACAGGCCCAGACCAAGCAGAGGAAACAGGTGAAACTGAACCTGCGCTACCACGACGAGGACACCGAAGACCTTGACGTGCTGGCCTACAACCTGACACACCCCAAGGAGGGCGACGACACCTGCCACGCCATCATCGGTCCCTACCACTCCAGCAACGCCATGACGTTCCTGAAGTACGCCTGGCAGCAGCGACTGCCCGTCGTCATGCCGTCGTGTACCAGTGCCGAGCTGCAGCGCATCAACGCCCGAGAGACCTACGCCTGGTTCCTCACCGAGAGCGACATCACGCAGTGCGAGATCATGCTGGCCGCCGCCCGCACGGTGGGCTACAAGGAGGTCGTCCTCGTCTATAGCAACGACAACTACGGCAAGACGTTCTTCGACTGGTTCCCCTATTACGCCCAGGAGCAAGGCGTGAAGCTGTCGGCTACCGTGGCCTACGAGAGAGGCATGGACCTCACGGACATCATGACGCAGGTGGCCAAGCAAAGCACCGAGACGCAGCTGTTGCTGTGCGCCGCCATCAGCGACGCCCCGTTATATATTGACATCTGCGACCAGGCTGCCAAGTTCTGGGATACCAATGCTGAAGGCAATTACACCATGTACACCCCGTTCTGCACCGACACGTCGTTCGACGATTACATCACTGGTGGCAACGAGCGCTCAATGAACTTCCGCATGGGTATCACGCCCTACTGCTCACCCAGCTACGGTTTCTCGCAGGTGCTCTACGGCACCAGGTTCAACAACCCCACCGTCGGCGAGGCGCAGATGTACGACGCGCTGACCATCATCGCCCTCGGTGCTGCCCACCAGATTGTCAACGGCGACCGCTGCATAGTCAACGGTGTGCAGGTGGAGTATAACGAGAAACCATACGGTCCCGGACTCACCGACCACATGCGTGCCGTCGTCTGCAACCGTAATGCCACGCCTACCTCGTGGACAGCTACTGGCTTAGCGATGGCCTTCAACTACCTGTCGTTAGGTCTCGACATCGATGTCACAGGAGCCTCCGGCTCGCTCCTCTTCGACCTTGAGACCAGCACGAAGGTGCTCAACTCCACGTATATGATCTGGGAGATAGGCATGGAGGACCACTCACCGTATGGCGGCGGCCTCATCAGTACCGCCGACCCCCTCATCTTCCTCTCCACCAGCGGCTCCAACGTCGAGTCATCGACCACCGTCCTGTGGGAGCAGCAGAAGCAGCGCATGCAGACCTTTGACAATACGCCCGTCAGCGTCACGCTGCCCGACGTCACCGATCACTGGGCGGTGGTCATCAGCCCCAGCACCTCGTGGGCTAACTACCGCCACCAGGCCGATGCCTTCGCCATGTACCAGACACTGCGCCGCCACGGCTACGACGACGACCACATCGTGCTCATCGTCGAGGACAACCTGGCCAACGACTCGCGCAACGTCTTCCCGGGCAAGATATACGTCGAACGCAGCAGCAATCCCCACGAGACCGACCCGTTAGTGAACGACGACGTGCGTGAGAACGCCGTGGTCGATTACCACTTCTCACAGCTGACGCGTGACGACCTGGCCGACATCATGTTAGGTCGCCAGAGCGACCGCCTGCCGCAGGTCATCCACCCCACGGCCACCAGCGACGTGTTCTTCTTCTGGAGCGGTCATGGTGGTAGCGGCGAGGGTCCCCTGTGGGGCAACGAGGATGCCCGTGGCTACGGTACCAGTCGCATCAAGGACATCGTCACGCAGATGAGCCAGCAGCAGATGTACCGCCGCATGATGTTCAGCATCGAGACCTGCTTCAGCGGACTCTGGGGCGAGGCTGTCAAGGACATTCCGAACGTATTGGTGCTGACCGCCGCCACAGGCTACGAGACCTCGAAGGCCGACGCCCACGACCGCGAGTTGGGCACCTTCCTCTCTAACGCCTTTGCCCGCACCTTCCGCCGGCAGATCAACGAGAACAATAGCGTGGCCATCTACGACCTCTACCGCGACCTGTTCCGTACTACCACGGGTAGCCACGTCAGCATCTACAACCAGCAGAACTACGGTTCGGTATATACCGAGACGATGCGCGACTTCTTCCCCCGCTGATGCGACAGCCGCCCCGCCGAAACCGCGCTTTTTGTCGCATTATCGGCCATGTGCGCTACAAGTGCGGTGGGAAAGACGGACGACGGGGCGGCGCCAAACGAGATTATTTCCTATTTTTGCGGTAGGAATAAGAAGCGATAATTTCAAAACAATATATATGAAGATTATGAAAAAGATGATGTATTTCGCGCTGATGGCCGCCCTGACGGTCGTCCTCAGCCTCGCCGTCACTTCATGTAAGGACGACGACAAGGATGACAACAACGGCGGCAGCGGCACGGAGGCCGTGGACGACCAGACGTCGCTGGAGGAATACCAGCTGCAGTCGCTTATCAGCAACTTTGCCGGCATCGATGCCAGCGACGTGGTGCTGACCAAGACCTACGAGCCGGAAATCGGCGTGGTGGACAACGCGGCGCAGCCCACTGTTCGCAGCATCGCCGTAGGCACCGTAGAGAAGGCTGACGAGACCGCCGTGATGCTGCTCTCTGCACTCGGCATCGACAACCAGAGCCCCGCCGGCTTCAGCTACAGCAGCGGCATGGTGGGCACCGTCAGCTACCAGCACGGCGGAGGCGACGCCAACACGCTGGCCACCATCAACCTTGGACTGAAGCAGATGCCCGGACTGGTGCAGCTGCGCCTGACCAAGACAGCGGGCGAGAACGCCAACACACTTCCGCGCTACAAGGTGGGCGACATCGTGAAGTACAAGAACCACTACTGGGTGTGTGTCCATGAGGCCGCCGCATACAAGGGCAACGCCTACTTCGTGACCTTCGACCACGACGGTTCGCTGCACGAGAAGAGCACCTTCAACTGGACGCTGTCGTGGAAAGACACCTACTGGAAGCACAGCACGCCCATGGCCGATGCCACCCTCCTGTCGTCATGGCTCGCCAACTGCGTGCTCAACGACAATGGCTGGGAAAAGGTGAAGGGCAACTACAAATACGCCATGGAACATAAGGACGGATACCAGTACCATGAGGAAGACCTGGAGCAGATAGTACCCACCAACGATGAAAAGCGCAACGACTTCATCTGTCAAATTTACAAAGCCGACCCCGACAATGACTTGGTGACCTACATGGTGAGCAAGGGCCACACGAACACGAACTATACCGATTCCGATGACGAAGTGTGGGAAGACTACGATGGCGAAAAGGGCCATCTGATGGTCCCCAAAGAGCTGCTCTGCGATGCCACGCGCTACTCGCTCAACGTGAAGTCGAACAACCAGTATTGGGTGCCCTACCTCTTCCTATGCAAGAAGTTGGATGCCACGAAGTTCAGCAACCACTTGAAGGCCATCCCGTCGCAGAACGCCAGCAAGTTCAAGTATGACATCCTGTCTCCTTCGCTTCGCTTCAACTCGCCGCAGTTGGTGGAAAAGCTGAGTACCAACGAGGTGGCCATCATGACCGCCGCCCGCTATTGGGAGCACGAATACATTCTCGGCAAGTACTGGCTGCTGTTCGACTTCACCAAGGACTGGCGCCAGCACCCCGAAACAGCACTCACAGCAAACGACACGTGGGTCAGCCGCTGCGTCACCAGCAAGAGCATGTCCATCGTCGATAAAGGCGTGACCGCCAGCGGATTCACCGACGTCTATGTGGCCCGCGAGGACGACTTGGATAACGTGGGCAGCTATGACTACGCGGACTTGGAAACGCCGTTCGAGGGCGAGCCATACTACAAGTTCAGCGACGTCTATCAGGACGAGAACGGCCACCGCTGGTTCGTCATCAACAATGCTGGATTCTATAACATCGGCAATGGCGACAAGGGCTTCTACAGCGAACTCATTTCGTTCGACGGACTGACGCCCAGCGCCGACAAGGGCAGCATCACCAACCTGCCCACACGCGACCAGGCCATCCGCGCCGCCGTCTGGCTTTGGTGCTTCTTCAACCAGTCAAGCTTGCAACTTAAGGTGGATGATCGCAATACGCTGAATCCAGGAAAGTTGACTGGCTTAGGTTACAGCGTCTTCAACATTCTCGACAACTGCGACTTCGACATCCGTATGCTCATGCAGCAGGTGCGCAGCCACAAGCCGGAGTTAGCCGACCGCGAGCCCTTCCACCTGATGAGCATCGCCTACCGCGACGCATCCGACACCAGCGGCAAGCAGCGCTTGCTGCGCTTCGTCAAGAGCTCCGCCAACGAGCTGAGACATCCCACGTTCTACATCTGGGACACCTACGTGAACAATCCTGACAGCATCACCGAGGCTTACGACAGCAACGCCTACGGCCCCTACAACATCTACCTGCAGGACATTGCCGACCAGCAGTTTGTGTCTTCGTACGCCAAGGACTACTATGCCGTACAGCCCTTGTACGGCAAGGACTGCTGGGAAGAAAAGACCAACAACCCCGCCCGCAACTACCGCACCGCAGCCGACGCGGCGGCCAAGGACGTGACCAACTACCTGTACAACCGCGACAAGTGGCACAACCGCACGTTCCCCACCGACATGTGGAACTCGCCCGTGGTCATGTTCCGCATGACCGCTGTCTATGACCGCGGCCCGAAGGACTACACCACGAAGACCGTCGACGGCCTCACGCTGACCCCGCTGAAGAGCCGCCCGTGGATAGACGAATACAATGAGAACCTGTATGAAGAGATCTCCAGAACGTTGTCTATCTGGCACTCCAACGAGGTCGGCATCTACGTCAACGGCAATAAGACCGACATGCCTTCGCGCAAGGATGTTTGGAAGAAATGATAAATCCCATGCGGGCAGGGTTCGACTCCCTCGCCCGCAACAACAAAAGAAAATAAAAATAATACTGTTATGATGAAGAAGATTTTCAATTACGCGCTGATGGCAGCAACGGTTTGCTGCCTCAGCCTCGCCGTCACTTCATGCAAGGACGACGGCGAGAACGCCGCCGAAGTGCACGACGACATGGAGCAAGCCGAATCGACTGGTGGCGACATGACGCTGGCCGAGTCGCAGTTAGCCTCGCTCATTAGCAGCTTCAGTGGTGTACAGGCCGACGAGTTGCTGGAGCAGTCAGGTTGGAAGGGCAAGACCTACGAGGCAGAGTTGGGTGTAGTGCTCAACGAGAGCCGTCCGACGGTGCGCTCTATCGAGGTGGGCACGTTGGAGGAGGCCGACGAAGAGGCCTGCGCCCTGCTCGGTGTGCTGGGCATCGACCCACAGTCGCCTGCCGGCTTCACGTTTACCGACAGCGAGGTGGGTACCGTAAGCTACCAGCATGGCGGCGGCGCTGACGCCAACACGCTGGCTGTGATCAATCTCGACGTGAAGGGGCTGACGGGCATCACGCAGCTGCAGATGGTGCGCGCACTGCCTGCCAACGCCGGTGACGCCCCCCGCTACAAATTAGGCGACATCATCCGCAAGAAGGGCGACAACCGTCTGTGGGTCTGTGTCTTCCCGGCGCAAAACATGGGCGGCCATGCCCACTTCGTGACGTTCTGGATCGACCACCCCACGGGTACCTGTAAATGGGGCAAGCAGAATGACGTTGTCTATGCCGCCAAGAAACCCATGGCCAGTGCGAGGTCGCTGGGGGCCTGGATGGCTCGAATCCTGATGGATGACGACAACTATAACGAGATGCTGACCCGCCTGCAGGATAAGGGTGTCAAGGGTCGCGTGGAAGACCTGATGCCCGGCAATGAGGAAGCACGCAAGGAGCTGATACAGACCCTCCGGATGAAACCTACCGATTATCAAGACCGAGAACCGCTGAGTACCTTCCATATTGACGACTACAAGTGGTCCGACATCGCCGGCGATGCCACCGGCAGGAAGGTTGCGCCGCGTGGCCGCTTGCTCTGTGATATATTCCGCTATAGCATGGGCCTCACTTACGACTACTGGGTGCCCACCGTATCGTGGGTCAACCTGACAGATTCCATAGAAATGCTTGCCAATCTCAAAGGCGATGTCGCCCCCGCTCAGCATGAGGGTAAGCACTTCATGTATGATATGGGCAGTGGTCTTGATGTGCGTACGCACTACCTGACAGAAGGCGGCATCGACAAATATTTAATTGTCAAGAGTGCCGTCCACTGGCAGCACAAGTACTTCATGCTGGATGTGAATGATGATGGTAATCTGCAGAAACAGTGGGCCATCTTCGACTTCACCCTGGACTGGAAAGACTGGACGGCAGGAACAGCTGACGATGAAGACTGGACGGAGGCCAAGAGGTCGTGGACGCGCCGCAATATCACCAGCAGCGAGCTGGAGATTGTCGATAATGGCGGCTCCGTGCGCGGCTATGACGATGTCTGGGTAAGGGCCAGAGACAAGAAACTGGACGATGCAGACGCTAACGACCAGAGCAAGATACACATCGACGAGGTGAAGATGTACAGCATCATCGGTCAGGACGGCAAGTTCTACGACAACGTGCAGGCTGCCGAGGCTGCCGGCACCGAGGCCGTAGCCATCGTCACCTACCTTGGCGACACCAAGCGCGTGGAGAAAGGTGCCAACTGGAACGGACTGGCCATGGCACTGGCACCGTCGGAGGGAATGGATTTCGTGGATGAGGACCACGTATTGACTAATTGTGCTCTGCCCACCTGGGAGGCAAAGAACATACACAAGGACCTGACGGGTCTGGCATCCACGGAGACACTAATGGGCGACTGCGGCCACGGTCATCAGCACCCCGCCGCCAAGTACTGCCGCGACTGGCTGAAGGACAGTCCCTTCACCGCCCGAGCCACCGAGTTCAGCCCCTGGTTCCTACCCAGCTACGGCCAGTGGGTACTCGCCATCAGGGGGCAGGGGTATAAATATACCTTCAACAATACGCCTGCTTTCAGGGCAATCAAAGACGGTGACAGTGCAAAAGAGGCCCAGCAGACGGCCCTGACCAATGCCGGCGTACCAGCTCTGTTTGATGTGCTGAAGAGCGAATTCAAAATTAATTACAATGCATTATTCTGGACGGCCACGACATTGATGAATGCACAAGAAACGAGCGTTTCGCGTAAAAACTGTGTATATCTCTTTCAAAACAGGCCCACCTTTACGTCCCTAAACAATACTGACTGGCAGTCAATAAGGGATTCATATCAAATAGTCATGCCCTTCATCGCCTTCAAGTATGGTGGCGGTGGCACGATAGAGATGACGTTTGAGTGATTGCGGCCTGCGGCCAAAATAAAAAATAAAAATGATTATGAAAAGGATTCTGAATTATCTGCTGATGGCCGTGACGGTTTGCGGCCTCAGCCTCGCCGTTACTTCGTGTAAGGACGACGACAAGGACAATGGTGACAATGGTGGTGCCTCCGCAGAGGAGTTAGCTGCCGACAACGCGAACACGTTCTGGAGTGTAGCCGCCAACTTAGTGAGCCCGCTCGATGCTACCGCCGACTATGAGAACAAGACGTTTGAGCCCACCATCGGCGAGGCCGACGGGACTAACAATACCGTTCGCGTGGTAGTGATGCCCGACGTGGAGGCCGCTGCCGCACACTTCGCTGCCATCGTGGATGCCGACATGAAGGCTGGCACGGCCACGTACACCTACAAGAACGACGCCGTGGGTACGCTGACGTACACGAAGAGCACCGACGGCAAGTCGCTGGCCAAGGTGGACGTCAGCATCAAGCAGATACCCCACCTGCAGCAGATTGTGTATAAGACCGCTGAGCAGATGGGCACCAATGCCGTCACCGACGGTATACCCTACTACTGGTTCGGCGATGTTATCAGCCGCCTGAATGAAGACGCCGTGCCGGAGTACTGGATATGCATCCAGGCACCGTTCACCAAGCAGGGCAATACCGACGCCGTCTGGGCATCGGTCAGCAAGCTGCCATCAAAGAACGTCTTTCAATACACTTCCAAGGCCGGCAAACTCTATAAGGTACCTTACAACATCGGCAACAATAAGGAATACATGAAGAGCCTGGCTGAGTTGATCTTCGCCATGTACAATCCTGACAAATGGGAACAGAATATCGAGGATGGTCCCGATGGCATAAAGGCCTTCAACTTTGTGAAGAAGGAGAACTTACAGTACATTAACAAGAACTTCTGGAAAGTCGTGGGTAATATATGGGATAATAAAAGTCTGGATGAGGCCATCTTCAACGCCAAGCTGTTAGAACTGTATGATTACTTAACTGCCAACAATGGCTTGAAGTTGCTATACCACGGCTACAGCTGGTGGACAAAGGTGAGCAACAACCTGACGCTCTACGAGTCAACCATCACTACGGGTACCGGCAAGGAGGCCAACGGCCGACATCTTGAATGGAAGGAAGTGACTAAAAACGTCATCAATCCGTATATACAGGTGGAGTGCATGGGGCAGCTGGAACAGCCAAACATGGAGGAAGGCGTGAAGTCGAAGTGGATCAACGAGGCATTCTTCGGGGACGCAAATCCGCGCTATATCTTCCGTTTCGCCACCACCCGCGAGCTGGCCGGCAGAAAGATAACGCCCTGGGAGTCGATGGAAGGTAAATACAGCATCAAGGACGTGTATCGCTTTGCGGATGAGATGAAAATCGAAACCGGAGAAAAACAGCACATGGACGACGTCCGCGATATGCTATCGTCGCTTGTAAAACCCATCAGTGTCGAAGAAGCCCAGGTAGGCAAAATCATCGCTGCCGACGGCACGTTCTGCGATACGGAGGATGAAGCCGAAGATAATCATAACGGTGCCTTGGCTGTGGTGGTCTATGTGGGCGACGACATGCGTGTAGAGGAAGAAGCGAGCTGGAACGGACTGGCTATCTCGCTAAAGGGAGGAACAGCTGATAAGAAGTGGATGGCAATAAGAAATGATACACTATGTTCACTTAACATTTATTTGTTATTGAATGAGCCCAAAACAGAATACAATGGCATCTATGCTACCAACCACCTTGTGAATAAATGCAAAACGAAAAAACACGACCACGAGGCGGCTAAATACTGCTATGAGTACAATCCGAAGTTGAACAATCGCGGCGCGCAGTTCAGTCCTTGGTTCCTGCCCTCGAACGGTCAGTGGCTACTGGCCGTTAAGGGCATAGGCGGTGAGGTATCAGAAAATGGAATCGTTAAAATCTCAGAACAGCGGCTGATTGATTTAGGCCTGCTTGATCTGAGACCGTCTCTGAAACGTAACTTCTGGACCACGACACAAAGTGACAATGATTCTACCTTTGTTTTCAACACCTACGATGTGTTAACCGAATCGAAATGCCTGAATACTACTGGTCAATATGTACTGCCCTTCATTGCCTTCAAGTACGGTGCCGGTGGCAGGGAGGACCAAGAGCGTGAAGACTACGATTTTAATAATAAAGAATGAAAAAGTATTTCCGTTTTATGCTGATGGCCGCCTTAGTGTGCGGTGTCAGCCTCGCCGTCACTTCCTGTAAGGACGACGACAACAACAGTGAGAACAACAACGGCGGCACCGAGCAGGCCGAGGGCACGATGAACGAGGCACAGCGCTTCTGGAACGTGGCCGGCCACCTGGTGAGCCCCTTCGACATGACCGACGACTACAAGGACAAGACCTTCGAGCCCACCATCGGTGAACCGTTAGAGGGCAGCAGCACCATCCGCGTGGTGGCCGCCGACAACATGGACGTGGTGGCCTCGCTCTACAACGACATGACCGACGCCGGCATCAGCGCCAGCACCGCGTCGCACACGTTCGAGGACGGCGCCGTGGGCACGCTGACGTACACGAAGAGCACCGACGGCAAGTCGCTGGCCACCATCGACGTGAGCATCCAGCAGATTCCGCACCTGCTGCAGATCGTGTTCAAGACCAGGGAGCAGTTGGGCATCAACGCCAGCACCACGGGTCAGCCCTGGTACTCGTTCGGCGACGTCATCAGCCGGCCCAACGCCGACGGCAAGACGGAGTACTGGATGTGCGTACACATGACCTTCACGCCACAGAACAATGGCGACTCGTACTGGATAACGCTGAACGCTCTGCCCAAGGCCAACATCGAGACCTACGTGGGCTCGAACGGCTTCACCTACAAGCTGCCCAAGGGGCTGAAGACCAGCGAGGAGTCGATGCAGAACCTGGCCGAGATGCTATACGCCGCCTATGAGCCCGAGGATTGGGAGAAGAATGCCATGAGCGACAACTGCCCGCTGGCCTTCGGCGACGTGAAGCGCGAGAACGTGAAGTACATCAACCGCTACTTCTGGGAGCGCGTGCGCAAGGGCTGGAACACGACCGGCGTCGACGAGAAGGTGTTCGGCACCAAGTGGGGCGATTTGCTCATCAAGATGCAGCCGCAGAACGGCGGTCTGCACCTGCTGCGCAAGGGTTACAGCTGGTGGTTCAAGACGAGCAACAACTGCTCGCTGTTTGAATACACCTACAAGTCGGGCGAGTACGGCAAGAAGGCCAACGCCCATGACGTGTCGAACCGCGAGGTGAAGCAGGAGGTGATCAAGAGCAAGATAACCGTGAACTGCGAGAACGACTACACCGACGAGGGCTGGGTGAACGAGGCCTTCTTCGGCGACTCGCAGCCCCGCTTCATCTTCCGCTTCGCCACCGGCAAGCAGCTCTTCGGCACAACGCCCAACATCTACACCACCATGGCTGGCAAGAACGGCATCAAGGACGAGTACGTCTATACCAAGATGTACAACATACCCGTGGGAAGCCACCTCGACATGCAGGAACTGGAGAGCACACGCTCGGCAGCCTTCTACCACACCGGCGACGTCTATAAGGACGAGAACGGCCACCACTGGATGGTGACCTACATGTCGGGCCACAAATACGACAACTCGCCCTACACCGAGCTGGTGTCGCTGGACGCCCTGACGCTCACGTCGGACAAGGCCTACGCCACCAACGCCCCCACGAAGACCGAGATGTTGCGCGGCTACGCCATGCTGTGGTACTTAGCCCACGCGGCGTACCAAGGCACGTCGATACATAAGAACATCGGCGACGACGAGTCGAACACAATGGGCGTCGTGCTCCAGAACCTGAAAAAGGCCAACCTCGATCCGCGCTCGCTGCTCCAGAAGACGCTGAAAGAAGATAATGCCCGCAACCACACCGAGCACTGCAGCGTGGCCTACCGCGAGGACGGCGACACCAAGCAGCGACTAATGCGCATGATCATGACCAGCGACCTGGGAAAGAGCGACCTGCACTTCAACTTCTGGGATCACTATCCCGCCACGCCGTCGGACACGGAGAAGTACTGCGAGGACTTCAGCCCCGTGCCCATCTACCTGCAGGACGTAGCCAACCAAAGCATGGTTGACACCTACGGCAAGGACTACTACGCCAAGCGCCCGATTTCATCGTATAACGAATATGTAGGCCCCACCCGCAACTACCGCACCACGGCCGACAGCAAGGCCTCGCAGGCCAGCAACTACCTGTACCAGTACACCACGTGGTTCGACGAGCAGTACCCCACCGGCATGTGGAACGAGCCCATCCTCATGGCCTGCTTCGACGCCGTGGAGGACTATGGTGTGGACCACAAGACCAAGACCGTGAAGGGTCACACGCTGACGCCCGTCCAGCTGGTCCCGATAGGTGAAGACGACGATATCAACATCGTGACGGTGGAATCGTTGTACCGCTTCTGGGATACCATCATGTTCGTCTTCGAAAATGCCTTCGACATTGACGGCCAGGCCAGCCAGGTGCCGACGTACCAGGAGGTTTGGAAGAAGTAACTTCGATAAATTCAAAAATGTCAAGAATTCGAGAATTTGAGAATATATAATAATACGATATGAGAAAAATGATGAACTTCGCGCTGATGGCCGCCATGATGTTCGGTCTGACACTGAGCGTCACTTCATGTAAGGACGACGACAAGGACAGTGAGAATGGTGGCGAGAACATGGAGCAGGCCGAATCAACGGGCGGCGACATGACACTGGCCGAGACACAGTTGGCATCGCTCATCAGCAACTTCGGCAGCTTAGAGGCACAGGAGCAGTTAGGACAGTCGGGCTGGAAGAGCAAGACCTACGAGACCGACCTGGGCGTGGTGCTCAACGAGAGCCGCCCCACGGTGCGCACCATCGAGGTGGGCACGGTAGAGGCTGCCGACGAGGAGGCCTGCGCCCTGCTCGAAGCATTAGGCATCAACTACCAGTCGCCGGCCGGCTTCACGTTTGCCGACGGCGAGGTGGGCACCGTGAGCTACCAGCATGGCGGCGGCGCTGACGCCAACACGCTGGCAGTGATCAACCTCGACGTGAAGGCCCTGCCGGGCATCACGCAGCTGCAGATGGTGAGCAAGCTGCCTGCCAACGCCGGTAGTAGCCCCCGCTACAAAATCGGCGACATCATCAAGAAGAAGAACGACGACCACCTGTGGATTTGTGTCCGTACGGCGCAAAACGTGGGCGGCCAAGCCTACTTCATCTCGTTCTGGACCGACCACCCCACGGACAAATGTGGCTGGGGCAAGCAGGACGACATCGTCTATGCCGCCAAGAAGCCCATGGCCAGCACTGCTACTCTGGCTTGCTGGATGCGATACATCCTGCTGCACGACAAAAACTACGCCACCGTACTGGCTAATCTGAAGAAGAAGCACGAAGAGGGCCGCGTGGAAGACCTGATGCCCGGCACTGAGGAAGCACGCAAGAAACTGATTGAGAGCCTCCAATCGGGAACCGGCAAAAAGTATCACTTCCACTATAAACAGGAGGAAGTGCCCGACACGATGGAGAAATTCAATTGGGAGAGCATAGGCGAAACTGGCCGCAAGTTGGCTCCGCGCGGAAAGCTGCTCTGCGACAAGTTCCGCTGGAGCATGGGCCTCACATACGACTACTGGGTGCCCTGTATCTACTGGGTTGACGACACTTTCATGGACAATTACAAGACAGAACTTGACGCCCTGCCAGCGCAGAACGAAGGCAGCCACTTCCAGTGGTATGCCTCTGATCCATTGTCCGTCCAGAGCCGCTACCAGACCAGTGAATCTTGGCCTGTTGATCATTACAACATAGTGGTAGTGGCCACCCACTGGCAGCACAAGTACTATACGCTGGACGGACAGCCGAACCAGTGGGCCGTGTTCGACTTCACCAGAGACTGGGCAGACAATGACGATCAAGGTTTCAAATGGTCGGCTGACTCGTTGAAGTGGGTGCGCCAGAACATCACCAGCAGCGAGCTGAAGGTTACCGACAATGGCGAGCCCCTGCGCAACTATGAGGAGGTCTGGACGGATTACAATGACGCGAAAATGGCTGACGCAGACCCAGACGACGAGAGCAAGATACACCTCGACGAGGTGAAGATGTACAGCATCATCGGCACCAACGGAAAGTTCTACGACAACGTGCAGGCCGCCACCAACGACGGCACCGAGGCTATGGCCATCGTCACCTACCTTGGCGATAAAAACCGCGTAGAGCGCGACCAGGAGTGGAACGGACTGGCCATGGCACTGGACAAGCTGAAAGATCAATACTATTACATCGAGGCTATCCCCAATGATGCCTGCCTGCCCCCCAACTTCAAAGGATCGCAGGCACACCATGACTTCACGGGATGGGCCACCACACAGGATCTCGCCAACGGCTGCGGCAAGGGCCACGATCACGCGGCTGCCAAGGCCTGCCACGATTACGACAAGAAGCTGACCGCCCGCCAGTCGGAGTTCAGCTCGTGGTTCCTGCCCAGCTTCGGACAGTGGGTAATTGCCGTCGATGCCTTAGGCATCGAATACACCTACACGAGCGACACACAAATTAGTTTCGTTAGTAAGTATGGCGAGGACATTGAGCAGAGCTTCAAGGACGTTGGCGCGGAAAACCTGGGGGATCTCATGAGAGTACATACCAGAGGAGGAAAAGAAATGTTCTGGAGCTCTACATCCAGGGACAAAAGGCTTGCCTACTCCTACCTGCGTATGAAAGAAGAATATTGGTTATTTGGAGATTTTGAATGCGATTGGTATCCATACAAATATTTAGAAAGGAATGTCCTCCCCTTCATCGCCTTCAAGTACGGTAGCGGTGGAAGTCGCAATCAATGACAATTGACAATTGATAATTGAGAATTGAGAATTGAGAATTGATAAATGACAAATGATAAATGATAAATGATATGAAAAAGATTATGAATTTTGCGCTGATGGCCGCCATGGTGTGCGGCCTGGCGCTGAGCGTCGCCTCGTGTAAGGACGACGACGACAATGACAGTAACAACAACGAACAGCAGGGCGGCGACAGTTCCGAAGGTCTCTATAGCTTAGAGGACGAACAGTTGGGCGCACTGATCTGTCAGTGGTGCGACGTGCAGGCCGACGAGGTGAAGGACGGTGCATGGCGCAACAAGACCTACGAGGCCACCGAAGGCACCGTCGTCGACGAGTCGAAGCCCACCGTGCGCTCCATCGTTGTGGGCGACGTGGCCGGTGCCGACAGCTATGCCCTGCGCGCCCTTGCCGCCCTTGGCATCGACCGCAGCGCACCTGACGGTTTCCAGTTCAGCAACGCCGAGGTGGGCACGGTGAAGTATAGTCACGTCAGCGATGCCAACGTGGTCGCCACCATCGATGTCGACGTGAGGCAGATTCCCGGTCTCACCCGTATGCAGCTGCTGAAGACGCTGCCTGAGAACGCCCGCTACAATGCCCGCTACAGGGTGGGCGACATCATCGGCAAGCAGGTGAAAGGCGAATATCGCTATTACGTCTGCGTCAGCGAGCATCAGGGCGGCGAGAAGGCCGTGTTTATCACCCTCAACGACCAGAACCTGCACACGATGGGCAAGTTCAACTGGAGAGGCGTGGGCCAGGACACCGTCTATAACGACAAGATGGCCGATGCTGAGACCGTCTATCTCTGGCTGAAGAACGTTGCGTTCAACGAAGAGGTGATTGAGACCGTGCGCGAAAAAATGTTAGACTATGATCCTAAAGGCACCTACATCAACCAAGTGGTACCCGCCAACGAAGAGATGCGCTATAGTTTGCTCGATAACCTGACGGAAAGTTACCGCATGGTGTTTAATTGTATGCAGACAACTGAAGAGTCGGATTATATAGGCATCCGGTCTGGCGGTTCTGCAATCGTTAGCTCCTTCTTTTGGTATAGCTTTGATAGGGAACTCTACAAAATTATCGTTGCCCCCTACGGTCAGTTGCTCTGCAACAAATTACGTTGGCAGGAGTTCTACACCGGCAAGAGTTGGAACCAATGGGTGCCCTATATCATTTTAATGAAAGATAAAGACTATGAACAAAATGCGATTGGCCTGAATAGGATAGCTCCTCTAACAACGCTTTCACCCAGCCATTTCAAATGGGAAGACTTGGGCGAGGTGACAGTAGATAAAGATCTTAATCGTGGATCTAATATAATAACGAAGAAAAAATATCGTGCTTTACTTGTGGCGACCTATTGGCAACACGAAGAGATTGTTGAGTTGGATACTCCTCACAAGATGTTGCTCCACTACGGAAAGGACTGGCGACAGCACCCAGAAGAGAAAGTACGCATGCAGGTATCCTCCAACGATCACTATTGGGAATGGCGTGAGATTACCAGCAGCCAGGTGACTTTCACCGACAAAGGCAATAAGACAAAGGATTACGATGAAATCTACGTGAAGGCAAATTATGACAATTGACAATTGACAATTGAGAATTGACAATTGATAATTGAGAATTGACAATTGACAATTGATAATTGACAATTGATAATTGACAATTGAGAATTGACAATTGAGAATTAAATGAGCATAATGAAAAAGTATTACCGATTTGCGCTGATGGCCGCCATGATGTTCGGTCTGACACTGAGCGTCACTTCATGTAAGGACGACGATAAGGATAGTGAGAATGGTGGCGAGAACATGGAGCAGGCCGAATCGACGGGCGGCGACATGACGCTGGCCGAGTCGCAGTTAGCATCGCTTATCAGCAACTTCGGCGGCTTAGAGGCACAGGAGCAGCTGGAACAGTCGGGCTGGAAGAGCAAGACCTATAAGGCTGATCTGGGCCTGGTGCTCAACGAAAGCCGCCCGACGGTACGCACCATCGAGGTGGGCACCTTGGAAGCTGCCGACGAGGAGGCCTGCGCCCTGCTCAGTGCGCTGGGCATTAACTATGCGTCGCCTGCGGGCTTCACCTTCGCCGACAGCGAGGTGGGTACCGTAAGTTACCAGCACGGTGGCGGCACCGACGCCAACACGCTGGCCGTGATAAACCTTGACGTGAAGGGGCTGACAGGCATCACGCAGCTGCAAATGGTGAACAAGCTGCCTGCCAACGCCGGTGGAGAACCCTACTACCATGTGGGCGACGTCATCCGCAAGAAGAACGACCCACAACTGTGGCTCTGCGTCCGCGCAGCGGAAAACGTGGGTGGCCATGCCTACTTCGTATCCTTCTGGACTGACCACTCCACGGGTACCTGTAAATGGGGCAAGCAGAAGGACGTTGTCTATGCCGCCAAGAAGCCCATGGCCAGCTATCTGGCGCTGAGCTCTTGGATGCGTGAGTTCCTGATGCACGACATGAACTACAAAGCCTTGCTGAAAAACCTGCAGCAGAAGAGTGATGCCGAGGGGCACATAGAAGACCTCTTGCCCGCCACTGAGGAGGCACGCAAGGAGCTGATATTAGCCCTACAGATGAAGCCAGACGACACCAGAGACCGCGAACCGTTAGGAGCCTACAAATTAGACGACTACAAATGGGCCGGCATTGAAAACGATTCCACAGGCAGGACGATTGCGCCGCGCGGCCGCTTGCTCTGCGACATATTCCGCTATAGCATGGGCTTCACCTACGACTACTGGGTGCCCGCCGTGTCATGGGTCAGCATGACAGATTCCAGAGGAGTGCTTGCGGCTCTCAAAAAGGAACCAGCACAGAACGAGGGTAAGCACTTTCAGTATGAGGAGTCCATAACGTATGATGCCAATACGTCATACCTGAGCAGCAACTTGGATAATTCCAGCTATGAAATTGTCAAGACAGCCGTCCACTGGCAGCACAAGTACTTCAAGCTGGATGGCAAGTCGAACCAGTGGGCCGTGTTCGACTTCACATTAGACTGGATAGACCATCCCTCACAGAATGCTGACTGGACGGCTGACTCGAAGAAGTGGACGCGCCGCAACATCACCAGCAGCGAGCTGAAGATTACCGACCGCGGCGAGGCCCAGCGCAACTACGAATTTGTGTTGGGGACAAAACTGAACGACGCTGACGCTGACGACGAGAGCAAGATACACATCGACGAGGTGAAGCTGTACAGCATCATTGGTCAGGACGGCCATTTCTATGACAATGTTGCCGCTGCCGATGCTGCCGGTACCGAGGCTATAGCCATCGTCATCTATTTAGGCGGCACCAAGCGCGTGGAGAAAGGTACCGACTGGAACGGACTGGCCATGGCCCTGGAACCGTCGTCGTTGATTAGATTTCTGGACAATGACTGGTCTGGAGATCCGTGCGCGCTGACCACTTGGGAGGCGAAGGATAGGCACAATGACTTGACGGGCCTGGCTGCCACAGAGACGCTACAGGGCGACTGTGGCCACGGTCATCAGCATCCCGCCGCCAAGTACTGCCGCGAATATCTGATTGACAGCCCCTTCACCGCCCGTGCCACCGAGTTCAGCCCTTGGTTCATGCCCAGCTACGGCCAGTGGGTACTTTTCGTGAAGGGAAGAGGACTTCAATACGAAGTAGATGAGGACGCGGGTTATCCTATGATTACAGGAAATCTCGGTGCCTCTGCGGATTTGAAGACGATTCTGACCGATGCAGGCGTACCAGCTCTGTATGATGTGCTGGAGATGAAAGAACCTAGTAATAATAATAGAATTTTCTGGACAACCACAACACCTCCAACCGGAATTTTTGATTTTAATATGGTATATGTCTTCCAATGCATGTTCGCCCCGAGAGATTTAGACGAATGGCAGCGTCAAAACGAGGATGAAGCAAGGGTCATGCCCTTCATCGCCTTCCGTTACGGCTCTGGAGGTACGGAAGATTAAGGAGAAAACTTTGCGCAGCCAAAAATTCGTATAATTCGTGAAATTCGTGGTCGTAAAAAATTTCGTTCCATTCGTTCAATTCGTTGTAGTAAAATAATCCCTGTAATCTGTTCAATCCGTGGTTGAAATAATAAATATAAATTATATATGTATATGAAAAAGTATTACCGTTTTATGTTGATGGCCGCCTTAGTGTGCGGTGTCAGCTTCGCCGTCACTTCATGTAAGGACGACGACAATAGTAATGGTGGAAATGGCGGCGGCGAGGAACAGCCTGCTGAGATGGCTGCTGCCGAGCAGTTCTGGAGTGTGGCAGCCAACCTGGTGAGTCCGTTCGACGTGACCAACGACTACGCGAACAAGACCTTCGAACCCACCATCGGCGTGGCTCAAGATGGCAGCACTACCGTGCGCGTGGTGGTTGTTCCCGACGCGGAGGCTGCCGCAGCCAGCTTTGCAGCCATCGTGGATGCCGACGTGAAGGCCAGTACCTCGACTTATACCTACCAGAACGACGCCGTGGGTACGCTCTCCTACCAGAAGAGTACTGACGGCAAGTCGTTAGCTACGGTCGATGTGAGCATCAAGCAGATTCCCCATCTGCAGCGCATCGTCTATCGCACTGGTGAACAGCAGGGTACTAACGCCGCCACGGGTGTGGCCTACTACACGCCAGGCGACGTCATCAGCCGCACGCGTGCAGAAGACGGCGTGACGGAGTATTGGGTGTGCATTCAGGCACCCTTCCTGCTGCAGGGTAACGAAGAGTGTATCTGGGCCACGCTGAGCCAGCTGCCCGCGAAGAACATCTTCACCTATAAGGGCTCCAATGGCAAGACCTATAAGCTGCCTACCGGCATCGGCAACAACAAGGAGTATATGAAGAACCTCTCAGAACTGGTGTTCGCCGTGAATCACAACAAGCAGTGGTACGACAACCTGAACGAAGGCCCCGCTACCAAAGGCTTCAACTACCTGACGCACGAGAACGCCAAGTACTACAACGAGTACTTTTGGACGCTCATGCAGAAAGGTTGGGTTAAGTATGAAGTGGGTGATAAGTTGTTCGGCAAGAGCTTCACGAAACTGGGCACAGATATAGTAGACGCGGCGTGTGGCCTGCGCCTGGTGTATAACGGTTACAGCTGGCACACCACGTTCTCGAACAGCCCCACGCTGTGGGTGAGCACGCTGACAACTGGCAATGAAAGCGAGGTCAACGGTCGCCATCTGACGTGGAAGGCCGTGTCGAAGAACGTCATCAAGCCCGGCATGGACCTGAACTGTGTCACCCAGCTGAAGAACGGCACGCAATGGATCAACAAGGACTTCTTTGAGCAGCCCACAGCAAACGAATTCCCGTATTACATCTTCCGCTTTGCCACCAGCAAGGAACTGCTGGGCCAGAAGCCCAGCCTCTATGCTACCATCGCCTCTGACAAGCAGGGCATCGAGGACGTCTATGTGTTCAATGTGGAGAATCAGGTCAAAGTAGGTCCGCAGTGCACCCCCAAGGTGTTTGATGAGGGAGACGTGACCGGCGTGCCTACGCTGAAGAACAAGTCTGACGACAAGCAGAGCGTCTATGCCGTCGGCGACGTGGTGGTGGACGAGGAAGGCTCGCGCTGGATATGCATCTTCGGCGCACCCGACGGCATTGTCTGTAAATATACCGACCGCACGGCGTGGTTCATCAGTTTTGACAACGTCAAACTGCAGAACGGGCTGCCCACCAACATCCTTACCGAGGAAGACGTCACCGACGTTGGCATGAGACTCATGTATAACATCTCTCAAACCTACACCTTAAAAGGCCAGAAGTTCCAGTTCAGCACATTGTGGGAACATGCCCAGCTACACACCAAAATAGATCCCAACGACTTAGTCGTCGCTCGTGACAGCACGTGGGTCTTCACCAACGAAGGCACACAAACTGCGAGTCGTTCGACCAGTTTCTTCTTCAATATGGCTTACATCGGCGATGACGGCAAGATTTACATCATGCGCGTCATGAAAGACGGTACGCAGGCCGGCCAGGAGCGAAGTCAAGCCCCCCATGCCTACCAGAATCCTCGCTTCTGGGCCTATAAGCAGTATCAGACCAAAGATCTTGACAAGGTTCAACTCTCGGATGCCGACGTTGCCATGGGTATGACGAAGTATAACGGCGTGTGGCCCGTCACTGGTGAGAAGATGGCCTACGAAGACCTCTATAGCGTCGTCAAGGTGGCGCAGGTTGTAAAAGATGACAAATGGATGTTTCTGAACTTTGTAGGTGAGGAAGGACGCCACATTCCCAACCCGGTTTGCTCGAGCAACAGAGACTTCAACCGCTTCCTGCCCAACCCCAATACTGGCAAGTTCACTGACCACTTGGGTATGTTCGAGGAGCCTCTGTTAGCCGTACGCCTGATGAAGGTGACCGACAACGGCGGCAAGACGCCCAATATGACGGCACAGGACGGCCGCAAACTCAAGAGGGCCTACCTGCAGGACAACAAGGATTACTACAAGGGTATGATGAATGACGTGTTTAACAAGATCATTGAGGGCAACGTCTCACTCACATTCCTTGACAACGAGCTTTATGACATGAAAATGAAGTAACGTTGAGAATATTTATACGTATGACAGCAAGAATAATCTACCAGTTCTAAACAAGGTGTGACCCGGTCAACAAGACAGTCGTTGAGCGCAGCAATGAACAGTTGCTGCGCTCACTTTTCGAAAGCAAGCTACAGAACCTGAAGAAGTGCAACCTCGACCCGCGCATGCTGCTCCAGAGGACCATAGCAGAAGAGGGGGCCCGCGCCAACACAGAGCACTGCAGCATAGCATACCGAGAGAGAGACGACACCAAGCAGCGACTGATGCGCATGATTATGACCAGCGACCTGGGAAAAAATGACGTGTACTTCAACTTCTGGGAGCACTATCCCGCAGTGCCGTCGGACAAGGACAAGTATTGCAAGGAATTCAGCCCCGTGTCCATCTACCTGCAGGACGTAGCTAACCAGAGCATACGCCAGTTCGGGATAAGATTAGAACAATGAGAGTTGATTAGTTTCCTCAATACAATACCCCTGAATAGCCTCAGGTTTGTTGTCGAAG
>ODAJ012151934.1_pt1 | contig 23646 bp, 15 predicted proteins | sample 1539241 | NCBI WGS metagenome assembly ODAJ01 (sample SAMN02144231, study PRJEB22623) | gut metagenome | biome: sheep rumen | host: Ovis aries | place: New Zealand
CGGAATAATAATTCTTTTGCCCATTCTGGGCGAATGTTGGTTGTGAACAATTCCCAAGGCGTTGCCTTGGGCTGACTTGTTTTGGCCTTTTAGGCCGTATTTACCCCAACCGTCTACACTCCCTTCCCTTAGGGAGGGGTTGGGGGTGATGTGAAGCCCACCCCAGCCCTCCCGAGAAGATGATGGAGAAGCCCACCCCAGCCCTCCCGAAGGGATGATGGAAGCCCACCCCGACCCTCCCGAAGGGAGGGAGTATCCTGTCCTTTTGTCCTTCTGTCAGATAAATAAAGGGGTGGGTGTTAGTCCCCTTCCCTTGGGGAGGGGTTGGGGGTGGCTGAAGGAGCCTTGCTTGTGGTGCTGTCTGTTGCCTCGCTGTCGGTAGCTGCGTGAGCTATGGTGGTTATGTTTGATGCTGCCAGCATGACAGCAACGCTTATGATGTGTCTGAAGTTCATGGTCGTTTATATATTTAATAAGGTGTATCAGAGTGATTCGAGGAATTTAATGAGCTGTTGGCGCTCGGCTTTCGAGAAGTTGGCGAACTTCTGGCGCGATGCCCAGCCTTCGCCTCCGTGCCACATGATGGCCTCGGTGAAGTTGCGTGCGCGTCCGTCGTGGAGGAAGTAAGTGTGTCCGTTCAGTTGATATTCCTGAAAAGCGAGTGCAAAATTACTCTTACTGTTAATTGTTTGCAATCGCCAAATATCGGTAAATGGGCAATATACCTACTTTTGGTGATTTGAACTATAGCCACAAAAGTGCTACCTTTGCAGTTGTTTTATAATATAATATAAGGTGGAAGTATGAAAACTCAAAAGATGTATGAAGCTGATGACAAGATGATCTCGCTCATCAGAGATAACTATGACATACTACAGGGACTCGGACGCTTTGGAATAAACCTGGGTTTCGGCGACAAGACGGTGCGCGAAGTGTGCGAAGACCAGCAGGTGGACACCTATACCTTCCTGGCAGTGGTGAACTTCACCATCAACGGATACCGCGACATAGACGATGACGGGCGCCTTTCGGTTCCTACGCTGCTCCACTACCTGCAGGCCAGCCATGAGTATTTCCTCAACTTCGAGCTTCCTTTCATACGCAAGGAACTTGTCGCCGCGCTCGACGAAAACGACAATCTGGCCCGCCTGATAATGAAACTCTACGACGAATATACCCATTCCATACAGAACCACATGCGCTACGAGGAGAAGACGGTGTTCCCTTATGTGGAGCGATTGCAGGCTGGCGAGTCCGATGATGACTTCGACATAGAGACTTTCTCGAAGCATCACGGCCAGACAAACCAGAAACTCCGCGAGCTGAAGAACATCATCCTGAAGTATCTTCCCTCGGATATGCACCACAACAACCGCCTGACGGCTGCGCTCTACGACATCTACAACTGCGAGACGTGGCTCTCGCAACATGCCGAAGTGGAGGAGAACATCTTTCTGCCGGCTATCCGGCGGTTGGAGAAACAGCTGCGCAAGAACGATGTGGCGGTGAAGATTAGCAACATGATAAATCCCGGAGGCGAAAACAGCGAAAACTTGAGCGAGCGCGAAAAGGACGTGGTGATAGGCGTTGTGCAGGGAATGACCAACAAGGAGATAGCCGACCACCTCTGCATAAGCATCAACACCGTGATTACCCATCGCCGCAACATAGCCCGTAAGTTGCAGATACACAGCCCGGCAGGGCTTACCATCTATGCCATAGTGAACAACTGGGTCGACATTGCCAGCGTGCAGCTCTGACCCCGTTCGTGGGATATTTTTCTCCGGCGGCTCCGTAAAAAGTTTACGGATGCCGCCGTAACTTTTTTACAAGGGCTCTGGAGTGTTGTTACAGGATAGCTGGAGCATTGCTCCAGGATAGCTGTAGCAATGTTACATAGCAGCTGGAGTAAAATTGCCACTTCGCGGCAGCCGCAACTTTGCTGTAATTTGCTGCAATAACAGTGCTGAATTTCAGAGGAAAACGGTAGTCGAAGGTATGTTGGTGGGTGTTTTGTGCGATAAAAAAATGCCGTTTCATCGCTAAAAAAACGCTGCTGCTATTGCACGATATTGAAATATTGTATTAACTTTGTGGTCGATTTCGGTGAACAAAAACGGAAAACTTTTGCTGGCCTGTTCGGAAAAAAGTTTCCCAAAACGGAAAACTTTGCGACTTGTCTAAACGAGAAATGTTACCAAAAAATAATATAATCATACTGCAATAATGGAGATTAAGAACTTTACAATTACGAAGCGCGACGGCTCGAAAGACCGCTTTTCATTAGACAAAATAATGAATGCCATTCTCAAAGCCTTTGAGAGTGTGTCGCAACCAGTGGACCTTGGCACGATATCCAAGATTGTAAGCCATCTTGATATATGTGACGACATAAAGGTGGAGGACATTCAGAACCAGGTTGAGGAGGCTCTCATGCGCGAAGGCTTCTACAAGGTGGCCAAGTCGTTCATGCTCTATCGCCAGCAGCACAGCGAAGACCGCGAGACCCTGAGCAAGCTGCAGTTCCTCACCGACTACTGCGATGCTGCCAACGCGGCAACAGGCTCTAAGTATGATGCCAATGCCAACGTGGAGCACAAGAACATAGCTACGCTCATCGGCGAGCTGCCCAAGTCGAACTTCATCCGCCTCAACCGCCGCCTGCTCACCGATCGCATCAAGAAGATGTACGGAAAGCCATTGGCCGACGAGTATATCGACAAGCTGACACACCACTTTATATATAAGAACGACGAGACTTCGCTTGCCAACTACTGCGCAAGCATCACGATGTATCCGTGGCTTATCGGCGGCACAATATCCATTGGAGGCAACAGCACGGCTCCTACCAACCTGAAGAGCTTCTGCGGCGGTTTCGTCAACATGGTGTTCATGGTGTCGAGTATGCTCTCCGGCGCGTGTGCCACACCCGAGTTCCTCATGTATATGAACTACTTTATAGGTAAGGAATACGGCCTGGACTACTACAAGCGGAGCGACGAAGTAGTTGACCTCTCGCTCAAACGCCGCACCATAGACAAGGTTATCACCGACTGTTTCGAGCAGATTGTCTACACGCTCAACCAGCCCACGGGTGCCCGCAACTATCAGGCTGTGTTCTGGAACGTGGCCTATTATGACGAGTTCTACTTCAAGAGTCTCTTCGGCGAGTTCTATTTCCCCGACGGAAGCCAGCCCGACTGGAACGGCCTTTCGTGGTTGCAGAAGCGCTTTATGAAGTGGTTCAACAAGGAACGCACGAAGACCATGCTCACCTTCCCCGTCGAAACTATGGCCCTTCTGACCAAGGACGGCGAGCCGATGGACAAGGAGTGGGGCGACTTCACAGCCGAGATGTATGCCGAGGGACACTCGTTCTTCACCTACATGAGCGACAATGCCGACTCGCTGAGCTCATGCTGCCGACTGAGAAACGAGATACAGGACAACGGATTCAGCTACACTCTGGGTGCAGGAGGTGTGTCGACAGGCTCGAAAAGCGTGCTCACAATCAACCTCAACCGCTGTATCCAGTATGCAGTGAACCATCATATCGACTATAAAGAGTACCTTACAGAGGTTATCGAACTGTGTCACAAGGTGCAGATTGCCTACAACGAGAACCTCAAGGACCTGCAGAGCCACGGTATGCTGCCCCTGTTCGATGCCGGATATATCAACATCAGCCGCCAATACCTTACTATAGGTATCAACGGTTTGGTAGAGGCTGCCGAGTTCATGGGCCTGAAGATTTCCCCCAACGACGACTACCTGCGCTTCGTTCAGGGCGTGCTGGGGCTGGTTGAGAAGGCCAACAAGAAGTTCCGCACGAAGGATGTGATGTTCAACTGCGAGATGATTCCGGCAGAGAACGTAGGCGTGAAGCACGCCAAGTGGGACCGCGAGGATGGATATTTCGTGCCGCGCGACTGCTACAACAGCTATTTCTATGTTGTCGAAGACGACTCGCTGAACATAATCGACAAGTTCAAGCTCCACGGAGCACCCTATATCGAGCATCTCACCGGTGGTTCGGCCCTTCACATGAACCTCGAAGAGCACCTCAGCAAGCAGCAGTATGCACAGCTGCTGAGAGTGGCCGCCAAGGAAGGATGCAACTATTTCACGTTCAATATTCCCAACACAATCTGCAACGACTGCGGTACAATCGACAAGCGATACCTCCACGAGTGTCCGCATTGCCACTCGCACAATGTCGATTACATGACGCGCATCATCGGATACCTCAAGCGCGTGAGCAATTTCTCGCAGCCCCGTCAGCAGGAAGCGGCGCGCCGCTACTATGCCCATGCGGAGTAAGCGATGCTGAAATACGTCAACACAGGGATTGTTTTCCAGGAGATACCCGACGAAGTGACACTGGCAATTAACATATCTAATTGCCCGTGTCACTGTCCCGGTTGCCATAGCCATTACCTTTGGGATGATATAGGGTTGCCACTCGGCGTGGAAGCAATCGACGACTTTATCGAATCGTTTGGCAACGACATAACCTGCGTGGCCTTCATGGGGGGCGACAGCGAGCCGCGCGAGGTGGCAATGTTGGCCAATTACATAAAGGAAGAGCACCCGATGTTCAAGGTTGCCTGGTATAGCGGGCGGCTGAGGGTGCCTAAAATGGTAGACAAGAAGCTCTTCGACTATATAAAGATCGGGCCGTATATCCGCCATCTGGGACCCTTGAAGAGCCCCACGACAAACCAGCGGCTCTATAAACGGATGCCCGACGACAGTTTTGAAGACATAACTTACCGGTTCTGGAGAAAACCATGACCGGTTTTACGCTATAAATAACTGACTTGATGAGTGAAGAAAAGAACATAAGCTTGAGAGTGTCTCTCGACTATCTGCCCACGGTGAACCTGGCGCAACACGTCAATAGCGTGAAAGTGGTGAGCCAGATGCAGGTGATGAACTGTGGTGAAGGGGACTTGTCAGACCTGCATATCACAGTGACGGGCAACAGACTGGGGGAGTATCAGAGCCACATCGACAACCTTCCGGCAGGCATGACACTTACTCTGACCGACGTGGAACTGCGCCCTGATGCTGAGTTCTTGCTCAACCTGACCGAGGCTATGGATTCGGAACTAACCACCGAAGTAGCAAAGGACGGCGAAGTTCTCGACAGACAATCCTTCCCTTTGCGCCTCTTGCCTTACGACCAGTGGGCCGGCGGCAACACTCTGCCCGAACTGCTGGCGGCTTATGTCGTACCCAACGCTCCTGCGCTGTCGCAGATTACGAGACAGTCGGCCAACTACCTTGAGGCTTGGACGGGCGACGGATCGCTCGACGGCTATCAGTCGCTCGACAGAAACAGGGCGCGTATGCAGGTTGCAGCACTCTATGAGACCTTGAAAAACGAGAATATAGTCTACGCAAACCCACCTGCCAGCTTTGAAACCAGCGGCCAGCGCATCAGGATGACCGACAGAGTGCTCGGCGAAAAGCTGGGAACGTGCCTCGACCTCACGCTGCTCATGGCCTCGCTGATAGAGTCGGTGGGGCTGTATCCTATCGTTGTGGTGCTGCGCGGTCATGCTCTCGTAGGGGCGTGGCTCACAAGTGAGGTCTATACTCACAAGGTAGGTGACGATGAAAGCTTCTTGCTCAAAGAGTCGGCAGACGGCAACAATAACATTGTCTTGGTTGAAACGACAGCCCTGACTAAGGGAAAGAAAATCAGTTTCGATGAAGCGGTAGACCTTGCACTGCGTACAGTGCGCGAGCCGGGTGCTTTCCAGTACTTCATTGACGTTCACCGCTGTCGCCTCGACCATGTGAAGCCTCTTCCACAGCTTACCAAACGCGACGGACAGATGCTTATGGAGCCTGCTGAAATTAAGGTAGGCGAAGTCAGCCAGGAGGGAGTAAGCCAGCTGTCGCACTATTCGCTCCACCTCGAACAGCATACAAGACCCATCACCCGGCAAGAGATATGGGAGCGCAAGCTGCTCGACTTCTCACTGCGCAACAACCTTATAAACACTAAAGCCGGGCGAAGGGTGATACCGTTTGTTTCGTTTGCCATCGAGAATATAGAGAATCAGCTCCAGGCCGGAGAGGATTTCAGGGTGGTGCCGTGGACCGGCAAGCGCGTGGAACCGGGCGAATGGGGTATCTATGACTCGCATTTGCAAGCATTGCAGTCAAAGGATTTCGTTACCGCAATCATACAGCAGAACCAAGTTGTGAGCTACCTCACCGAGCGAGAACTGCAAGAATCGCTCACCTATCTTTACCGATCGTCGCGCACCGCGATAGAAGAGAACGGTGCCAACAGCCTTTTCCTCGTGCTGGGAATGTTGAAGTGGTACGAGAATCCTAAGAGTACGGTGCCCCGTTTCGCCCCGATACTGCTTCTGCCGATTGAAATTCTGCGCAAAGGAGGTGTCTACAGCTATGTGCTTCGTATGCGCGACGAAGGCGTTTTGCTTAATATCACCCTCGTGGAACTGCTCAAACAGCAGTTCAAGATAAATCTTGACTTCCTCAATCCACTGCCCTTAGACGAGAGTGGGGTAGATGTGAAGCTCGTCTTTACGGGTGTTCGCCGTGCCATAGCCCACATGCAGGGCTGGGATGTGATGGAAGAGTCGCTGTTGGGACTGTTTTCCTTCAACAAGTTTGTAATGTGGAATGACATTCACAACAACGCCGACAAACTCAAGGAGAACGATATTGTCAGTTCGCTGATTGACAACAAGCTTAAATGGACTGCCGATACAGCCACTGTTGACCCCCGCGAGATAGACCGCAGCAGCTCGCCTGCCGACTACGCGATACCTCTTGATGCCGACTCTTCGCAGATGGAAGCCATCGTGGAGTCGGGAAGTGGCAGGAGTTTCATCCTTCACGGCCCTCCGGGAACAGGCAAGTCGCAGACCATCACCAACATGATTGCCAATGCTTTGTACCAAGGCAAGCGCGTGCTGTTTGTTGCCGAGAAGATGGCGGCTCTGTCCGTGGTGCAGTCAAGGCTCGAAAAGATTGGCTTGTCGCCGTTCTGTCTGGAGCTTCACTCTAACAAAGTGACCAAGACCCACTTCCTTTCGCAGATGAAAAAGGCCCTTGAGACCGTCCACATCAGCACCCCCGAGAACTATGCTCAGGCTTCCGAGGCGTTGCATCAGCAGCGCATCAAGCTTATCGACAATATGGAAGCGATGCACGAGAAGCACCGTTGCGGCTTTTCGCTCCATGATATTATCAACCGTTATCTTTCTGTTGACGAGGAGGAACTGCCCGTCGGGCAGGACGTAGCCATAGGCGTGCAGCCTGAGGACTTTGTCTGGTGGCAGCAAGAGGAGGCTCAGCTGTCGGCGATATGCCGATTGATAGGCCAGCCTAAGGAGCATCCGCTGAGAGGATTGGAGCCAAAAGACAATAGCAGCGACACGCTGGAGAGCCTGCGTAAGCACTTAGAAGACTATCAGCGCCAGTTCGCCGTCTTTGCAAAGAGCCGTGACGCAGCATACGCCAAGTGGAAGTTGCCATGCGTTTCGCGTACAGGCTTCTTGTGGCTTGCCGACGTAGCCGGAGTGATACGCACGCTTCCCGAGCTCAACAAGCGGCTGATGGATCTTGCCATCAATGAAAGCGAGCAGTCGGTGATGGCTGAATATGTCGCAAAAGGACTCCGGCGCGACAGCATCAAGGCAGCGTTGTTGCAGCTTTTCAGTGAACTTATATTCCAAGAAGACGGTCTTCAGCTTCAGGCAAGGTGGCAAGAGATTGGCCAGAAGTGGTTCCTTCCACGCTTCTTTGCCCGTCGCAGTTTCTTGAAAGACCTGCGCCGATATGGTCCTTTACAGCAGACAGAGGTCGATGGAGTGCTTGACCAGCTCATTGAATACCAGAAACTTGTCAAGGAAGTGGCTGTGAAAGCACCTGCCGCACAAAGCTATTTCACCACTTTTGCACAGCCCGAAGCCGAGCGGTGGAGTGAAATAGGACAGCTGTTGGCTGGTCTGCCGAAGCTGTGGACCTACCTCAAGCAATATGCAGCAGCCTCAGGACAGGACAATTCGGATGTCCTGAGCACCTTCACGTCGATGACCGACAGTCCGTGGATACTTTTCCGCGACACTACCGTTGGCCTTCTCGACAGTTTGCTCGCCCAGTTCAGCCTGCTCGACGGTATCTACGACAACATCTGCAAGCTCTCGGAACTAACCCTTTCTTCGCCGGACATCTATTCCGAACTCTGCAATCGAGCTGATATATGGCTCGACAACTATTCCCTCATGCGCGAATGGTATCAGTGGGTGGCAAAGAAACGCGAGCTTCAACCCACTTGCCTGTCGCTCATTACAGGCAGAATAGAGCACGAGGGCGACACCGTTGAAGCAGCTTTCCGTGCTTTCCTCAAAGGTGTCTACCACAGACTGGCTGTCAATATCATCGACAGCAATGACCAGTTGCGTATGTTCAACGGCTTGCTGTTCGAGAAAGTGATAGCCGAATATCGCCAGCAGACCGCCAATTTCCAGGAACTTACCAAGCAAGAGCTCTATTGCCGCATGGTGTCACGCGTGCCCACGACACTCGATGCAGCCATTGCCACTTCCGAACTCGGTATTCTCAAGCGCAACATAATGAACGGCGGACGCGGCAATTCCATCCGTTCGATAATCGACAGCATACCAACCTTGCTGCCTAAGCTCTGTCCGTGTATGCTTATGAGTCCCATATCGGTGGCGCAGTACGTGGATGTGGCACGCGAGAAGTTCGATATCGTAATCTTCGACGAGGCTTCGCAGATGCCCACAAGCGAAGCCGTGGGAGCCGTTGCGCGCGGCAAGGCACTCGTGGTAGTGGGCGATCCGAAGCAGATGCCGCCCACAAGCTTCTTCTCTACCTCGCAGGTTGACGAGGATGAAGTAGACATCGACGACATGGAAAGCATCCTCGACGACTGCATTGCCCTGTCGGTGCCGTCACACTACCTCACCTGGCACTACCGAAGCAGGCACGAGAGCCTCATAGCTTTCAGCAATTCCAATTACTACGCCAACAGTTTGCTCACCTTCCCGTCCGTCGACGACGGCACGAGCAAGGTGCACCTGGTTCCTGTCAAGGGTGTCTACGACAAGGGCCACAGCCGCAGCAACCGTGTCGAAGCTCAGGCAATAGTTGACGAGGTGATACGAAGGTTGAAAGACCCGGAGCTTTCCCGTCTGAGCATAGGTGTCGTTTCGTTCAGCAAGGTGCAGCAAAACCTTATCGAAGACCTGCTCAGCGAGCAGCTCAGCACATATCCCGAACTCGAGGAAAAGGCATATAACTCTGCCGAACCGATATTCATCAAGAACCTTGAAAACGTGCAGGGCGACGAGCGCGACGTGATACTGTTCTCTGTCGGGTATGGTCCCGACCGGCAAGGACGGGTTTCCATGAACTTCGGACCGCTCAACAACGTGGGCGGCGAGAGGCGACTCAACGTGGCCGTGTCGCGTTCGCGCTATGAGATGTATGTCTTCTCGTCGTTGCGTTCCGAGCATATCGACCTGCGCCGCTCCAATGCTCTGGGAGTGATTGGCCTCAAGTCGTTCCTCGATTACGCCGAGCGCGGAGGGCGCATGGTTGCTCCTACCACAGCCGAACAGCCCGAAGAGCAAGTCGTGGTCAACCAACTTGCCGACCGCCTGCACGCTGATGGCTACACCACGCGCACCCAGGTGGGACGCTCCAAGTTCAAAGTCGACCTGGCAGTTGCCGACCGCCACAACCCGAACCGATATGTCTTAGGTGTTCTTCTCGACGGAAGAAGCTACTATTCGACCAAGACCACGCGCGACCGCGAGATCGTTCAACCCTCTATTCTGGCCTCGCTTGGATGGACGGTGATGCGCTTGTGGACCCTTGACTGGTACGAGAACCCCGACCGGGCATACCAAAGGGTGGTCGAAATGCTGCACGCAGCCGAGCTGTCAACTGCTGAACTGAAAGCGAACAGCCTTGCTGCCGTGCCCGAATTTACGTTCGATGCCGACGACTTGCAGGCCGACGACACTGCCTCGGCGGCTCAGGTGACAGCCGAAGCTGCCCCTTACGACAAGCTCGACCTTGTCGAGATGCCCATACTTCAGCGCAACAAGGTGTTGCTCAGGAACGTAGCAGCCGCCATAGTGGAGCACGAGCAGCCCGTCACACGCAGCTTCCTGGTTCGTCGCTTGACGGAAGTGGCGCAAGGAAAGACCGTCGCTCTGACTCAGGCGATAGACAGCGTGCTCGGGGAGTGCCACAAGGAGCAGCCCGCAAGCACCCTGCCTGAATACTATTTCACTGATGCTGCCACCGCCGAAGCATACACGTCGTTCCGCAAGAGCGCCAACCGCGACATCAGCGACATTCCAGCCATCGAGCTTATCAATGCTCTGCGCTGGGTGCTGTCGCAGAACGGTTCGGCTCCGCGTGCCGACTTGTTCCGTGCCACGGCTCTGCTGATGGGCTTCCCACGCCGCACACCTCGCATCACGGCTGCCCTTGACGCAGCACTCGGGGTGATACTGGCCGACAATACCGCCCAGGCAAACGACGAAATGATAATGTTGAACAATCCGGATATGGTCTAATATCCAACATATAAACTAACAACAACGCGCTATGGAAATGCAAAACCGTCCCTCGCTGGCTATCATAGACCCCAACACACTGGCCGTAATAGGAATGAAACAGCTCCTCCAGACGGCCATCCCCTTAGCCAATGTAAGGTCGTTCTGTTCGTTTGACGAGATGATTTGCGAAGGTGAGTCACAGTTTTTTCATTTCTTCGTGGCCATGAACATCGTTCTTGAGCACCGTCAGTTCTTCATTGAGCGCCGTCGGCGCACCATAGTGCTCACCACCACGGTAAGCCCCGACAAGCAGTTGTCCGACTTCAACAGCCTTTGCATCAACGTTTCAGAAGAGCAACTGGCCCGTCAGCTGCTCCATCTCGGTCGTCGCGGCCATCCCAAAGGCGAGCATCTGCCGCCCCGTCCGCAGCAGCCCAAGGCACTCAGCGACCGCGAGATAGAGGTGCTGTCGCTCATAGCACAGGGCTATTTGAACAAGGAGATAGCCGACCAGCTCAACATCGGCATTACTACAGTTATCACTCACCGCAAGAATATCATGGAGAAGCTCTCGCTGCGAAGCGTGTCGGCCCTCACCATCTATGCCGTGATGAATGGTTACGTGGATATTAACAGGATTTGATAGGGGAGTGGTGATTGGGAAATGGTGTTTCTGCTGTCTTTACAGGAAGGGCGACAGCAGGTTGGCAAACCATCCGCGGAACTTCTGCCAGCGCGTCCTGAACGAGTTCCAGCTTTCCGGAGTCAGAAGGAAACAGTCCTTCTTCTGCCTTTCAAACAGGTCCGACAGCTCCTTGGTGGTGTGTTTGTCCACAATCACGGCATTTTCCTCGTAGTCCCATCTGAGGCTTCGTGAGTTCAGGTTGGCACTGCCCACGGTGCAGAACTTGCCGTCTACCATTATAATCTTGGTGTGGTGGAAGCCCGGTTTGAACATCCACACCTTCACACCGCGCTTCATCAGCCTGTGTGCATTGTAGAAACCGCAGTCTGGCGTGAGCGGAATGTCGCTCTTCACCGACAGCATCAGCTCCACCTTAACGCCCCTTTCTGCTGCTTTCCGCAGTGCGCGCTTCAGTCGTGGGCTGGGCGTGAAGTAGGGATTTATTATCTTTATGCTGTCGTGTGCATAGTTTATTGCATTGTAATAGAACTCCCTTATGATTTCGTTCGAGGTGTGAGGCTCACGGTTTATGATGCCCACCATCTTCCGGCCTCTTGTCGTCGTGGTGTCGGGTTTCAGTCCCTTGAAGTATCCTCCCTCGCTTCCGTATCGGTAATACTTAGCTCCGTGTATCTCCTCGCCGGTCACTTTCTTCCACATCCGCAGGAAAATCTTTTGCAGCGTGTTCACTTCCTCGCCCTCGATGCGGCAGTGCATATCGTGCCATTCGCCCACCTGCTTGGTGCCGTTGATATAGTAGTCGGCCACGTTCATGCCGCCTGTGTAGGCCAGCTGACCGTCTATCACCACAATCTTTCTGTGGTCGCGGTTGAAAATATCGTCGATCCAGGGGAACTTCACGGGGTTGAACTCGTAGATCTGAATGCCGTGTGAGCGTATGGCAGCGAGGTGTGACTTCTTCAGCGGACGGTTGTTCGAGGTGTTGCCGAAGCCGTCGAACAACGCTCTCACCTCCACGCCCTGCTCGGCTTTGGCCTCCAGTATGGTGAAGAGCAGCCTTGCCACTGAGTCGTTGCGGAAATTGAAGTACTCCAGATGGATGCTGCTGCGTGCCTGCCGTATGGCTTCAAACATATCGTCGAACTTCTCCTGTCCGTTCATAAGCAGCGTAACGCTGTTGTCGTGGGAGAATTTCACGTTCTTTTTCCTCAGCTTCTGCACTATGAGCGAGTCGCTGCCCAAAGCCGTGGAGTCAGCAGTCTGTGCACTGGCAGTGGCAAACGTGCCCACAGCCAGTGCCGCCATGAACCAGCGTTTCGTCCAGGACAATCTATTTACCTTCATCTTTCTGCTTCAGTCACGAGTGGTTCTATATCATGCACGAGTAGCTGTCGACTATTCCCAGCAGGCGGTTGGCGGTGTCAACCACAAGCACGGTGTGTATCTTATACTTGTGCATGATGCGCTGCACCTCGGTTATCTTGGTATCGGGACTGACGGTTTTCGGCTTGCGCGTCATAATATCGCCCACCGTGCGGTCGAAAAACTCAGCCTGCCACTTCTCCATTGCGCGGCGTATGTCGCCGTCGGTGATGAGTCCAGTCACCTTGCCGTCGTCGAGCGACACTCCCAGTCCCAGCTTGCCGCGGCTCACCTCGATGATGGCCTTGCCCAGATGGGTGTCTTCCGGGATTATTGGCAGGTCGTCGGTGCGCATCACGTCGGCAGCAGTAGTGAGCAGACGCTTGCCCAGCTCGCCGCCGGGGTGGAAGTGTGCGAAGTCTTGTGGCTGGAAGTTGCGCTTCTCCATCAGCGCTATAGCCAGCGCGTCGCCTATCACCAGGGCTGCCGTGGTGCTGCTCGTCGGTGCGAGGTTCAGGGGGCAGGCTTCCTTTTCGACCCTCACCGTGATATGTGCTTGCGCGTATTTGGCAAGCAGCGACTTCGGGTTGCGGCTCATGCCGATGATTGGTATGCCCATGTGGAGCAGCATGGGGATGAAGCGCAGCAGCTCGTCGGTCTGTCCCGAGTTGCTCAGTGCGAGCACTACGTCGTCGGGAGTCATCACTCCCAGGTCGCCGTGGAACACGTCGAGCGGATTGATATAGAACGCCGGCGTGCCGGTAGAGGAGAGGGTGGCTGCTATCTTGGCACCAATGTGGCCGCTCTTGCCCACTCCCGTCACTATTATCTTGCCGCGGCAATTATACATCATCTCCACTGCGCGGTCGAAGTTGCTGTCTATCTGCGGTATCAAGTCGGTCACGGCGCGAGCCTCGTCCTTGATGCACTGTATGGCAAAATCTCTTGATGTCTTCATTCCTGATGGTTTAGTGCGGTTAAAGCAAACTTCTGATAACTCCCTCCAGCTTGCTGAGTTCCAGCATATTGGCGGCATCGCTCAACCCGAGGTCGGGCTGGGGGTGAACCTCGAAGAACCATCCTGTGGCTCCGAAAGCCTTTGCCGCCAATGCCATGGCAGGCACGAAGCGGCGGTCGCCGGTGGTTGTGCCGTTGCCTCCGCCTGGCCGCTGCACGCTGTGGGTGCAGTCCATGATCACCGTAGGCACTATCTCAGTCATGTCGGTGATGTTGCGGAAGTCTACTACCAGATTGTTGTAGCCGAAGCTGTTGCCCCGTTCGGTGAGCCACACGTCGGCAGCACCGCTCTGCCGGGCTTTCTCCACCGGGAAGCGCATATCTGCTGCGCCGAGAAACTGGGCTTTCTTGATGTTCACGATGCGTCCGGTGCGTGCTGCGCTCACCACGAGGTCGGTCTGCCGGCACAGAAAAGCCGGTATCTGCAACACGTCGGCAACCTCTGCCACGGGTGCTGCCTGATGGCTCTCGTGTATGTCGGTGAGTATGCGCAGGCCGTAGCGCGTTTTCACTTCGGCGAGCATCTGGATGCCTTTTTGCAGTCCCGGACCGCGAAAAGAGCTGATGCTCGTTCGGTTGGCCTTGTCGAACGAGGCTTTGAAGATTATTTCGAGTCCGAACAGCTTGTTCAATCTGACAAGCTCTTCGGCAACGGTGTTTAGCAGTTCTTGTGACTCTATCACGCACGGACCTGCTATAATAGTCGGTTTCATGCTTGCAAAGGTACTACTAAACGGACGCAAAACAAAGAAAATAGCTTTCTTTGTTGTGTTCGGTTGCGTATCTTCACCGTAGCTTTGGGATGCAAAAATGCGTGCAGACTGATGCTTTTGTAAAATTAAAATGCAGAAAACCGTGTTTCGCAAGAGTGCCGTTTCAGATGCGGAAACGGACTTTCTGCGAGTTGTGGAGGACGTTTCTCGGCGCGAAAGAGTTTCATGCAGGTGCTGAAATTGTGCTTTTCGCGGCTGTTTCGCTGCTGAAAGTGTCGCTGTTTCAGTTTTTGTGGGCTCGGCAGTTGAGGCTTTCGGTCGTTGCCCCACAACGGTTTGTGAAGCCTTCAGATGCCGGATGCTCTTACGGGAATAAATCGTTGGTGCCGCGTAAAAGCCTTATGGCGAGGATGATAACGGCTTTTAACATTTCTCCCGGCGGCTCCGTAAACTTTCTCCGGGTGCCTTGGAGCAATGCTACGGGATAGTTGGAGAAGTACAACGGGGCTGCTGGAGCGATGCTACGGAGCAGTTGGAGAAAGTTTACGGAGCAGCTTGAAAAAGCACCCGGGGCCGAGGTTGCAGTGCTTTTGGGTGCTGATTTGCCCCTTTTCAGGTTTTCAGCCATGCTCAATACTCGCATATTTGGCAGCAAGCGCAGTCTTGCCTGCAAATAACGGAGCAGTGAGAAGACGGTTGTAAGGATGTTTCGGAATTGCCGAAACAGCCCCTGAACCGCCTGCCAGAGGACTTCGTGAAGGCGAAAAACAATATTTTTGGACAAATAATTGGCTGTGTGTTCGCACAGATGTGCTAATTTTATTAAATTTGCAAACCGCTTTGCCGATTGCAGCCATTTGCTTACAGATTTATGACAAGCAGGCAAGCATGACACATGGCGGCAGCAAAACCACAGGAATGACACAGAAAATAAGGATAAAAGACATTGCCGTGCGTTCGGGAGTGTCGGTGGGTACGGTGGACCGAGTGCTCCACAACCGCCCCAACGTGTCGCGTCCGGCACGCGAGAAGGTAGAGAAAGCTCTCAAGGAGATGAACTATCAGCCCAATATGTATGCCAGCGCACTGGCTTATAACAAGCAGTATGTGTTCTATTGCATCATGCCCGAGCACGCCAGCATTGCCTATTGGGAAGAGATAGAGCACGGTATAGCTAAGGCGGTGGAGCTTCGTCGCGACTTCCACATCGAGGTGCGAACCATCTACTACCGCCGACTCGACGCACAGTCGTTTGCCAAGAGCTATGCCCAGTGCCTGAGCCAGAACCCCGACGGAGTGATTCTCGTACCGGCAGAGCAGGCCATCACGCGCACCTTCACCGACCAGCTGCATGAGCAGAACATACCCTTCGTGCTGCTCGACAGCTATATTCCCGAACTCAGACCGCTGTCGTTCTTCGGGCAGGACTCGTTCCAGAGCGGCTATTTCGCGGCTAAGATGCTGATGCTCATTGCCTCCGACGAGAAGGAGATAATGCTGATGAAGCAGACCAAGAACGGACGCGTGGGCTCGCGGCAGCAGGCCAGCCGCGAGGAAGGCTTCCGCCACTACATGAAGGAGCACTTCCCGGAGGTGCGCATCACCGAGCTCGACCTGCCAATGGACGAGGAACGGCAGCTCTACGACGGCATACTGGAAGACTTCTTCGCCCGAAATCCGCAGATACACCACTGCGCCACGCTGGCATCAAAGGCTCACATAGTGGGCGAGTTCCTGCTCGACACGGGCCGCAGCAACGTTCAGATAATGGGCTATGACCTCGTGGGCAAGAACGTGGCGTGCGTGAAGCGAGGCAGCATATCGTTCCTCATAGCCCAGCACGCCTATATGCAGGGCTACTCGTGTGTGGAAACGCTCTTCCGCTCGATAGTGCTCAAGAAAGAGGTGAGGCCAATCAACTATATGCCGATAGAGCTTATAATGAAGGAAAACATCGACTTCTACAAGCGCGACTCAATATAGCTCAGGGCAGCCGAGGGCCGACATTCAGCAAGTTCAGTGACGGGAGCCGAGAGCTATGCCCAAGAGCAAGAGAAGGAACTAATCTCTTGCTCCATGTTCCATACCCATTGCTCCTAAGAAAACAAAACATTCGCACCTTGACTGCTGCCCTTACCTCTTTTTATAAATAAGTATTCAATAATGCTCAAAATATCTAACCGCAAAGGCATGATGGCTCTCTCGCCGCTGATAGTGTTCGTAGTGCTCTATCTGGTGGCAAGCATTGTGGCAGGCGACTTCTACAAAGTGCCTATCACAGTGGCCTTCTTGATAGCCAGTGTTTTTGCTATAGCCACCTCGCCCAATGCCGCATCGCTGACCGCACGCATACAGACCTTCAGCCGCGGGGCAGCCACCGAGAACATGATGCTCATGCTCTGGATCTTCGTTATGGCCGGGGCGTTTGCTGCCGCGGCAAAGGAGATGGGCAGCATCGAGGCCACCGTGGGGCTCACGCTGCGGGTGTTGCCCGGCAATATGGTGCTGGCAGGACTGTTCCTCGCCTCGTGTCTGGTTTCGGTTTCCATCGGAACGAGTGTCGGTACGATAGTGGCACTCACGCCGATAGCCGCCGGTATCTCGCACGCTGCTGACCTGTCGCTGCCCCTTGTCACGGCTTTGGTGGTGGGAGGCTCGTTCTTCGGCGACAACCTTTCGTTCATCAGCGACACCACCGTGGCTGCAACGCGGACGCAGGGATGCAAGATGAGCGACAAGTTTCGCGCCAATTCGTTTGTCGTTATGCCAGCCGCCGTGGTGGTGCTGGTGGTCTACGTGGTCATGGGCAGCAGTATGCCGGAAGTGGGAGAGCAGCCGCCGGTAGACTGGTTGCGCGTGCTGCCTTATCTGGTGGTGCTCGTTGCTGCCGTGATGGGCATGAACGTGATGGCCGTGCTTGCCATAGGCTTGGCCATGACGGGCGTGATAGGCATGGCCGACGGCAGCTACGACCTCTACGGATGGTTCGGCGCGATGGGCAAGGGCATAACCAACATGGGCGAACTGATAATCATCACCATGATGGCAGGGGGCCTGCTCGAGACAGTGAGAGCCAACGGCGGCATCGACTACATCATAGGAAGGGTGACGCGCCACGTCAGCAGCAAGCGCGGAGCAGAGCTGTCGATAGCCCTGATGGTGAGCATCGTTAACGTGTGTACGGCCAACAACACAGTCGCCATCATCACCGTGGGAGGCATAGCCAAGCAGATTGGCGACCGCTTTGGCGTTGACAGCAGAAAGGCCGCAAGCATACTCGACACCTTCTCGTGTACCGTGCAGGGACTCTTGCCCTACGGCGCACAGATGCTTATGGCCGCAGGGCTGGCCAAGATAAGCCCGATAGAGATTATTCCGTATCTGTACTATCCGATGATAACAGGCATTGTGGCACTCGTGGCCATAGTGCTGCGCTATCCAAAACACTATAGTTAAATGACAAGAGTTATCGAACGCAACTTCTTCCGGCTGGTAAGAGCCGGAGCTTTCAACGACAATGAAGCCATAGAACCTATGTCGCGCTTCAAGTGGCGCAGGCTTTTTGAGATGGTGGAGAAGCAGAATGTGCTGCCCGAATTTGTCAAAGGAGCCGCGCGCCACGGCCTCGAGAGCTATGTTGCCATACCTGCCGAGCTCACCGAGATGGCACAGCACCAGCTCGACGCGCGCAAACCTGCGCCGCGCATCGACGTGCGCAACTTCCCGGAGATGAACAACCGCTTCCTCGACCGCAGGCTGCGGAAGCTCATCGACAACGAACACCACAGCATAGACACCTCGGTGGAGTCGCTCGAGCTGCTCAGGATAATCGTCGAAAACTCGTGCAATATGCTCAGCAGCGGCATCAGCCTGCACGGTATTATCCGTCTGGGACAGTATCTGCGCAACAAAGGCGACAAGGTAGACTTCGTGAAGCTCGACAACTGGCTCGAAGTGCTGCATCTGGTGCGCATGGCTCAGCTTCAGGGAAGTGTGCTGATAGCGGTCTTCGGCTTCGAGAAAGACGAGGTGCCGTTCGTACACAAGGAGGAGAAAGATGCATACGCCATGGCTGTCCGCTCGATTACCAATCTGGCCAACGACACCGCCGAGGAGGCTCTGGAGAAGGGGTCGGACGGCGAATACAGGTCGAACACCTCAAGGAAACTGCGCCGCAACCTCTCCCGCAGTATGCGATACTATGGCTTTGCGCCTATCGAAACGGCATCGAGCTTCCTCGGAAAGATTGGCAAAAGCCTCAAAGAGATGGATGAATAGCAAAGAAACTTTAAAATTTCTTTAATCCCTTAAACGGCGCAAACCAACTGCGGCAACTCTGAAGTTTAATTTGTAACTTTGCAAATATGAACATGAAACGACTATTTACTATCATACTGTGCCTGGCTTCCTTTGCTTTTGCCAATGCGCAATACTCCATACAGTGCGAAGACACTTGCAACCACATCCACGGATTGGACATGAGCCACTATCAGGGAAAGGTGTTCTGGGAGGCCATAGGCGACAACGGACGTATGTACTACTGCTATCTGAAGGCATCGGAAGGCGGCAGCAACATCGACAAAACCTACGTGAACAACATCAATATGGCCCGGCAGAACGGGGTGAAGGTGGGCTCCTACCATTTCTACCGCCCCAAGCAGCCGCAGGCTGAGCAGCTTCGCAATATGCGTGCGCAGGTGCAGCCAGAGCTGCAAGACCTGTTGCCGATGATTGATATCGAAACAAACGGAGGGCTCGGACCGCAGGCTCTGTGCGACTCCATACGCAAGTTCCTCGTGCTTTTCGAGGCGGAGTATCACCAGAAACCACTTCTCTACACATATACAAGCTTCTACAACAGGTATATGTCGGGCCAATTCCCCGAATATAAGTTTATGATTGCGCAATACACGCAGCGCGAACCGGTGCTCAACGACGAGCGTGACATCTTTGCCTGGCAGTATACGGGCAAGGGACACATCAACGGTGTCAACGGCTTCGTAGACAAAAGCCGGCTCCTTGGCAGGCATACCATGCGCGAGATACGATTTATTCACAAAAACCGAAGGTAATACCTACACCTTATTATGATACTTAATTGTCCTGAGTGTGGCCACAAAGTGAGCGACAAGGCACCTGTGTGTCCTGGTTGCGGCATAGAAATATCCGGCCATGTGTTGATTTGCGATGAATGTGGAAAAGCCTATTTCGACAGTGAAAGGACTTGTCCCCACTGTCATGGAGGGCGCAAGAGTAAGCCCGCACCTGACGTGGCGAAGGCCGAAACGGTTGTCGAGGCTGCTCCGATAGTGGTGACACCCATCAAGGAGGACGTTTCGGAAGCCGAGGAGGAGGCTCCTCGTGTTGCTGAAGTTGTCGCCCCGGAGCCGGAGATAGAGGTGCCGATGAAAGAAAAGGTTGCCGTGGTCAGCGCTACGCCCATCGGCCAAGAGGATAACGACGATGACGACAGCGAGGAAGGTAGCAACCGAAGTGTCTTCTTCATATCTTTCATCATTGCCGCACTGATATTAGCCACGATGCTTTACTTCTACAAGGATGCCACCGACAAGCAGCAGGCACAGCAGCAAGCTGACTATGCCGTGGTTGACTCTACCGAGAAAGCCACTGAAGAGGTTGCCGAGAAGCAGGAGCAAGAAGCTGTTGCCACTGAGGAAATAGACACAGTGAAGCCGCAGTTGGTAGTGGCAAAGGGCGAGGAGAAACCTGCCGAGTCTGCTGAGAAGCCTGTGGAGCAGCAAGAGGAGACGCAAAAGGAAAAGCCGGAGAACGTCACCATAACCGACAAAGAGAAGCAAACGTCGTTTCAGTCGGTAAGGAAGTTCTTCCTTGCAATAAACTCTAAGAACGAGACTGCGCTGCGCGCGTCGACAACCGAGAAGCTGTCGTCGTTCCGTGGTAAGGCTAATGCCTCAAGGATTGATGTCTTGTCGTTTATGAAAGACCTGTATCAGGCTGATGTCACCAACCTGAACTGGCATCTCGGGCAGGCTTCATCGGTGAAGAAAGTTGTCACTACCGATGGCAAGACGGAATATAGGATAACCATTCCGGCACGCCGCGTGATAGAGAGAGGCAGCATAAAGTCGGACCGTAAGTTCACGGTTACGGCCACTACCACTGCCGACGGCAAGGTGAAAGCTATGGAGATTGGTGGTTAGGAAACCGCTACTGACCCACAAAAAGGAAATGGAGATGAGACGCTAAGCGTTTCTCATCTCCATTATCAGTTGTTTCTGTCGCTCCGACAGGTTCGTTGGCAGCGTGACATTGAATGTTATCATCAGGTCGCCAAAGGTGCCGTTGCCACGGTCGTAGCCCTTTCCTCGAACCCTTACCTTGGTTCCCGGTTGTGTTTCGGGCTTCACTTTCAAGCGTATTTTCTTGCCTGAGCTGAGCTGAATAACCACATCTCCGCCAAGCATAGCGGTGTAGAAGTCGATGTTTACGGTAGCGTTCATCTCGCCCGACGACGTTCGTCCGAAGCCACCGCCGCCGCTTGCACGGCGTCTTCCGCCGAAAAGGTCTTGGAAGAACGAGCTGAAGCCGCCTCCCGAACCGAAGCTGCTGAAGTCGAAACCCTCGAAAGGATTGCCTCCTCCGAAGCCTCCAAAGCCCCCGTTGCTGCCGTTGAAGGCATCAGCTTGCTTCCAGTTCTCGCCATATTGGTCGTATTTCTTGCGCTTCTCGGGGTCGCCGATAACGCTGTAAGCCTCGTTCAGAGCCTGAAACTTGGCTTTCGCCTTCGGGTCATCAGGGTGAAGGTCGGGGTGAAACTGCTTGGTGCGCTTCTTGTAAGCCGCACGCACATCCTTCTGAGGGATGTTCTTGTCAACTCCTAAAATCTTGTAATAGTCTATAAATGCCATATCCTGTCCTCCTTTTCTTTAGTTTTTTCTAACAATCACAAAGCAAAAAATATGCCGAAACGAGTTTTTGTCAAACTCTTTTCTGTGTTTTTTGCTTGTTGCCGCGCATGAAAACAACAGCAAGGACTACTCCGCGGAGGGCAAGATAGATGTTTAGTGCGAGCCAGAGGGCATGGTTGTGCCATTCTCCGAACAGTGAGTAGTAGATAAGGAAGAAAGCTATAGCCCCCACAAAGCACGACATGAACATTGCCCGTGTTGCCGTTATGCCGATGAAGATGCCGTCGAACACGAAGGCTGCGAAGCCTGTCAGTGGCACCGCGACGGCCCATAGGCGGTAGTCGGCAGCTGCTACGACAACCGGCTGCTTGTCGGTGAGCAGTGCGAGGATAGTTTCTCCGGCCAGCAGATATACCAGCGAGAACACCACCGACAGAGCCATGCCCCAACGGAGCAGCCTTCGCGCAAGTCGGTTGAGACTCGCGGTGTCGCGTGCTCCGAAGTATCGGCCTGCAAGAGCTTCTCCAGCGTATGCGAAACCGTCCATGACATAAGAGAAAAGCGTGAAGAATGTCATCAGCAAAGTGTTCACCGAAAGCATCATTGCTCCCTGGCGGGAACCTGCTGCGGTGAAAAACAGGTTGACGGAAACAAGGCACAGCGTGCGGAGAAATATGTCGCGGTTGGCAGAAAAGAAGCTGATGGTGAATATCTCAGTGTGTGATTGCAGTTTGGTGATAGCTCTGGAGAGTGCAGTCTGCCACTCTTGGGCATAGCAGGAACGAAGCGACAGCAGTGACATGACAAAGCCAGCCCACTGCGCCACCAGCGTGCCGATGGCCACTCCGGCTATTCCCATGTGGAAAGTGAATACCAGCAATGCGCTTGCTGCAATGTTGATGATGTTCTGGGCGATGGAAACCCACATCGGAACGCGCGTGTTCTGCATACCCACGAGCCATCCCGTCAGCACATAGAGCCCCAGTGTGGCAGGTGCTCCCCACACTACTATATTATAATAGGTGGCAACCAGGGGGTGAATATCATTGTTTACGCCCATCAGCAGAAATGCAAGATGGCGTATGGGAAGCTGAAAGAGCACGAACGCAGCAGCCACTCCAAACGACAGGACGAGCATCTTTCTGAGCACGTATGCCGTTGCCTGAGTGTTGCCGGCTCCGAAAGCCTGCGACGTGAAGCCGCTTGTTCCCATTCTGAGGAAGCCGAACAGCCAGTAGATTACATTGAAAATCATCGAGCCTATGGCTATTGCACCGATGTAGTTCTCGTCGCCTATATGACCAACAATAGCAACATCGACAATGCCAAGCAGCGGCACTGTGATGTTGCTAATTATCGATGGAATGGCCAAACGCAGTATGTCACGGTTGGCTTGAAGTCTTTTCTTGAGCCAGTTCATCGGCTACGGCTACATGATACCGTCGCGGCGCAGCTTCTCCTGCCACTTCCATGCCGATGCCAGCACGTCTTCGAGAGGAGTGTCGGCCTTCCAGCCAAGTACCTTGTTGGCCTTGTCGACGTTGCCCCACACCTTTTCGATGTCGCCCTCGCGGCGCGGAGCGTATGCCCAATTCACCTTTACACCCGTAGCTTTCTCAAATCCCTCAACGACCTCAAGTGTCGAAACGCCCTTGCCCGTACCGATATTGAACACCTCCGGGTTAGCGGCATCGGCCACGTCGGCATCGAGCACGCGAGCCATGGCAGCCACATGAGCCTTTGCAAGGTCAACGACATAGATGTAGTCCCTTATGCACGTGCCGTCGGGAGTGTTGTAATCGTTGCCGAAAATCTTTAGTTGCTTGCGCACGCCGATGGCAGTCTGTGTCACAAAGGGAATGAGATTCATGGGCACTCCGTTGGGAAGTTCGCCTATCTCAGCCGACGGATGGGCACCGATAGGGTTGAAATAGCGCAGTATGATGCTCTTGATGGGTGCGCCGCTGTGTATGTAGTCGGTGATGATTTCCTCGTTTATCTGCTTGGTGTTGCCGTAAGGTGAGAGGGCTTTCTGTATCGGAGCCTCCTCGGTAACGGGCAGATTTTCGGGCGTGGGCTGTCCGTACACGGTGCAACTGCTCGAGAAGATGATGCCCTTAACGTCGTACTGAGGCATCAGTTCCAGCAGGTTTATGAGCGAAATGATGTTGTTGCGGTAGTAGAGTAGGGGCTTCTCAACGCTCTCTCCCACAGCTTTTGATGCGGCAAAGTGGATGATACCCGTGATTGCCGGATATTTCTTGAACACGGCTTCGGTAGCCTCCTTGTCGCGAAGGTCCACTTTCTCGAAAGCCGGACGTATGCCGGTGATGCGCTCAATGCCGTCAACGACATCGGCCTTGGAGTTTGAGAGGTTGTCTACAATAACCACATCATAGCCTGCCTGTTGCAGTTCGACGGTGGTGTGCGAGCCA
>ODAJ012154401.1_pt1 | contig 23632 bp, 18 predicted proteins | sample 1539241 | NCBI WGS metagenome assembly ODAJ01 (sample SAMN02144231, study PRJEB22623) | gut metagenome | biome: sheep rumen | host: Ovis aries | place: New Zealand
TTCCATCTTCGCTTCCATGAAACTGCGCAAGGCCTGGAAGGAATACCAGCAGACAGGCAGCTTTACTGTCTGAGAAGGATAAGGCTGAACGAATCCAAAAACAAAGATTGTATTTGGGCGGGCGCGGCGATATTATATAGAGACAGGCCTGCGCCTGTATCTGAAATGATTTTTTGACATAGTTTGCTCCGGCAGTCCCTTTCCGGGACTGTCCGGCTGTTTTTGGAAAGGGACGTCAGGTCCAAATCGTTTTCTGGAGGAAAATACATGAGTGCAATTCAGGTTTTAAAATGCGGGATTACAGATCTGCCGGTAGAGGCTCTGGTCAATGAGGCCAATGAGTCCCTGATGGAAGGCGGACGTGTCTGCAGCGAAATATATACAAAAGCGGGCAGGCTGTTCCTGCGGGATGCCTGTAAGAAGATCGGCCACTGTGATACCGGCTCCGCTGTCGTGACATCCGGCTACGGGCTGGACGCGGGTTATATCATCCATGCGGTCGGTCCGATCTGGAGAGGGGGCAATCATGGTGAACCCAGACTCCTGTACTCTGCTTATCAGAAATCCATGCGGCTGGCCATGCAGCTGGACTGCCATTCGATCGGCTTTCCCCTGCTGTCTACCGGCAATTTCGGGTACCCCGTGGAAGAAGCCTGGCATGTGGCAGTCCAGGCCGTTGTAGACTTCCTGCACTCTGTACCGGATTATGACATGACGGTCCTGTTCGCGGTATTTGATGAAGAAGTCCGTTATATCGGTGAGGTCACGGCCAAAGCCTATATTTCCTCCACCCAGGTCCAGGGCGCTCTGGAGCTGATCCCCGGTCAGGAGGAGGACGGCAGCCCCGCGGCGCCTGCCGCTCCGCCGGAGGAGCCCCAGACCATTGATCCCTCGGTCCTGGAAGACGGCAGTGTGCTTCTGGATCTGAAAAAGGCCTATCTGGAGGATGATTCGGAGGAGAATCTTTACGCCCTCCTTTCCTGCCTGCGGGATTCCGAAGTGGTCGTACCTGTCAGCAGCGACGCGGAAGGCGTGGTGGCGCCCGATATCCTGCAGGGACCTGACAGGAATCTGTATTTCCCTGTCTTCTCTCAGGAAGCGCAGATCCCGGAGGACTATGATGAATCTTCCACCGGCGTGCGCCTGCCCATGCTCCGCTGCATCCGTCTGGCCCATGAATCTCAGGGAACTTCCGGACTGGTCCTGGATGCTTTTACAGACGTACTCATGCTGCCTTTCGAACTGGCGGACCTGATCCCCAGGATCCCCTCCAGGCTGGAGCATCCGGCGGAAGCGGAAGCACCGGCGGATAACAGGGATAAGGCAGCTGCGGAAGAGCCTGCGGCCGCTGAGCCGGCACCGGAAGAGGAGCCTGCTGTTCCCGTACAGGCAGAGGAGCCTGTCCGTCCTGCCGCCCCGGAAAAAGAAGCCGACCGGTCCAGAACAGCCAAAGCCGGCAAAAAGAAAGCCAGAGATGCCTATAATGCGGGCGGCACCATGCCTTCCGGCCCGATGGTATTCTTCTGGAAGGACGGCAAGAACGAACGCTACAATTTCCTGAGCCAGTGGTATTCCTGCATGTTCACGGTAGAAGGCGTGGAATACAATTGCATGGAACAGTATATGATGGCCAAGAAGGCGCTGGTCTTCCATGATATCATCGCTTACCACCAGATCATGGCGGCGGCGGATCCCCAGAAGATCAAAGAACTGGGCAGGAACATCCGGCCTTTCAATAACGATGTCTGGATCGCGTGCAGGGAAGAGATCGTCTATAACGGCAATCTGGCCAAATTCCGCCAGAATCCCGTACTCCTGGAAAAACTCCTGGAGACCGGCGGCAGCGTCCTGGCGGAGGCAAGTCCTTTTGACAGGATCTGGGGCATCGGCCTGTCCGCTTCCGATCCCTCGGCCCGCGACAGCAGCCGCTGGAGAGGACAGAACCTCCTGGGCAAAGCCCTGATGGAGGTCCGCGCCACCCTGGCGGAAGAGAACGGCAGTCTGGATTAAAAGGGCCGTCTCTGTATACAGGACCCTGCATAAAGGAAAAACAGATATTTCCAACAGATATTTCCATATAAAAATCACCTGTCTGCCCGGCAGGTGATTTTTTTTGCCGGTCTTCCGGGACATGCCTGTCAGGATACCTTCCGGGATGCCTTTCAGGATGCCTTTCAGAATGCCTTCCAGAATACCTTCCGGGATACTTTCCAGGATGCCTTCCGGAACATGAGCATATACGCAGTATGGTCATATTGGCCGATGCCCTGCGGTTCTGACCGGCCGGAAATCCCGCAGGGGGAACACAGTATATCGACAGTATGCTTTTTCTGTTATAATGAAATAAAACAGTATATGCGCCTGCAGAGACCTTTGGGGCCTCTGTGAAGAGCGTCCGGCCGGGGACCGGCCGGTATGAAAAATGATTTCGGCATCCGGGGGAAATGACATGAATATACTGATCAAACTGAATGAAGAATTTGTGAAGAAACAGTTCTACGCGCGTAAGGTACCGTCTGAACTGCTGGAGGAGACCCTGTCAGCCCTGGAAGGCGTCAGTATTCTGGGCAAGGAGGCTTTTTCCCTGGTGATCCGTCTGGAAAAGGAGGAGCTGCTGGAGCAGGCGGGAGAGAAGGCGGTCCAGGCCCTGGTCAGTGAATATGAGATCAGTCCGGAAGCGGCGGCCAAAATGATGGATTTTTCCCCGATTCCGGACGCGCCCGACCGGGAGGACGAGCAGGCGGCTACGGTCATGGATGAGATCCGTAAGATCCACGGCGCGGAGGAATTTATCAGCCTTTGCGAGGAGATTCATGGGGTGGCGCCCCGTCTGCTGCGGCGCCAGGCCAGCCAGGTCTTTATCAGCAGGAGCTATCTGGTCTCCTGTGAGTCCGGTGAAGTGCTGTCTCTTTCCCTGAACCTGTTCTCCAGATTCCTGAAAGAAGAAGGGCTTTTTGAAGCTGTCAGGGTCGTGGAGCGGAAGGTGCCTCTTTCGGCGGCCATGCAGCAGTCCATGGGCCCCGGCGCCGCCCAGAACATTCTGGGACAGAATCAGACGGAAGATGTCCTGGAGGCCTTTTCGTCCGCCCTGGCCCTGGCCAGTAATATCATTGTCTCTCTGGATATTTCCGAATGGATCGACAGGATCGATGCGCCGGAATTCAGGGATTTTCTGGAAAGTCTGCAGGACAACACGGAGAACGTGATTTATGTCTTCCGGGTCCCCTATCTGACCCGGATCACCCTGGAGATGATCGAAACAGTCCTCTGTGATATCATGCACATCCGGACGCTGACTTTCGTGCCCCATAATGTCTGTCAGCTGCAGGAGATGGTGGAGGACGAACTGGCAGATATGGGCTACCGCCTGGATGAAGACGCCGGCAGGATGTTCCGCCAGCGGATCACCGAGGAAAAGGCTGACGGCCATTTCAGCGGGATCCTGACAGCTGACAAGATCCTGGACGAGATCGTCTATATGAAGATGTGTTATGAAGCCAGGACCGGGGAAGAATCGGAAGTGATCTCACCGGTACATCTGGAAGGGCTGGTCCGCAGCCGCAGCTGGGACAAGGACGCGGACCAGATCATTGCCGGCCTGACCGGCTTTGAGGAACCCGTCAGCCAGCTGCGGGAGGCGGTGGAAGATATCGCCAAAAAGCGGACAAAGAAAGGAAATACTGCTGCCCCCATGCACATGTGCTTTACCGGTGATGTGGGGACCGGCAGGAGTACGGCGGCCCGTCTGGCAGCCGTCATGCTGCGGGAGAAAGGCCTGCTCAGCGACGGCCTGCTCTTTGAGCACAGGAGCCGGGATTTCGTGATTCCCCATCTGGGACGTACCGTACCCAACACCATGAACCTGTGCCGCAACGCGGTCGGCAATGTTCTGCTGGTGGATGAACTGGAGGATTTCTTCCCGGAGACCCGGGCCGGCGGGGAAAAGCCCAGGCCCGACCGCAACGGCCTGGAGGGAGATACGGATTACGCCGGCCAGGCCATGAGCGTCCTGCTGACGCTGATGGACGACCACCGGCAGGATATGACGGTCATACTGGCAGGTTCCGCCAAAGACATCGCCAGGCTGCGGGAACTGTATCCCGATCTGAAACAGCTGATGCCCTACGAGATCACATTTACGGATTTCTCCAGAGAAAACATGGGAGAGATCCTGCTGACCATCGCGGATAAACAGGGAATGCGGACAGGCAAAGGTATGAAAGAGGCGGTGCGGGAGTATTTCTCCGGCCTGGATGAATCGATTCTCCGGGACCACAAATTCTCCAACGCCAGATTCGTACAGAACCTGCTGGAGCGGACCCGCAGCCGGGCCATTCTCCGTATGCAGATGAACGGACAGGATGTCAAGGAACCGCCGACCCTGGAAAGATCGGATTTCCTTTACGCGGCCAGATCGGGTTCAGTCACGCTGAACCGCAAGGACCGTACAGGATCCAAATACGGATTCGGCATCTGAAACAGTTCCGGATCCGCGGACAAAGCCGGGCCTGACAGGGACCGGCCGAACAAGAAGAAAAGGAGAAGGAGTTATGGCAGAATATTCCACTGAACTTGCAGGGGCTCTGGAACGATATTTTGGCATGAACGGGACCCCTCATACCTTTGACGAAACGGCAGGCATCTTCCGGCTGTCAGTACCGGTCGAAGGAAAACTGCGCCGGATCGAGACAAAGATCCTCTGTACGGAAAAAGCCATCATGAGCAGCACATCGCTGCCGGTCGCTGCTGTTCCGGAGGCTATGGAACAGACAGCGTCCCTGCTGATGCGTCTGGACAATGTCCTGAATTTCGGAGGCTTTGTGCTGGATATGGATACAGGAGAAGTGCGCTTCCGTTACGGCGTCGACTGTCACGGACAGCTGCCTTCCTATGATGTCATCGATCATATGATCACCCTGCCGGCTTATGTGATCGGGATCTACGGGGACGCCCTGGTATCGGTCATGCTGGGCTACGCCACAGCGGAAGATGTTCTGGCGGATATGTAGCAGGTAAACCCTGCGTGTCCGCCGGCCCATGAACGGCGGGCAGCTTCCGCGGGAACTGCCTGACGGAAAACAGGCTGCGGAACATATGCCGCAAACCGTCCGGCAGGAACAGATCCGGGAGACCGCTTTCGGGAGGACAGATCCATCATGACCGGAGTCAGAAAAACAGCCCGCAGGAAGGGAATGCCGGGAACCGGCGATTCCTTCCTGCGGGCTGTCTGTGTGTCTGCGGGCGGTCCGGTACGGCCTGCAGTCTCATTCTATGTCTTTGGAGAAGAGCTTCTCCCAGAAGGACATTTCTCCGCCGGAACTGGTTTCGGGGATCTCTTCCTCACTGAAATTGGAGGCCAGGATATTGACGGCCCTGCGGATCTCCCGGCTGCTGACCTGGGCTGACTGCAGCAGAAAGGGATCTGCTCCGGTACCGTCGATGTAGAAGAACTCCCCTTTGCCGGGCAGTTTCTCCGCTCCCCTGGTTTCCATCATGGTCAGGGAATCATTTATGGTAGCCGTCCGGAAACAGAGACGGACAGGAAAATAGCGCATAATGGAGCGCAGGACGCCGGGGCGGGCAGTCCCCATGACCAGGTGGACGCCGCAGGCGGGTCCTATATTGGCGATTCTCTGCAGGGCGGTCAGAGTACCTTCGCGGCTCTCTGATACCAGACCGCCGGCTTCACCGATGACCAGAATGATATGGTTCATGGCCCCCCTGTAATCATAAATGGACCGGCAGCGGTTCTCGTAGAGGAAGTGGCCCCGGTGGGCGACCTCTCCTGCTATATCCAGGAGCATCCTGCGGGAGCCCCGGGGATCTGATACGACATGGCAGTAGGGCAGCGTTTCATAGAGACCGAAATCCGTCGGGCCGCCGCTGATCAGGAAGAGTTCCACATCATCCGGCGTACGGTTGAGCAGCATGCTCATGACGACCCCGTGCAGGTAAGGCGTCAGCCCGGAGCCTTTGACGCCCGCGGCCAGGACGGCGGGAGCGTCCGTCAGTTCCGTAAAGACACAGCGGTGGCCGATGGACATGCCGGCTGCGGCCGGCAGACCTCTGGATTCCATATACTGGGGGCTGTTCAGAAGATCGCCCAGCCAGACAGGATCCTGGGGCCACAGGACATCCAGGTAGATGTTGTCGCCGTGTTCATAAAGGATGATATCCCTCCTGTGGAAGATGCTGCGGTAATAATCCGTCAGTTCCATGATCTTGCGGCTGCTGGTCCTGCTCTCGGGCGTGATGGAGAAGCGGGTCAGGACAGGACCCTGGACTGCGAATTCAATGGTACAGCGGATATTCCGCTCATTCCACAGATCAAAAAGCTCCTCTTCATAGGGCTGCAGTTTCCGGCTGTTCCATTTTGTATGGTATCGGAGCGTATCCCCGATATCGGGTAAAATAAAATCAGACATATATCAGACTTTCACGATCAGACTTATACTTCGGCCGGTCCTTACAGCGGCAGGACAGGCGGTACGAGCAGGCGGGCACGGCCGGGCCGCGCCGTTTCTGTACGCTACATTGTAACATGTTTGCGGAAAAATGCTATATAGGAAAAGGCCCGAAAAGATGATATAATACGAAGTCAGTGCGCATCACAATGCAATTCATGGTTGTGGATCAGCGGCATCGGAGGTGTGGATTGATTCGATTGATAGGACTGGATCTGGACGGGACCCTGCTGACCAGAGAGAAAAAAATAACAGAACGGACTGCCGCAGCCCTGAACCGGGCCGCGGAGAGAGGCGTCGGGATCGTTCCCGTGACCGGCCGTCCCCTGGCGGGCCTGCCGGCGGAACTGGACGGGATCCGGGGGATCCGTTATGCGGTGACCTCCAACGGAGCCTGTATTTATGATCTGAGCAGGAAGGTCATCCTCCGGGAAACCGGTATGGAGCCCCGGAAGGCCATGGAGGTCCTGGCGGCCGCAGAGGACCTTGATCCGATCGCCGAGATATTTGCCGGCGGTTACGGATATCATACGCCGGACACCTCCCGCAGACTGGAGGAGCGCTTTGCAGGCACGCCGGTCATGGATTATCTCCGGCGCAGCCGCAGGTCCATGCACAGTCTGGAGGAATTTCTCAGTCATTTCAACGGAAGGATCGAGAATATTTCCCTGATGTTTTCCGATCCGGCCGGCAGGAATCTGACCTGCGCGAGACTGGAAGCCGTCAGCGGGATCCGGATGATCCATCCCTGGCCGACAGACCTGGAGATCACCCATGAGGCCGCGGAAAAGGGGGACGCCCTGATGCGGCTGGCAGCCATACTGGGCATCGCGGCAGAAGATGTGATGGCCATGGGAGACGGAGACAATGACCGCAGCCTTCTGGAGCGGTCCGGGCTTTCCGTTGCCATGGGGAACGCGGCGCCGCACATCCTGGAGATCGCCGACCATGTGACCGGCGACAATGAACATGACGGGGTAGCGGATGCTGTCGAACAATTTGTGTTACAGGAGGGATAGTAATGTACGGAGCAATATTGGGCGATATTATCGGCAGCCCTTATGAATTCGATTCACATAATATCAAGACCAAGGAATTTGAACTGTTTTCGGACAGGTCTGAATTCACAGACGATTCCATTATGACCCTGGCCGTCGGCGAGGCCCTGATGGATGTGAGCCGGGACGCTTCGGATGAGGAGATCAAAGAAGCGCTGGTCTCATCCATGCAGAAGTACGGACAGGCCTATCCGCTGGCCGGCTACGGCATCAATTTCAGTGTCTGGCTCAACCAGAAGGATCCCAAGCCCTATAACAGTTACGGGAACGGATCTGCCATGCGTGTTTCCGCAGTGCCGTGGCTCTATCAGGAGGATTTTGAGAGAATGCTCCATGTGGCCAGGCTGACAGCCGAAGTCACCCATAATCATCCGGAAGGCATCAAAGGGGCGGAGGCCACCGCTGCCGCCATCTTCATGGCCCTGCACGGGCAGACCAAGGACCAGATCAAAGATTACGTCGTAAAGCACTACGGTTACAACCTGTCCAGGACCTGTGACCAGATCCGGCCGGACTATCACCATGTGGAATCCTGCCAGGAGACGGTGCCGGAAGCCATGACGGCTTTTCTGGAAGGAAAGGACTTTGAGGATGTGATCCGTACGGCGGTCTCTCTGGGGGGCGATTCCGATACCCTGACCGCCATTGCCGGATCCATGGCGGAAGCCTTCTACGGTGTGCCGGAAGAACTGAAGCGGTCCGCCAGGGCGGCGCTTTCCTCCGACCTGCTGGCGGTTCTGGTCCGTTTTGATGAAGTCATTGAACAGGACAAAAAGGACAGAGAAGCGGATCCCGCCAGAAAGGCCGCCTGGGACAATATGTTCAAACCTGCCGCGAAGACCGCGGCGAAGCCCGGCCGTCCGGCCCCTGACCAGCTCAAGGCTGTCGGCAACGAGCCCATAGAGGAAGCCATCGGCCTGTGGAAAAAGGAAAATTCCAAAGAGAACGCCTATAAAGTCATGGAGGCCATCCGGATCCGTATGAACCAGGGCGGCAGGCTCCTGGTACCCGTGGCGGTCAACCCCGGCAAAAACATGCGGGTCGGCGGAAACAAAATGAATATGCAGGCTATCCGGACAAAGGACGGCAAGCTCTGGCAGCCGGCCTATACCAGTGAAGCCCAGCTGAAGAAGACCGGGGCCCGCAAGATCTCCGTTCTGACCTTCCCCATGGAGAACCTGTTCAAGCGCATGCTGGAACAGAAGGATTCCCCGGACAGGATCGCTGCGTCCATCTCCGGCATTGTCCTGAATCTGCAGGACCAGAGCATGTTCCTGCCTCTGGGAGCCATCGAAGCGATCCTGAAGGCCAATGAAGAAGTCAAAAAGAAACAGGCGGGCGCCGGCCGGATCGTTTTTGCCAAGGGTGATATTACACAGTTCAAGGCGGATGCGATCGTCAACGCAGCCAATGAGTCCCTGCGTCCCGGCGGCGGCGTCTGCGGCGCCATCCACGCGGCGGCCGGACCGGAACTGGCCGAAGCCTGCGCGAAGCTGGGCGGCTGCAGGACCGGCGAGGCGGTCATCACAGACGCCTACAACCTGCCCCATAAAAAGGTCATCCACGCGGTCGGTCCGGTATATCACGGAACGGATGAGGACAGGACCCTGCTGGCGGAAGCCTACAGGAACAGCCTGAACCTGGCCAGGGACAACAAGCTCAAATCCGTTGTATTCCCGGCCATCTCCACCGGTATTTTCGGTTATCCCAAAGAGGAGGCCGCCAAGATCGCTTTCGGCGCCTGCGCCCAGTGGATCCGGGAGAACCAGAGCTATGGCATGACAGTCATCATGTGTGCTTATGACCAGGAGACCTTTGATATCTATCAGAAATTCATTCCCAAAAAGAAAAACTGACGGCAGCTTCCCGGAGGCAGCCGCGGCATAAAATAACCGGGACAGCCCGGATCGAAAGATCCGGACGGTCCCGGTTTTCCTTTGCGCGGAAATATCTGCTCACAGGATGCGCAGGGGCTTTTCATATTCTACCGGCAGAGGGGCATTGGCGGTCCTGCCGGCGGAAAGGGCGGCGGTCATATCATAGAGCAGGGCGGCCCTGACCTCTTCCTCCAGCATCTGCTGCCAGAGGGGTGAAAGGTGCCTGCGGTCTCTGGCAGGCCGGGTCAGCAGGGGCAGGGAAGCGGTCTCCCCCAGATGCTTCAGAAGGGGACCGGCCGTCCGGCAAAAGCCCAGGACTCTGGCGTAGCCCACGGTCCCGGCTGCGGCATAGGCCTGCAGGCGGTCTTTGCGGATTTCCAGCAGGATATGGAGCAGGCAGCGGGAGACCCGGGTCCGGGTCAGATTGCGGGTCCTGACCAGGTCGGTAAAGGCGGAATAACCGGTAAAAGCCGGCAGGAGTCCTTCCATTCGGTCTGCCAGATCGGGCGTTACATCCACGTAATCCGTCAGCGATCCGGCCGCTCCCAGCAGGGCCCGGAACAGGGCCTGGGAGAAGTGATCCGGTCCCAGGGGGACCGGCCGGGGTTCTGTCTCCAGCAGCCGGCGGGTGACAGCAGGGAGTTCTTCCGGCGATGGCAGAGGGGGATCCGGAAGTCCTTTCTGCAGATCATCCGGATCGGGCCGGACTGCCAGCAGCATTTGCCGCAGGTCCGTGGCGCTGCGGGCATCCGTCCGGGGGATGGCGTGGGGAGTCATGGAACTGCCGGCAGCCAGCAGGGTCCGGATGTATTCAGCGGCCAGCAGATCGTTCGATGTACGCAGGACCGGGTTCCGGCCGGTCAGCTGGCGGATGGCCGCTTCCCGGGCAGCGGGAAAGGACATGCCCCGGCGCTGATACCGCAGCAGCAGGTCCGGCCAGGCCGGATCCTGTTCACAGTCATACAAAGTCCGGGCCGCCTGCAGAATTTCTTCCGTACTGCCGCATTCGGATCCGAAGCACAGATCCGTAACGGCTCCCAGCCGGTCCAGCAGGGTCACGGCGCCCCGGGCGAAATATTCCGCTCCGCCGCAGGCGTAATACAGGGGCAGCTCCAGGACCAGGTCTGCGCCGTGTTCCAGCAGGGCCCCGGCCCGGACCTCTTTGGGAAGGACGGCCGGTTCCCCGCGCTGGACATAATCGCCGCTCATGACGGCGATCAGCCGGTCACAGCCGGTGACCGCCCTTGCCTGTTCCAGAAAATATCTGTGTCCCTCATGAAAGGGATTGCATTCCATAATGACGCCGGTAATTTTCATGATCTTCTCCCTGCCTTTTTACATCCTACCAAAGTATAGCACAGTTTCCGGATCTGATTACAGGGAAGCGGCCGGCAGTCCCGGAGAACGCGGATACGGCTTGTCAATTATTTATCAAAAATGTTAATAAAATCACAGGAATAAGCATATTCTCAAATGACAGAATATGCGCAGAAAACCGCCGGAATGTATTGAAATTAATGCCTTTTCCATTCATTCATCCCTTGTATGCAATTTTTCCGGGCGGTATAATAAACATGATATGATTTAATACATTCCGCCGGCGGGGTACAGGGTTTCCGGTCCGCTGCCGGGGAATTGAATTCCGAATTTACATCAGAAGGGAGTTCTCAAATGGCATTTATTGATGGTATTAAGGCAAAAGCTAAAGAAGACAAGAAGATTATCGTTCTGCCTGAATCAAAGGACAGGCGTGTACTGATTGCGGCAGCACATATCCTGGAGGAAGGGCTTGCGGAGCTGGTCATGGTCGGTAATGAAGAGAAGATCATGGACGGTGCCGGCTGGCTGGAGATTGATCTGACAGGCCTGAAAGTTGAGGATCCCACAATTTCTGACAAGTTTGAGCACTATGTGGAAGTGTTTACCGAACTCAGGGCCAAAAAGGGAATGACGCCCGAGAAGGCCAGAGAGATCCTGCTCAGTGACTATATTACCTATGCAGTCATGATGCTCAAGTGCGGTGACGCGGACGGCGTTGTTGCAGGCGCCTGCCACGCGACATCCGATACACTTCGTCCCGCCCTGCAGATCCTGAAGACAGCTCCCGGCAGCAAGATCGTTTCCGGTTTCTTTGTCATGGACGTTCCGGACTGCAGATACGGCAAAGACGGCGTCTTCGTATTCGCGGACTGCGGCCTGAACCAGGATCCCAACGCGGAAGAACTGGCAGCCATCGCGGATTCCAGCGCCAAGAGCTTCCATGCCATGGTCGGCGGTGATCCCTATGTTGCCATGCTTTCCCATTCCACAAAGGGCAGCGCCAAGCACGCTCTGGTCGACAAGGTCGTGGAAGCGACCCAGATCGCCAAGAGAGAGTATCCTGATCTCAAGGTCGACGGCGAACTGCAGGCAGACGCGGCCATGGTGCCCGCTGTTGCCAAATCCAAGGCAAAAGGCAGCCCTGTCGCCGGCAAGGCCAATGTCCTGATCTTCCCCAACCTGGACGCCGGCAACATCGGCTACAAGCTGGTCCAGCGTCTCGGCAAGGCCGACGCTTACGGCCCTATGCTGCAGGGTATCGCCAAACCCGTCAACGATCTGTCCAGAGGCTGTTCCTGGGAGGATATCGTCGGCGTCGTAGCCATTACTGCCGTACAGGCCCAGATGGCCTGATTCCGGATCACAGCAGACAGCATGGTAATTACGTATTGGGAGGAAATAATACATGAAAATTCTCGTTATCAACTGCGGCAGCTCTTCTCTGAAATTCCAGGTGATCGACGCGGTCACGGAAGAACTCCTGGCCAAGGGCCTCTGCGAGAGGATCGGCATCGACGGTTCCATCACTTATGAAAATGTCAAAGACGGCACGGGCAAGGAGACGTCCAATCCCGCTATTCCGGATCATAACGTAGCCATCAGCCTGGTCATCGACGCCCTGATGAATGACAAGACCGGCGTGATCAAGTCCCTGGACGAGATCGGCGCTGTCGGCCATCGTATCGTCCATGGCGGCGAAGCCTTCACTTCTTCGGTCGTGATCAATGACGAAGTCATCCAGGCGATCAAAGATGTTTCTGACCTGGCACCTCTGCACAACCCCGCCAACCTGATCGGCGTGGCAGCCTGCCAGAAGCTGATGCCCGGCACGCCCATGGTAGCCGTATTTGATACTGCTTTCCATCAGACCATGCCCTCCAAAGCTTATATGTACGCCCTGCCCCTCAGCTATTATGAGGATTACAAGATCCGCAGATACGGCTTCCACGGCACCAGCCACTCCTTCGTATCCAAAAAAGCTGCGGAGATCGTCGGTAAGGATTACGCGGATCTGAAGACCATCGTCTGCCACCTGGGCAACGGCGCTTCCATTTCCGCAGTTATGAACGGCAAATGTGTAGACACCTCCATGGGCCTGACCCCTCTGGAAGGCCTGATCATGGGCACCAGAAGCGGTGACCTGGATCCCGCCATCGTAGAGTTCATCGCCAACAAAGAGAACAAGACCGCTTCTGAGGTCCTGAACATCCTCAACAAGAAATCCGGTGTCTTCGCCCTTTCCGGTGAATTCAGCTCTGACTTCCGTGATCTGGAGTCTGCCTATAAGAATGGCGACAAGAACGCCCAGCTGGCCGTGGACGCTTTTGCCTACCGCGTAGCCAAATACGTCGGCGCTTACACAGCGGCCATGAACGGCGTGGATGTCATCGCCTTCACAGCCGGTATCGGTGAGAACAGCCCCTTCGTGCGTGAGAAAGTCCTTTCCTATCTGGGCTATCTGGGCATCGAATACGATCCTGCCGCCAACGCGCAGCGCGGTGATGTCGTCAAGATCAGCACAGACAGCAGCAAGGTAGCGGTCTACGCGATCGCCACCAACGAGGAACTGGCCATTGCCAGAGAGACCTACGCGCTCTGCAAATAATGGCTGCTGACCGGAACAGGAGGATCCGCGGATCTTCCGGCGGCCCGGCATAAAACAGGACGCCGTTCCGGAAACTGACAGACCCGGAAAACCGATTATAAAAGCGCGCCGTGACCGATCCCTGACGGAAGAGGGTGCGGCGCGCTTTACTGCGCCTGTCCGGACCTGGCAGGACGGAAAGATCCGTTCAAAAATCCATGGAAAATATTTGTTGACAAAGAAGGCGGTGGTACATATAATACAGTTTGTGCGACCACTTTGAAGGTAAGGAGGTGTAACGATGTCTATCTGCCCTAAGAATAAATCCTCGAGAAGTCATAGAGATATGAGAAGAGCAAACTGGAAAATGACTGCTCCGACTCTCGTTAAGTGCAGCAAGTGCGGCGCTCTGATGATGCCTCACAGAGTTTGCAAGAGCTGCGGTTCTTACAATAAGAAAGAGATCATCAAGACTGAGGATTAATCACAATCTGAAAACTGATTTTGAGATGGAAATTTACCGATGCCGGCTGGTATCGGTATTTTTTTGGCCTGCCTTGCAATCCCCCTATGATTTTAGTATATTAATCTCATCATGAGGTTCCCGTGAGGAAAGCCATGACGAAAGGAAGCTGAAGATGAGTGAATATGTAAATGTTGCAGTAGACGCGATGGGCGGTGACAATGCACCCGGAGAGATCATCAAGGGCACGGTAGACGCGCTGAACGCGTACAGACAGCTCAGGGTCATGCTGGTAGGCCGGGAGGAAATCGTAAAGGAAGAACTGGCCAAATACACATATCCTGACAAAAGAGTCAAGATCGTACATGCCGCGGAGATCATCGAGATGGCAGAGCCCCCGGTCAACGCGATCAGGAAGAAAAAGGATTCCTCCATTGTTAAGGGACTGCAGCTGGTCAAGGAAGGAAAATGCGACGCTTTTATATCCGCCGGCAGCACCGGTGCCATCCTGGCAGGCGGTCAGCTGATCGTAGGCCGGATCCGCGGTATTGAAAGATCCCCCCTTGCCCCGCTGATCCCCACATCGAAAGGACCTGCGCTCCTGATCGACTGCGGCGCCAACATGGATGCCAGACCTTCCCAGCTGGTCCAGTTCGCGCAGATGGGTTCCATCTACATGAAAAATATCACAGGCAATCCCAATCCCCGTGTGGCCATCGTGAACGTGGGCGCCGAGGAGGAAAAGGGAAATGCCCTGGTCAAGGAGACCTTTCCTTTGCTCAAGGCCTGTGACAACATTAACTTTATCGGCAGCATTGAGGCCAGAGACATAACAGACGGTTACGCGGATGTCATTGTCTGTGATGCTTTTGTCGGCAATGTGATTCTCAAGATGTTCGAAGGCGTTGCTTCGACCCTGCTGCATGGGATCAAAGATGCCATTATGTCCTCTTTCAAATCGAAGATTGGAGGACTGCTGATCAAAGGCTCTTTAAAATCCCTGCTCAAGACCTATGACGTAGCCAGCTATGGCGGCGCGCCCATGCTGGGACTGCGGGGCCTGGTCGTAAAGACCCATGGCAATGCCGAAGCCATCGAAATTCAGAACGCACTGGGACAGTGCATCAACTTTACAGAGCAGAAACTGACGGAGCAGTTCCAGACCGGCGTCAGTCTGAAGACCAGAAAGACCGCCGCGGCTGACAACGCAGAAACCAGAACAGAATAAGCAGAGGGGGAAAAGATGGATCAGGAATATCAGAAATTAGTTGCAATCATTGTGGACGTTCTCGGCGTTTCTGAGAGTGAGATCACTCCGGACACTACTTTTACCGATGACCTCGGCGCGGATTCCCTGGATGTAGCCCAGATCATCATGGGCATCGAGGAGGAATTCGATGTGACGGTAGATCCGGACGTGGCCGCCACAGTTACCACAGTGGGACAGGCGCTTGAACTGATCAAGAACGCTGTGGAAGGGGCCTGAACCCCGCGGCCCGTACATGAGTCCGTCCGCTGACAGGCGCCGGAACAGGGGCTGAAAATTTGCTGATTGCTGGCAGTGTGGGAATGGCCCATACTGCCGGCTTATTGTGCACAGGATAAGAACGGGGGAAGATCTTGTCCTGTGCAGAGTAAGCAGCAGTACGTCAGTCCGGAAATACAAAGGACAGATGAAAGGAATACTTCTATGAAACTGCCTACTCTGGAGCAGCTTGAGGAGAGGATCGGATACCATTTTCAGGACACCTATCTGCTGAACTGTGCCCTGACCCACTCTTCCTGGGCGAATGAGCAGAAAATACACAGATATAAGGATTATGAACGTCTGGAATTTCTGGGAGACGCGGTCCTGGAAATGATTTCCAGCGCTTTTTTATTTCATGAATATCCCGACATGCGGGAAGGAGAGCTGTCCAAACGCAGGGCCGCTCTGGTCTGTGAGCCCTCCCTGGCGGAATGCGCCAGAAAACTGGGCATAGAGCAGCATATCCGGCTGGGCAGGGGTGCGGAAGCAGACGGCGGCAGGGAAAAGGACAGCATCGTTTCGGACGTAATGGAGGCTCTGATCGGAGCCATGTACCTGGATTCCGGATCGGTGCAGGTCGTCAGGGAATTCGTGATGACCCATATCCTGGCCGACGCCGGGGAAAGGCATCTTTTTTATGACGCCAAATCGATCCTGCAGGAGATCGTCCAGAAGGAACAGAAGGCGGTCCGTTATGAGGTACTGGATGAGAGCGGCCCGGGACATGACCGTACCTATACGGTGGCGGTCCTGATCGACGGACAGATGGCCGGGACCGGCCGGGGCAAGTCCAAAAAGAACGCGGAGCAGCAGGCAGCCTTTGAAGCCGTCAGGGCCATACGGGACCGGCAGGAATAAGAAGACCGGCCTGCGCCGGATGAAAACAGACACTTTATGTATCTTAAAAGTATAGAAATACAGGGATTTAAATCCTTTGCCAACAAAATAGAGTTCAAATTCCATAACGGGATCACAGCCATCGTCGGCCCCAACGGCAGCGGCAAGAGCAATGTGGCCGACGCAGTCCGCTGGGTCCTGGGAGAACAGAAGATCAAGCAGCTGCGGGGACATTCCATGCAGGACGTCATCTTCGCCGGGACCGAGATGCGGCGGCCGCTGGGCTTTGCCTATGTGGCCATTACGCTGGACAATTCGGATCACGTCCTGCCGGTCTCCTATGATGAGGTGACGGTGGCCAGGCGCCTCTACCGCAGTGGGGAGAGCGAATATATGATCAACGGCCTGCCCTGCCGGCTCCGGGACATCAATGAGATGTTCTATGATACCGGCATCGGCAAAGAGGGCTACTCGATCATAGGACAGGGCCAGATTGACAGAATTCTGTCCAATAAACCGGAGGACCGGCGGGAACTGTTTGATGAAGCCGCCGGCATTGTCAAGTTCAAACGGCGCAAGATGGCCGCGGTCCGCAAACTGGACAGCGAGAAGGAGAACCTGGTCCGGATCGGGGACATTCTGTCCGAACTGGAGCGCCAGGTGGGGCCTCTGGAGAAGCAGTCTCAGAAGGCGAAGATCTATCTGGATACCCGGGAGGAAATGAAGGGTCTGGAGGTCAATGTTTTCCTGATGGACAATCAGGCCAACACCGCCAGGCTGGAGGAACTGGAAGAAAAGGAAGACATCGCCAGGGACGATCTGGAAGAAGCCAGAGAGCGTTACGACCTGGCCGGTGAGGAATATCAGAAGATCCAGGAGGAGATCTCCGGGACTGACAGGCGGATCGGGGAGACCCGGGACAGGATCGCCGGCGCGGATATAGTCCGCAGCAAGCTGGAAGCGGACATCAGTCTCTTTGAGGAGCAGATCAGTTCGGCCCGGCAGACCATGGAGCACTATGAGGGACGCAGGACCCGTCTGCAGGACCAGATCGGCCGCCAGCAGCAGGAATATGACGCCACCCGGGCCCGTACCGAAGCAATGGGACAGGAACTGGAGCGCCTGCGCCGTTCCCGCAGGGAGGCCTTTGACAGCCTCTGCAATATCCAGGCCAGGGCCCTGCAGGCCAATGACCGTCTGGAACAGGCCAGGAACGGACTGCTCCATATCATTGAGGAGAGAGGCTCCCTTAAATCCCGCCAGGCAGGTCTGGCTGCCCGCCAGGAAGAGAACCGCAGACGGCGGGAGGAGCTGGCACAGCGGATCGACCGGATTCAGGACAGCGAACAGGAGCAGGAACAGAAGATCCGGGAATACCAGGATCAGTTCGAGGAGATCAGCGGCAGGATCGTCCGTCTGCGGCAGGAGCAGAAGGAGACGGCAGAGGCCATCGACAGTAAAAAGCCCCTGCTGACAGCAGCCGACCAGGACCTGCGGCGGGTCCAGCTGGCTTACCATCAGGAAAAGTCCCGGCTGGATGCCCTGATCAACATGACGGAACGCTATGAGGGCTTTGGCGGCAGCGTCCGCCGGGTCATGGAAGAGAAGAAACGGGAGCCGGGCCTGATCGGCGTCGTTGCCGATCTCTTCAAAACAGACCAGAAATACGAGACTGCCATCGAGGTCGCCCTGGGCGGCAGGATCCAGAATATCGTGACGGACAACTCGGCTACGGCAGGACGCATGATCCGCATGCTCAAGGACCGCAAGGCCGGCCGGGCCACCTTCCTGCCCCTTTCCGATATACAGGGAGGACAGGGCTTCCGGGATCCCCAGGTTCTGGGCGAGGAAGGCGTGATCGGGCCGGCGGACTCCCTGCTGCAGACAGAGCAGAGATTCCGGCCGGTGGCTTCCTATCTGCTGGGCAGGATCATCATTGTCGATACCTATGACCGGGCGGTCTCCATCCGCCGCAAATACGGCAGCCGGATCAGTATGGTCACCCTGGAGGGGGAACAGTTCACGCCCGGCGGCGCCATCAGCGGCGGCTCTTTCCGCAGCGGCGGAAATCTCCTGGGCAGAAGACGGGAGATGGCGGAGCTCCGGGACAGGATCGCCCGCTATGAAGAGGAGCAGGACCGGATCGAGGACCGGATCGAAGAGATCAAGAAAGACCGGACCGATCTGCGGGCCAGGGCCGAGACCCTGCGGATGGAACTGCAGCGCTGCGTGCTGGCCCAGAATACGGCCCGTATGAATATCATTACGGAACAGGAAAAACAGAAGGAATCGGCAGACTCCCGGGAGGAGATCCTGAAGGAGCAGCAGGAACTGGAAGCCCAGACCGCGGCCCTGGAGGAGGAACTGAAAGCCGCCGGCAGGGCCATCAGCCAGTCCGGCAGCCGGGAGGAGACCCTGACCGGCGATGCCGACAGTCTCGAAGAGGAACTGGACGCCCTGCAGCAGGCTGAGACAGACCAGCAGGCCGTTGTCAGCAAATGGGAGCTGGAGCTGCAGAAAGCAGACCAGCAGGCCGCCTATGAGCGTCAGAACGCAGACCGGATCCGGGAGGAACTGGAAGGCCTGCGGGAGGAAATGACAGAAGCAGAGGAAGGCATCCGCGCCGCCCGGCAGAGCATCGCGGAGAAGGAAAAAGCCATTGCGGAGACCCGGTCCGGCATGGACAGGGGCAGCAGTGAAAGGGAAAAGGAAAAGGCCCTCCTGCGCCGCTGGCAGGAACAGAGAGAGGATCTGGACGTCCGTCAGAAGAAATGCTTTTCCGACCGGGAAAAACTGGCCGCCAGGACCGCCTCCCTGGATAAGGAGCTGCTGCGGCTGACCTCCGCGGAGGAAAGGATCCGGGAGAAGGTCGACAGCCTGGTCTCCTATATGTGGGAGGAATACGGACTTACCATGTCGGAGGCGGCCGCCCTGCGCGATCCTTCCCTGACGGACCTGACCGCCATGCGGGCACAGGTCGGCAAGCTCAAACGCAGGATCAAAGATCTGGGCAGCGTCAATGTCAACGCCATTGAAGAATACAGGGAGCTGATGGAACGGTATACCTTCCAGAAGCGCCAGTACGACGATCTGACCGACGCCACCGGCAAACTGGAAAAGATCATTGAAGAGCTGGATGAAGCCATGCGCAGGCAGTTCAAAGAGGAATTTCAGAAGATCATGACGGAATTCGACCGGGTCTTCAAGGAACTCTTCGGAGGCGGCAGCGGCCGCCTGGAGCTGATGGAGGATATGGATATCCTGGAAGCGGGCGTCCGTGTCATCGCCCAGCCTCCGGGCAAGAAACTGCAGAATATGATGCAGCTTTCCGGCGGTGAGAAGGCCCTGACAGCCATCTCGCTCCTGTTCGCCATCCAGAACCTCAAGCCCTCCCCTTTCTGCCTGCTGGATGAGATCGAGGCGGCGCTGGACGAGAGCAACGTGACCCGTTTCTCGGGTTATCTGCATAAACTGACGGAACATACACAGTTCATTGTTATCACACACAGAAGGGGTACTATGGAAGAGGCGGACCGCCTCTACGGTATCACCATGCAGGAAAAGGGTGTCTCCGCGCTGGTCAGCGTTTCGCTGGTCGAGGCATCCCTTGACGACTGATAAAGGAGGACATACAGGATATGGCCAAGGAAGAAAAGAAAGGCTTTTTTGCCAGACTGAAAGAAGGGCTGGCCAAGACCCGTGCCAATATCACCGACAACATGGATATGGTCTTCGCCTCCTATGACAAGGTGACCGACGAGTTCCTGGAGGAACTGGAGGAGACCATGATCATGGGCGACATCGGCGTAAAGACCACAGAAGAGCTGCTGGACCATCTGCGCCAGCAGGTCAAAGAGGAGAAGATCCGCTGGGCGGCCGACTGCCGGCAGGAGCTGCTTCTGGCCATCCGGAATCAGATGAAGCAGGGAAAAGACGCCTACGACTTTGAGAAAGGCCCGGCCGTCATACTGGTCATCGGCGTCAACGGCGTTGGCAAGACCACTTCCATCGGCAAGCTGGCGGCCAACTACAGGAACCAGGGAAAGAAAGTCCTGATCGCTTCCGCCGATACCTTCCGGGCGGCCGCCAATGAGCAGCTGGCCGAATGGGCCAGAAGGGCGGATGTGGACATCATCAGCGGCCATGAAGGGTCCGACCCCGCCAGCGTGGTCTTTGACGCGGTCAACGCTGCCAAAGCCAGAAAGACCGACCTGCTCTTCTGCGATACGGCAGGCAGGCTCCATAATAAAAAGAACCTGATGAACGAGCTGGCCAAGATCGACCGGGTCATCAGCCGGGAATATCCCGGATGCATCCGGGAGAACTGGGTCGTTCTGGACGGCACCACCGGTCAGAACGCCATTTCCCAGGCCCGGGAATTCGCCTCTGTCACCAACCTGACCGGCATTATTCTGACCAAAATGGACGGCACCGCCAAAGGCGGCATTGCCATCGCGGTCCAGAATGAACTGGGCATTCCCGTCAAATTCATCGGTGTCGGCGAGAAACTGGAAGACCTGCAGAAATTCAATCCCGACGAGTTCGTGGACGCCCTTTTCTACTGATCGTTTTCTGTGAAAGGAAGCGGCAGGCACACAGCCGGTCCCGGTATATTACAACAGTGAGGAAATACAGATGAGTGAAGCATTATCATTGGACAGATTTGAACAGGCTTATGAGACCGTCAGAAAAGTAACCCTGGATACCAGCCTGATCTATTCCGATTATCTGACAGAGAAGACAGGGGGCAAAGTCTATCTGAAGCCCGAAAACATGCAGCGTACCGGCGCTTACAAGGTCCGGGGCGCCTACTACAAAATCAGCACCCTCAGCCCGGAGGAAAGGGACAGGGGCCTGATCACCGCCTCTGCCGGCAACCATGCCCAGGGCGTGGCCTACGCGGCCAGGGAATTCGGGGCCAGGGCGGTCATCGTCATGCCCACCGGCACCCCCCTGATCAAGATCAACCGGACCAGGGCCCTGGGGGCCGAGGTCGTCCTGTTCGGGGATGTCTACGATGAAGCCTGCGATCATGCATACCGGCTGGCCGAGGAGAACGGCTATACGTTCATTCATCCTTTTGACGATCCCGATGTGGCGACAGGCCAGGGCACCATTGCCATGGAGATCATCAAGGACCTGCCCCTGGTAGACATGATCCTGGTCCCCGTAGGAGGGGGCGGCCTGGCCACCGGCGTCGCCACCCTTGCCAAATATTTAAAACCCAATGTGAAGGTGATCGGCGTGGAGCCCGCCGGGGCGGCCTGTCTGAAAGCCTCCCTGCGGGAAGGCAAAGTCGTGACCCTGCCCGATGTCAATACCATTGCGGACGGTACCGCGGTCAAGACCCCCGGCGTCCGGATCTTCCCCTGGCTGCAGCAGAACCTGGACGAAGTCATCACGGTGCCCGATGAGGAGCTGGTCACAGCTTTTCTGGACATGGTGGAAAACCACAAGATGGTCGTTGAGAACTCCGGCCTGCTGACCGTGGCGGCCCTTGGCCACATCGACTGCAGGGGCAAAAAGGTCGTTTCTGTCCTGTCCGGCGGCAACATGGATATCATTACCATGTCTTCCGTGGTCCAGCAGGGCCTGATCTTCCGGGACCGTATCTTTACTGTATCGGTCCTTCTTCCGGATAAGCCGGGCGAACTGCACAGAGTATCCGGAGTCCTGGCGGATATGAAGGGCAATGTCATCAAACTGGAGCACAACCAGTTCGTGTCCATCAACCGCAATTCCGCCGTGGAGCTGCGGATCACCATTGAAGCCTTTGGCACCGACCACAAAAACCAGATCATCAGCCGGCTCAAAGAGGAGGGCTATGGCCCCAGGCTGGTCAGCACCAATATCTGACCGGATCCGGGGCGCCGCCCGTCAGCAGCGGAGGTGTGATTTTGAAAGATACAAGAGCGGATAAAAAGAGCAGAGTGAAACTGAGAGGCATCTATCTGTTCAATATCATATTGATGAGTGTGATCTCCCTGGTCTCCCTGTGCGGGCTCCTGATCATGATCTTCATGCCGGATACTTATACCCGCAGGGATGTGGAAGAGGCCGGTGAAGAGGCAAAGGCCCAGGTGCTGGACAGTCTCAAGAACGACCTGGAGCAGACCGGCGACCCGCTGGAAGCCATCCGCAGCCAGTACCGGGATTATCTGGTCGTCGCCCAGAATGACTCCTATAACTTCTATCAGATTCTGGACAATGTACCCCGCCACAATCTGCAGGAAGACGGTTTCTACCGGGACGAGGAGGGCAGACAGGCCTACAGTGATACCAAAGGAAGATACTCCGAGAACGGCCTGACCGTGACAGAGGCCAACGGGACCATTGACTGGGAAACAGTCTCTGACCAGTCCATTGATTACGCTTTTATCAGTATGGGCCGGTATAATTCGGAAAAATATCTGATCGAGGACAGCCGCTGGGTCGAAAATCTGACCGGCGCTTCCGAAGCGGGGCTGGATGCCGGCGTCCGGATCACTGTCAAGATCTATGACAAGGAATCCGGTAAGGAGCAGGGCCGGGAGGTGATCCAGAAACTGCAGGAAAAGGCCCCTGATTTCAGGGGAACCGTCGCTGTGCTCGTGGCAGAGGATTTCGGCAGGGCTTCGGAGGAACAGACGGAGCGGGTCACCTCCGGCGTCGTCGCCTTCTGCAGGGCCCTGGATAATGCCGGTTATACGCCGGTCGTGGCGGGAGACCTGCTCAATCTGTGCGGCCTGCTGGATCTGGGCAGGCTCAAGAACTATGAAAAATGGATCTCGGATTATGGTAATGTCCCCTATTATCCTTATGAATTCGTCTATTGGGATTACGGCAGGGGCAGCCAGATCAACGGGATCGAGGGCCGGGTCTTCCTGTCCATGCGGATCAGGGACGCCTCCTGATGGAACGCGGCGTCAGACTTCCGGCCCGCACCCTGGTCAAGAAAAAATACTTGACATCCCGGAAGCCAGCATATAGAATAGGACAGGTCAGGTTATTCCGGCCTGTTCTTTTTATGCCTTCCGATATGGAACGGTTCGCCTTATGGCAGGGAACAGGGCCGGCAGATGGGAGCCGCAATGGAAAATATTGTTGAACAGGGACTGCTCTTTGATTTTTACGGGCAGCTGCTGACCCCCCACCAGCAGAAAATCTACAGGCTGGCGGTCTACGAGGACCTTTCACTGAATGAGATCGCGGAGACAGAAGGAATCAGCAAACAGGCAGTACATGACCTGATCCGGCGTACCACCCGGATCATGCAGCGGTATGAGGAACATCTGGGCATGATCGGACGTTTTGACAAGATCCGCCGGAGCGCGGACAGGCTGATCGGAGCCGCTTCCTCTATGGAGGATGGGAAAGATTTCCGTCAGCTGGTCCTGCAGGCGGCAGAACAAATCAAAAAGGATCTGGAATAAATGGCATTTGACAGTTTAACAGATAAGCTGAATAACATATTCAGGAACCTGCGCGGCAAGGGACGTCTGACAGAAGCGGACGTCAAGGC
>ODAJ014783901.1_pt1 | contig 23569 bp, 17 predicted proteins | sample 1539241 | NCBI WGS metagenome assembly ODAJ01 (sample SAMN02144231, study PRJEB22623) | gut metagenome | biome: sheep rumen | host: Ovis aries | place: New Zealand
TGATTCACGGCCGTTCTTAGAACTACCGACACCTTTCTTGTGTGCCATACTCTGTTGTCCTTTCTTTTAAGCAATAACAATTTCTTTAACTACGACATTCGTCAGATCCTGACGGTGTCCGTTCAGTTTGCGATACCCTTTGCGGCGTTTTTTGTGGAATACCAACACTTTGTCACCGCGGCACTCGTTGTCGAGCACTTCGCAAACCACTTTAGCGCCCTTCACATAAGGAGCACCGACTTTTACTTTGCCATCGTTGTCGATGAGCAGAACGTTTTCAAACTCAACCGTTGCGCCCTTTTCGAGCTCGTTCATGCGGTTGATGAACAGTTTCTTGCCAGCCTCTACTCTAAACTGCTGGCCTTTCATTTCTACAATTGCGTACATTGACGATTGTTTTAATGTGTTATAGCGAACAGGCGTTCCTCTTTCTGTGCGCTGCTGTCGAAACTCATACGCTGCGACGGACACTTACTAAGCCTAATCCGCAAAATCCTAAATGCCTTTTTTCCCGTGTGCGAGGCACACTCGACAAAAAGCGTGCAAAATTACTACTTTTTTCCGACATACGCAAATTTTTTCGTGACTTTTTACGATTTTCTACATAAAAATATGCAAAAATATCCCAAAAATCACTCCTCACAAAGATATATTTCAGCATTTTGGCCGGTATTATACCAATATTATATTGAGTACACTAAAAAAAGTAAAGTTCGTAATTTGAGAAAAAAACTCCTTTTTTATTTGCATATATCCAAAATAATTTGTACCTTTGCGCTACAATTTAGAAAAACCTGTTTTTACCATGAAGAAGATTTGGATTTTATTCCTTTCCTGTATTTTCTTGACAGGCTGTTATCACAAGACTGACAGTCCCCGCGGATCGTGGGCTAAAGGAGCCGACTTGAGTTGGCTGAGCGAAATGGAGAAAGACAGTATGTTTGACTACGACTGTATCGCCTCCATGCGCGAAATGGGAATGAACGCGGTGCGCCTGCGCGTGTGGGTGAACCATAAGACCGGTTGGAGCAACAAAGCCGACATGCTATCCCTTGCCAAACGCGCCGCCAAACAAGGGCAACGTCTCATGATTGATATCCATTATTCGGATTTCTTCGCCGACCCGGCGCACCAGACCATTCCCGAGGCCTGGCAAGGATACGACTATCCGCAGCTTCTGGAAGCCGTTCGAGAGCACACCCTCGACATTCTCAACACACTCAAAGAAGAAGGCATCCGCCCGGAATGGGTGCAGATAGGCAACGAGACGCCAAACGGAATGCTTTGGCCTGTGGGCAAAGTGAACAAGGACCAGGGCGAGTGGGAGCATTATGCCGCCTTTACCGCTACAGGGTACGAAGCCGCCAAAGAGGTCTTCAGTGATATTATTGTGATCGTACACGTGGACAATGCTTATGAGCAGCGCGACTGGTTCTGGCAATCAATGAGCAAAAACGGCGGAAAATGGGACATGATAGGTCTTTCGCACTACCCTATGATGAGTGCCTGGAACGGCAACAAGACTTGGCAGGAGATGAACCAACTGGCGGAAGATAATATCCGTCGTCTGATTCGCCAATGGCATTGTCCGGTGATGGTAGCCGAGATTGGAATGTTCGCCAATGACAGCACCTCGGTGAAAGTGATGACTGATTTTGTACGCCGTGCCGAAAGTATCGATTCATGCGCCGGTATTTTCTACTGGGAGCCGGAATGTTACGGCGGATGGCGTCCTGAAGAGTATATTCCGCTGGGATGGAACGGCTACGATATGGGAGCGTTCACACCGGAAGGAAAGCCTTCTGAAGTGATGCGCGTACTGCTGTCATCTGATGTCCAACGATAAAAAACACTACCATGAACACTTATTCGCCCAAAGATGTATTCGAGCAAAGCCGGGTGGCACAACTGGAGCAACTGCCGGTAACGCTCTATGAAACGCCACAAGCAGGTGCACTGGCGGTAGCCCGCCATATAGCGGATGAGATACGCGACCGGCAAGCCAAGGGACAGAAATTCGTTGTTTCGCTGGCTCCCGGCAGATCCACAAGCGATGTATATGCCGAACTGGTACGAATGTACCGTGAAGAAGGATTGAGTTTCAAAAACGTAGAGTTCTTTGACCTCTACGAATACTATCCGCTCACGGATGATAGGCTCGGTAATCATGCCCAACTCAGCCGGCAGCTACTGGACTTGGTAGATATTCCGAAAGAAAATATCCACAATATCCCCGGCAACATGCCTAAGGAAGATATCCTTTCATTCTGCCGCGAATACGAGTGGCAAATAGCCCAGGCAGGAGGTATTGATTTTCAGTTATTAGGCATCGGGCAATGCGGTAATATAGCCTTTAATCAGCCGGGCTCATCGTTTATATCTTCTACGCGGTTGGTGGTACTGGATAACAACTCCCGCGAAGATGCCAAGATCATGTTCGGTTCGGTGGACCAAGTGCCTGTGAGTGCGGTAACGATGGGCATCGACACTATTCTACAAGCCAGAGAAGTGATGATCATAGCGTGGGGAGAACATAAATCCGGCATTGTGCGCAGAGCGGTGGAAGGCGAATATAATGTATCCTGTCCGGCATCTGCACTACAACACCACAAGCACACTGCCGTGCTTCTGGATATAAGTGCCGCAGCGGCTCTCACACGAATGGCGACACCCTGGGTGGTGAGATCATGTGAGTGGGACGACCGGCTGATACGCCGTGCAGTCGTTTGGCTTTGCCGGCAGACCGACAAACCTATTCTCAAACTCACCAACAAGGATTACAACGACTACGGACTGAGTGAATTGATCACCCGTTTTGAGTCGGCTTACAACTGTAATATCAAAGTCTTTAACGACCTCCAACACACTATTACCGGATGGCCGGGAGGAAAGCCCAACGCCGATGACACCAATCGTCCCGAGCGGGCTATACCGTTCCCCAAAGACATACTCATCTTCTCGCCCCACCCGGACGACGACGTGATTTCCATGGGCGGCACGTTTGCCCGACTTATCAAACAAGGGCATAATGTCCACGTAGCGTATGAGACCAGCGGCTGTATTGCTGTCTGCGATGACGAAGTGATCCGGTTCTTGGATTTTGTGAGAGGTTACGCTGACCTTGGGCTGCTCCAGGGGAGAGATGCCTATCGCAAATACGAGGAGTACATGCACTTCCTTAAAGACGAAAAAATCGGCGACCAGGACACACGGGAAATTCTTGACCTCAAAGCACTGATACGCCGGGGCGAAGCCACTGCTGCGTGCCGGTATATGGGTCTTGAAACGGATCATATACACTTTCTGAACCTGCCTTTCTATGAAACCGGCTCTATACACAAGGCTCCTTTGGGAGATGCTGATATTTCCATTGTACGAAAAATTCTGGAGGAGATCCGTCCGCATGAGATGTTCGTAGCCGGCGATTTGGCAGATCCGCATGGCACTCACCGTGTTTGCTGGGAAGCGGTCTTGGCTGCTATCAGCCAACTGCGGGAAACGGATGCATGGCAGGAATGGCTCTCCGAATGCCGCATATGGATGTATCGCGGTGCTTGGCAGGAATGGGATATAGATCAGATTGAAATGGCGGTGCCAATCTCTCCAGAGGAGTTACGATTCAAAAGGAACACTATCCTCAAGCATCAGAGTCAGATGGAATCGGCACCCTTCATGGGCAATGACGAAAGACTGTTCTGGCAACGTGCAGAAGACCGCAACCATGCCACAGCTGAAATTTACGCCCGTCTCGGACTCGCCAACTATGAGGCTATTGAGGCTTTTGTGCGCTATAAAATGGAATAAAAACAGGCATTTTTGACCTAAAATAAAGAAAAAACACCACTTTTTTGAAAAAAAATGCCAAAATATTTGTTCATTTCAAAAAAAAAGTGTACCTTTGCACCCGCTTTTGAAAAAGAGCACTGCTCAATGGTGTAATGGTAGCACTACAGATTCTGGTTCTGTCTGTCTGGGTTCGAGTCCTGGTTGAGCAACAAGAGGTGACGAAAGTCACCTTTTTTTACTATAGTACCTCTGTTTTTTATGGAAAAACCAATTATCATATTAGCTATCGAGTCGAGTTGCGACGACACTTCTGCCGCCGTGATTGTGGACGGAATACTGCGTAGCAACGTTATTGCCAGCCAAAAAGTGCATGAAGAGTTCGGCGGTGTTGTACCGGAGTTAGCCAGCCGCGCACATCAGTTGAACATCGTGCCGGTCGTAGATACAGCCCTCAAAAGGGCGGGTGTCACCAAAGAGCAGTTATCCGCCATTGCCTTCACTCGCGGACCCGGATTATTAGGATCGCTATTGGTAGGCACTTCCTTTGCCAAAGGTCTGGCGCTTTCGTTGGGTATTCCGTTAGTGGATATCAACCACTTGCAGGGGCACGTAATGGCACATTTTGTAGATGACGGGGAGACCAAACGCCATCCCAAACTTCCTTTCCTCTGTCTTTTGGTCAGTGGAGGTAACAGCCAGATAGTAAAGATAGAACAGCGCGAAGGCAAACATCTGCCACAGATGCAGATTATTGGGCAGACCATTGACGACGCAGCTGGCGAAGCTTTCGACAAATGCGCCAAGGTGTTAGGGCTGCCTTATCCGGGAGGACCGTGGGTGGACAAATTGGCGAAACTGGGAGACGCTTCCAAATATCCTCTCGCCAAACCGAACATACAAGGCTATGACTACTCCTTCTCAGGATTGAAAACATCGTTTCTGTACACACTGCGCGACATGCTACGCGAGCACCAATTGGAAACGATAGACGAACTCGCTGAAAAGATTCCAAACCTCAGAGAAGACCTGTGCGCTTCGCTTCAGAAGACTGTTATAGATATTCTGATGCAGAAACTGAAGAAAGCGGCTAAAGATCTGAAGATTACCCATGTAGCTGTAGCAGGAGGTGTATCCGCCAACAGCGGACTAAGACAAGCGATGACAGACTATGGCAAACGATACGGATGGGAGGTTTATATCCCACCCTTCAGTTTCACAACCGACAATGCGGCGATGATAGCTCAAGCAGGCTATGCCAAGTATCTGGACGGAGATTTCTGTCCTTTAGAGGAAGTTCCGTTCGCCAAAACGAAGATTTAGATGAAAGCCTATCGCGATATTATCGTCTTCATGGTGACGCTTCTGATTGCCAATTTCTTTTGGAAATACACCGTGATAGGAGAGGAAGATGTTTTACAAGCCGAAGTGACTTGGTTCGGACTGAACATCACCGCCCCCTTCAACTGGATGTGCAGACATATCAGCGAATGGGCTTACCGGATTATTCGTCTCTTTCGCGATACAGTCTCCATGCCCCGTGAAAACGTCATTGTCTTTGCCTCCGGTGCCGGCATCAGTATTGTGTGGGGCTGCTCGGGACTAAAGCAGATGTTTATCTGGATTTGTCTTATTCTTACTGTCAAAGGCGGATGGAAACACAAAATATGGTTTATCCCCTTTGGATTAGTGCTCTGCCACCTGTTCAACATCCTCCGCATCGCCTTGATAGCAATGCTCATTGAGTTTCATCCGGAGCGGTTTGATTTCTACCACGGCTTTGTGTTCAAATACTTATTCTACGGAATGATGTTTCTCCTGTGGGTGTGGTTTATAATGGGAATCCGCGGAGAAATCAGCGAGTCTGAATGCGATACAGCAACGCCTGCACACCCTTCTTAAGTTGTCCGATAGCGCTCCAGACGCGAGAATGAGGAACCTGTTCTGCCAAGAGCAGGTTATTTTCTTCTTCGCCTGTCAGTTGTTCAGGATAAAGCAGCAAGTAACTATTCTCTTTGAAGAAACGGGAAAGCATATCAGGCAGTTGTTCGAAGAGCGGATTATAACTCGGTGTGGCTTTGCGGGCGGAAAGCAGGACAATCATATCATCCCTTTTAACTTCCTTGGCTATCATCAGCACATCTTCCCAGTCTTCCATCTCACGATAAGAGGCGCGAAGATACTTGCCTTTTCTCCGACAAAGTGCCTGGATAGCCGCACGTGTATCTTCCTCACAGAAGAACACCACCTTGGCGCCTATTTGGCTGCTGAGACGGCGTATTTGCCCAAAACAGGAGACGAAATCGTGTTCCTTCTCGGCATACCGCGGTACTGCTACCAATAGCCGGGAGATAGTACTGAGAGTCTGCATCGGATGGTAAATGATGATAGACCGAGGCGTCCGTTCCACCATTTCTTTGGTGGTATTCCAATCGGATTCTGCTGCCAGTTCTGTATGGTTGAGTTCGCTCAGTTCGCCTAACTCTTGCAACTGCGGCATGATCTCTTCTCCCACGGAGAGCAGTAGCCAGCTGTCATTTCTTCGCTCATACTCCAGATGCGATTCATCTTGCAGAGCCAACTCCTTAGCGGCATGCTCCGTCACGAAACTGGAAGTGGTACAAAGTATCAAAATCATCAGCACGGCACCATTGAGAATATAGGCATCAAACAGTTGCATCTGGTGACCGATAGTGACAATAGCCAATGTACCGGCTGCCGTAGCATGAGTGAGACCGAAAATAAGTTGGCGCTCCATATCAGTGAAGCGGAAGAGTTTCTGCGCCAACCATGAGGAGAGCCATTTTCCCAAAAGTTTGGTAACTATCATAACCAACGCAATACCTACGATACTCCAGCTTTCCCAAACCCTGTTTACCTCAATCATCATGCCGACACCAATAAGGAAAATCGGTACAAAGAGACTATTACCTATAAAATTGATACGTTGCATTAACGGGCTGCGGTTGGGTACATATTTATTGAGTGCCACTCCGCATACGAATGCTCCGAGAATCGACTCCAAACCTGCCCATTCGGCAAGCCAGGAAGCACTCACCAACATTACCATCACCATCATAAAGGAAAACATAGGATCGCGATCCTTGAGAAAGGCCTTACGGGTGATAAAAGGAAAAAAGAGAAGTACTATCACTACAAAGAGCAAAACCTTTCCTAAAAAAGGTCCCCAAAAAGCGGTATCGGTGGTACTGAGAAAATGTCCTTTAAGAGCCGCCAGAACCAACAAAGAGAGTGTGATTGTCAGCATAGTCCCCCCGACGACAACATTCACCGAGCGTTGCTGCTCTACTCCGTACCGTCCGACAATAGGATATGTCATCAGTGTATGGCTGCCGTACATTGCACCCAGAAGAATACTTGTAGGGAGATTAAACTGCAATATCCACAGGCTGGTAGCCATGCCGAGAAGAAATGGTAACAGAAAACTGAGAAAACCGAAAAAGACTGCCTGCCGTTTGTATTGCGCAAAATTATTGAGGTCAATCTCAATACCGGCTTGCAGCATGATATAAAGCATTCCCAACTTACCGAGCGTCTGCATCGTTTGTGAGTCAGACAACACTCCGAAACCATTGCTACCGATAAGGATGCCGACTATAATAAACCCGACAATAGAAGGCACATGCAAACGCCGGCATAAAGGCGGTACTATCCAAATAATACCTATGATAAGCGCCAGAATGGATAAAGGGTCTGTCAGAGGCAATGACATCATAAAAATCGTGCAGTTATACTATTTGGTGAATCTTTTACTTGTTCTACAGTACCTTCAGCCACGATCTTGCCTCCTCCCCGGCCTCCTTCGGGTCCCATATCAATAAGCCAATCACACGCACGAATGACATCAAGGTTATGCTCTATTACGACCACGGTATTCCCTTTCTCCACCAGTCGGCGCAGAACGCCTAACAGCACCCTGATGTCTTCAAAATGCAATCCAGTCGTGGGTTCATCTAAAATATAAAGGGTTTTTCCTGTAGAAGGACGCGACAGTTCGGTAGCCAGTTTGATACGTTGGCTTTCCCCTCCGGAAAGAGTGGTAGAAGACTGACCGAGTTTGATATAACCCAGTCCTACTTCCTGGATTGTCTTAATCTTTCGTAAGATATAAGGCTGGTGTTCAAAAAACTCAACTGCCTGGTTTACGGTCATCTCCAGGATCTCCCCTATTGATTTTCCTTTGAATCGGACTTCAAGTGTCTCCTTGTTATACCGTTTGCCTCCGCATGCCTCACATGGGACATACACATCCGGCATAAAATGCATTTGGATAGTCTTATACCCGTTCCCCATACACTCTTCACATCTGCCCCCCTTGGTGTTGAAGGAGAAACGTCCGGCTTTCCAACCTCTGATTTTCGACTCCGGCATTTGGGCAAAGAGTTCGCGTATATCATTGAAGACATTAGTGTAAGTCGCAGGGTTGGAACGAGGTGTACGCCCTATAGGTGATTGATCCACATTAATCACCTTGTCTATATATTCCAAGCCTTCGATAGAACTGTACGGCAACGGTTTCTTGAGACTACGATAAAACTGCTGAGAAAGGAGTGGATAGAGGGTTTGGTTAATCAAAGAAGACTTGCCACTACCGCTCACACCGGTGACACAAACCATCTTGCCCAAAGGAAGATGGAGTGTAACATTCTTGAGATTATGCCCCGTACATCCGGACAGAACCAACTGCCGGTCATTATCCTTCAAAACCGGCTGTTTTACAGAAGGCTCGTAAACGTGCCGTTTACCATTGAGGAACTGTGCCGTGAGCGTATCGGTCTGAAGCATTTGCTCCGGCGTTCCGGCGAACACGACTTTGCCTCCTAAACGGCCTGCCTTTTCTCCTATATCAACTATCCAATCCGCCTCACGCATCATTTGTTCATCATGCTCGACTACAATAACAGAGTTACCCATATCGCGCAACTCTTTAAGAGAGGCTATCAGTCGCTCATTATCACGCTGATGCAACCCGATGGAAGGCTCGTCAAGGATATAGAGTACATTCACCAACCGGGAACCAATCTGTGTTGCAAGTCTGATACGCTGGCTCTCACCTCCGGAGAGGCTCTCCGAAGAACGACCAAGACTAAGATAACTCAGTCCTACCGATTGCATGAACCGAAGGCGGGAACAGATCTCTTTGAGTATAGGTTCCGCAACAGCTCTCTGTTTGGCAGACAGAGACGTATCGGCGGCACGAAAAGACTCTAATGTACGAAGTAACACATCAATATCCATCTCCGACATATCGGCTATCGAATAATCGCCGATACGGTAACTGAGAGCTTCCTTGCTGAGCCTTTTTCCCTTGCACTCAGGGCAAACTGTCCATTGATCCTTTTCCTCTGTCTTATCGTCCGACTTTTCATCCGTTTTCTCGTCTGTTTCATAATCCTCCATAGCAGGAGACCATTCGCTATATTCCAACGGGGGGTTGTTGCCATTTAATCGAACCTTTCCCAGACCTTTACAGCAATCGCACCACCCGCTCGGACTATTAAAAGAGAAAGTATGGGGAGCCGGTTCCTTATATGCCAAACCGGTAGTAGGACACATCAGATGACGGCTCAGATACCGCATCTTGCTGTCGTCATCCATTGATACAATGCCTATCACACCATTGCCTTGCTCCATTGCTTGCTCAATAGACTGGCGCAGGCGGCGATAGTCTTCTTCATCAAAGGAAGAATGACGTATCTTAAGTTTGTCCACGACTACCTCAATAGTATGATTCTTATAGCGGTCGAGTTTCATTCCCTCAACAAGGTACTGCACCTCGCCATCTACTCTGACTTGGGAATAGCCTTTCTTCCGGATGAGTTCGAATAGTTCTTTGTAATGTCCCTTACGATTATTGATCAAAGGGGCTAAAAGCAGCAGTTTTTGACCGGCATAATCTTTCAAAATAAGCTCGATAATCTGCTCGGTCGTATAATGTACCATCTTCTCTCCCGTGAGATAAGAGTACGCCTCGCCTGCGCGGGCATACAACAGTCGCAGGAAATCATATACTTCCGTAACCGTCCCTACCGTAGAACGAGGATTGCGGGAAGTTGTTTTCTGGTCAATGGAAATAACAGGACTCAGTCCGCTTATCTTATCTACATCCGGACGTTGCATCGTGCCGATATAGCCGCGAGCATAACTGGAGAAGGTATCTAAGTAGCGCCGCTGTCCTTCTGCAAATATGGTATCAAAAGCCAAAGAAGACTTACCACTACCGCTAAGACCGGTAATGACAGTTAGTTTTTTTCGGGGAATAGAGACATCTATATTCTTTAGATTATGTACTCGCGCCCCTACCACCTGTATGTAGCCTTCGTTTGCCATAATTTAGGATTTGGGCTTAGGAGTTTGCTCAGAACAAGCAGAGCAATACAATCGTTGCAATGGTCATCACAGCAGCCGCTATCAGCCAGACTATGCTTTTTGGGGAAGCGGTTTGCGACTCTTCGCCCTTTTCTTGCACTTCAGATTGAGGCTCTTTGCATCCGGCAGAAACAAATGCCATTAGGATTGTAGGGAGAACCTCTTGCTTCTGCTTCATGATTTCTGAGAGGGAGGCATGAATAGCCTTTAGATCCGTAGGATTAGAGATGACAACATTCATGATCTGCTGCACCGTAAGCGCCTTATACAGACCTGTTGGTGCCAACAAAATCACATCACCGTTATACAACCCTTCTTGTAGAGTATGTACACCTATCTGAGAATGGAGACAAACGACCTCGCCATTACCAGCCACAGTAACTTTGTCCTTGTTGATCCAAACGATTGAGGCAAGAACATTGGATGTGGCGATATTCAGTTGGCTGTCCCCAGAACCGAACTGCTGTTCGATTGTAGTTAAAGCTTTTTGAGCCGCTTGTGCTGCCTGAGGCATTTGTCCTTTGCCTTCACACAAAACAAGGACAGCACCTCGGCCTTTGCCAAGTTGTAAGGTCTTACCGACGGCGCGAGATGCGCCGTCGGTAACCTCTTGACGATATAATAACTTGAGACTAGCCACAAGGATTAGTCATCAAAACCATTATTAAGTGCATGCTCTGCAGCCTCGCGTGCCGCCTGAAGGGCTGCATACTCTTCTGCATTATGCACCGATACACGTGCGAAATCACGGAATCCGGTTCCGGCAGGAATCAGGTTACCGCAGATAACGTTCTCCTTCATGCCCTCAAGGTAGTCAACGCGACCTTGTACAGCGGCCTCGTTAAGCACCTTCGTTGTCTCCTGGAAGGAGGCAGCGGACATGAACGATTTGGTTCCAAGGGCTGCTCTGGTGATACCTTGAAGCACTTGGCTTGCAGTGGCACAAGTCGCCTCACGGGCAGTTACCAGTTTCTTATCGCGGCGACGCAGAGAGGAATTCTCGTCATGGAGTCGACGGGCGGTAGTAATCTGACCGGCATGCAGCGACTCGCTATCACCGGCATCCACTACCACTTTCTTGCCCCATATACGGTCATTCTCCTCCATAAAGTCTAACTTGTCCACGATCTGGTGCTCCAAGAAACGTGTATCACCAGCGTCTTGAATCTCTACCTTACGCATCATCTGGCGGACGATCACTTCAAAGTGCTTATCGTTGATCTCCACACCCTGCATACGATAGACAGACTGTGCCTCGTTGACGATATAGTCCTGAACGGCCGTCGGACCTTGGATAGCCAGAATGTCGTCCGGAGTGATAGCACCATCGGAGAGAGCTACACCGGCACGGACATAATCGCCTTCCTGAACCAGAATCTGTTTAGACAACGGGATGAGATAGGTCTTCTTCTCGCCGAATTTCGGGGTAATGAACAACTCGCGGTTACCGCGCTTAATCTTACCATAAGACACCTCACCATCGACCTCTGCTACAATAGCCGGGTTAGACGGGTTACGAGCCTCAAACAACTCTGTAACACGAGGAAGACCACCGGTGATATCACCTGCCGAACCGAAGGCACGAGCCACAGTGAAGAGTTGGCTTCCCACTCTGACTTCAGCACCATCCGGGTTCACAAGACTCGCCTTAACAGGCAAGTTATAAGTGCGAAGGATATTACCTTCCTTGTCCTCGATATGTGCTGTAGGCAGTTTGGTCTTGTCTTTGGTATCGATGATAGTCACCTCACGTTTACCTGTCTGGTCATCGACTTCGGTCATACAGGTTACACCCTCGATCACATCCTCATAACGCAAGATACCGTCTTGTTCAATAACCAAGGATGCTTTGTACGGATCCCATTCGCAGACTACAGTACCCTTATCGTACTTTTGGCCCGGAGTGATGAACAGTTTGGAAGCATACGGGATATTGAAAGTAGTAAGTACCACACCTGTCTTCTCGTCCTTCAACTGAAGTTCGTTAAGACGGCTGACTACAATCACATCGCCTTCTGCCGTAGTGATGGTACGCAAGTCTTCGATATCAATGATACCCTCGCGCGGGATAGAATAGGTGTTCTCGGTAGCGGCGTTACCTGCCAAACCTCCGGAGTGGAAGGTACGCAACGTAAGCTGTGTACCCGGCTCACCGATGGCTTGAGCGGCAATGACACCGACAGCCTCTCCTTTCTGAACCATCTTACGCGATGCGAGGTTACGACCGTAACACTTGGCGCAGACACCGTGTTTGGACTCACAAGTGAGCACCGAACGGATCTCGACCTCTTCAATACCGGCTGCTTCGATAGCTTCACATGCAGCCTCACGGATCTCTTCGCCGGCAGCCACAATGAGATTTCCATCCAAGTCATGAATATCATGTACTGACACACGACCCAAGATACGCTGAGTCAGAGTGGCAACCACCACATCGTTCTGCTTGATAGCACGGGCTGTCAGACCACGAAGTGTACCACAGTCCTCCTCATTGATGATGACATCATGCGACACATCTACCAGACGACGAGTCAGATATCCTGCATCGGCAGTCTTCAACGCTGTATCGGCAAGACCTTTACGGGCACCGTGGGTAGAGATAAAGTACTCCAGCACGGACATACCCTCTTTAAAGTTGGCGAGGACCGGGTTCTCAATGGTGGTACGGGTATCGGTCGAACCTGCTTTCTGCGGCTTCGCCATCATACCGCGGACACCGGCCAGCTGTTTGATCTGCTGTTTGTTACCACGGGCACCTGAATCCATCATCATATATACAGAGTTGAAACCTTGGTCAGCCTCCGTCATGTGCTTCATCAGCACTTCGGTCACCTCTTGGTCCACTTTGTTCCATGCATCAATCACGGATTTGTAACGCTCATCGTCAGACATCTCACCGAAGTTGTAACGCTCAGTGATATTCTCTACTTCTTGGTTACCCTTGGCGATGATAGCATTCTTCTCCTCCGGAATCAAGATATCATTGAGGTTGAAGCTCAGACCACCGCGGAATGCCATGTAGTAACCGAGGTTCTTGATATCATCCAAGAACTTGGCTGTACGAGCCACTCCACAAGTCTTAATCACCTGGGATATGATACTCTTGACAGCACCTTTCTTCAGAGTTACATTCTGGTATCCGACCTCTGCGGGTACAAAACGGTTAACCATCACACGACCCGGAGTGGTCTCGATAATACGAGATACTTTCTTTCCATCCACCATCTCCTCGATGCGGACATTAACGAGTGCGTGAATATCCACCTTACCCTCATTGAGTGCGACTTCGCTCTCTTCCATGGAATAGAACGTAAGTCCCTCACCCTTCATACCCTTACGGGGTTTGGTGATATAATAGAGACCCAGAATCATATCCTGTGACGGCACGGTAATAGGATTACCATTAGCCGGATCCAGAATATTATGCGAACCAAGCATCAGCAGCTGCGCCTCAAGGATAGCCTCGTTGGAAAGAGGCAAGTGAACTGCCATCTGGTCACCATCGAAATCGGCGTTAAATCCGGCACAAGCCAGAGGGTGCAACTGGATAGCCTTACCCTCAATCATACGCGGTTGGAATGCCAGAATACCATGACGGTGCAGTGTCGGTGCACGGTTCAGGAGAACAGGGTGTCCTTCCATCACGTGCTCCAAGATCTCATAGATCACCGGCTCACGGCGGTCAATGATCTTCTTAGCCGATTTAACGGTCTTCACCGTTCCGCGCTCGATAAGTTTACGGATGATAAACGGCTTGTAGAGCTCGGCAGCCATCTCTTTAGGCAGACCGCACTCGTGCATATTCAGTTCCGGTCCTACAACGATAACCGAACGCGCTGAATAATCCACACGTTTACCAAGCAGGTTTTGACGGAAACGTCCTTGTTTACCCTTGAGCGAGTCAGAAAGAGACTTCAACGGACGGTTAGCATCGGATTTGATAGCAGTGGTCTTACGGCTGTTGTCAAAGAGGCTGTCAACTGCCTCTTGCAGCATACGTTTCTCATTACGCAGAATAACATCCGGAGCCTTGATCTCCAAGAGTCGCTTGAGTCGGTTGTTACGGATGATTACACGACGATAGAGGTCGTTGAGATCCGAAGTGGCAAAACGTCCGCCATCCAACGGAACCAACGGACGAAGCTCCGGAGGGGTAACAGGCAGTGCCTGAAGAATCATCCACTCGGGGCGGTTACGATTCTTCGATGCACGGAAAGACTCTACAATCTGAAGGCGTTTGAGCGCCTCGTTACGACGTTGCGCCGAAGTGGTCTTAGCCTTGTCTGCCATGTCTCGCAATTCGTAGCTGAGCTGGTCAAGATCCAACTTGCAGAGCATCTCATACAATGCTTCTGCACCCATCTTGGCAATGAACTTATCCGGATCATCATCCTCCAGAAGCTGGTTCTCTGCCGGGAGACGAGTAAGGAGTTCTGCGTATTCATCCTCATCCAGAAGCATGTTGTTCTCTACAATTTCATCTCCGATCTCCTGACCTGCCAAAACACCTGCATTGATGATCACGTATTTCTCATAATACACGATGGCATCCAGTTTCTTGGTGGGGATTCCGAGCAGTGCTGACATCTTGGAAGGAAGAGAACGCAGATACCATATATGAGCTACCGGCACCACCAGTTTGATGTGTCCCATACGCTCACGACGCACTTTCTTCTCTGTGACTTCTACACCACAACGCTCGCAGACGATACCTTTGTAACGGATCCGTTTGTATTTACCGCAATGGCACTCATAGTCCTTGGTAGGACCGAAGATGCGCTCACAGAACAAACCATCACGCTCAGGCTTATAGGTACGATAGTTTATCGTTTCTGGTTTCAACACCTCGCCGCTTGAAAGATGCATGATCTCGTCAGGCGAAGCAAGACCTATAGAGATCTTGGTGAAACCGGTTTTCTTATTTTCTTGTTTAAAAGCCATAATTGTCCTCCAAAATTATTCCATATTAATACTGAGTGCCAAACCTTGCAACTCATGCAAGAGCACATTCAATGACTCCGGCAGACCCGGTGTCGGGAACGGTTCTCCCTTGACGATAGCCTCGTAGGTACGAGCACGACCGGTAACATCATCGGATTTAACCGTCAGAATCTCCTGAAGTGTATGAGCCGCACCGTGTGCCTCAAGTGCCCAAACCTCCATCTCTCCGAAACGCTGACCACCGAACTGTGCTTTACCGCCGAGCGGCTGTTGGGTAATCAAGCTGTACGGACCGATGGAACGAGCGTGCATCTTGTCATCTACCATGTGTCCCAACTTCATGAAGTATGTCACACCGACAGTCGCCATCTGGTCGAACGGTTCGCCGGTCTCACCATCATAGAGCTGCGTCTTGCCGGCGCGAGGAAGACCTGCTTTGTCAGTCCACTCATCCAACTGCTCCAGAGTACAACCGTCGAAGATCGGGGTAGCAAACTTAACTCCCAGTTCCTGACCAGCCCATCCGAGCACAGCCTCGAAGATCTGACCGATGTTCATACGGGAAGGCACACCCATCGGGTTCAGCACGATATCTACCGGCGTACCATCTGCAAGGAACGGCATATCCTCTACGCGCACGATCTTGGATACGATACCCTTGTTACCATGGCGACCTGCCATCTTGTCACCCACGCGGATCTTACGACGCTTGGCAATATACACCTTGGCCATCTGGATGATACCATTGGGCAGTTCATCTCCGATAGTGAGGTTGAATTTCTCACGCTTGAGCTGTGCATCCAACTCCTTGAGTTTCTCAAGATAGTTCATCACACACTGGCGAATCAAAGCATTCTTATGCTCGTCAGCAGTCCAGCCTTCAAGCATCACGGTCTTGTAATCAATACCGTTGAGGCGCTCTTTGGAGAAATGCTGCCCCTTCTCGACGAGAACGGTTCCTACCAGATCCTCCACTTTCTGAGCCTGGTTGTTCTTCAGCAGCGACGAGAGCTTGTCAATCAGACGAATATGCAGCTCCTCTGCTTTCTTTTCGTATGCTGCATCCATATCCTGCATGCGCAGCTTGTCCTCTTGTTTCTGCTTGCGATCCTTGATCGAGCGGGCATAGAGTTTCTTGTCAATAACCACACCGCTCAACGAAGGACTCGCTTTCAGAGAAGCATCCTTAACGTCTCCGGCTTTGTCACCGAAAATAGCCTTCAGCAACTTCTCTTCCGGCGAAGGATCAGTCTCTCCTTTAGGAGTGGTCTTACCGATCATGATATCTCCCGGCTCGATGTAAGCACCGATACGGATGATACCATTCTCATCCAAATCCTTGGTAGCCTCTTCGGATACATTCGGGATATCTGCGGTGAACTCCTCCATACCACGTTTCGTATCGCGTACTTCGAGCAGTTGCTCTACTACATGGACAGAAGTGAACAAGTCCTCACGGACGATGCGCTCGCTCAATACTATGGCATCCTCATAGTTATAACCCTTCCAAGGTATATAAGCAACCTTGAGGTTCTTACCCAATGCCAATTCGCCACCTTGTGTAGCATAGCCTTCTGTCAGAAGTTGCCCCTTGGTCACCATATCACCCTTGCGAACAATCGGATGGAGGTCAATAGTGGTGTTCTGGTTGGTCTTCTCAAACTTAGGCATTTTGTATTCTTTCTCAGCAGAATCGAAAGACACGAACTCCTCGTCCTCATTGCGGTTATAACGGATACGGATGACATCTGCATCTACATATGTAACCTCACCATCACCTTCCGCTTCAATCTGAGTGCGGCTGTCTTTAACCAACTGTTCCTCGATACCGGTACCTACGATAGGTGCCTCAGAGGTGATTAATGGCACAGCCTGACGCATCATGTTCGATCCCATCAACGCACGGTGGGCATCATCATGCTCTAAGAACGGAATCAAAGCTGCTGCTACAGAAGCAATCTGGCAAGGAGCAACATCCATCAGATTCACCTCTTCAGGAGCCACGACAGGGAAGTCGGCACCATAACGGGATTTAACCTTTGAGCGGATGAACGAACCATCCTCGCGCAACGGTGCATTACCCTGCGCAACGGTCATATTCTCCTCGTCCTCAGCAGTCAGGAATACCACATGATCATTATCCAGATCAACTACTCCGTTCTCTGCCTTGCGATAGGGGGTCTCGATGAAGCCCAGATCGTTGATCTTGGCATAGATACAGAGCGAAGAAATCAGACCGATATTAGGACCTTCCGGCGTCTCAATAGGACAAAGACGGCCATAGTGCGTATAGTGTACGTCACGAACCTCAAATCCGGCACGATCACGACTCAGACCACCGGGACCGAGAGCTGACATACGGCGCTTGTGGGTAATCTCTGCCAAAGGGTTCTGCTGATCCATAAACTGGCTCAGCGCATTCGTTCCGAAGTAAGAACTGATGATTGACGACACTGCCTTGGCATTGATCAGATCTGTCGGAGTGAAGACCTCGTTATCGCGAACATTCATACGTTCACGGATGGTACGAGCCATACGGTTCAAACCGATACCGAACTGATTGTACAACTGCTCGCCTACAGTACGCACACGACGGTTGGACAAGTGGTCAATATCATCTACATCGGCATTCGAGTTGATCAACTCTACCAGGTATTTGATAATTTCAATCATGTCCTCCTTGGTCAGCACATGCACCTCGTCAGGAATAGACATATTCAACTTGCGGTTGATACGATAACGACCTACCTCCCCCAGGTCATAACGCTTCTGCGAGAAGAAGAGATTCTGGATCATCTCCCGCGCTGTAGCATCATCTGCCGGCTCTGCATTACGCAACTGGCGGTAGATATAGAGCACTGCCTCTTTTTCGGAGTGAGACGGGTCCTTCTGCAAAGTGTTGAAGATGATCGAGAAATCGTTCTCTCGGGTTTCTTCCTTGTGCAAGAGGATGGTCTTCGTGCCGGACTCCAGAATCCGCTCGATAGCTTCAGGCGTCAGCTCTTGCTCACGCTCCAGGATCACCTCGTTACGCTCAATGGTAACAACCTCACCGGTATCTTCGTCCACAAAATCCTCCGACCATGCTTTAAGTACGTTTCCGGCTAAGGTTCTACCTACGTATTTCTCCAATTCGGCACGGGTGCATTTCACCTCTTCTGCCAAACCGAAACAATCCAGAATATCTTTATCAGACTCAAATCCGATAGCACGGAGCAAGGTCGTTACAGGTAATTTCTTCTTACGGTCAATGTAAGCGTACATCACCTTGTTGATATCCGTTGCAAACTCAATCCATGATCCACGGAAAGGAATGATACGCGCCGAATAGAGTTTGGTTCCGTTGCTATGAACCGATGTTCCGAAGAACACACCCGGAGAACGGTGTAACTGGCTTACTACGACACGCTCAGCACCGTTGATAACGAATGTACCTTTCGGAGTCATATAAGGCACCGGACCCAAGAACACATCCTGAATCACGGTATCAAAATCCTCATGATCAGGATCAGAACAGGATAACTTGAGTTTTGCCTTCAAAGGCACAGAATAAGTCAGACCACGCTTGATACACTCTTCAATGGTGTAACGGGGATGATCGACATAATAGTCCAGAAATTCAAGATTGAAGCTGTTACGGGTGTCAGTAATGGGGAAGTTCTCCATAAAGACCTTGTACAAGCCCTCCTGACGACGCTCTTCCGGAGTGGATTCAATCTGGAAGAAATCATGAAACGACTTCAACTGAATCTCCAAAAAGTCACGATAAGGCATCTGCTTCTGAATAGAAGAGAAGTTGACTCTTTGCGATTGATTGTTAGTTGCCATAAATTTATTGTATGGTGTTGTGAATAATAGACCTTAACTGCTGGTAATATGAGATTTACAGCTAAATCAATGGTTTTGTTATTTAATCTTTATTAACACAAACTGATTAATTATTACCAGTCTTTCAGTTATTTTTAACAATGTCCTTATTTCAGCGAAAAAGGTTTAGACCCCTCGGAAGGGATCTAAACCTATTACCACCAAGTGGTAGGTAATTACTTAAGCTCGATCTCTGCGCCTGCCTCTTCGAGAGCTTTCTTCAAAGCCTCTGCAGTTGCTTTATCTACGCCCTCTTTAACGGTTGAAGGAGCGGCATCAACGATGTCTTTAGCCTCTTTCAAACCAAGACCGGTCTGCTCTTTCACAGCCTTAACAACCTGAAGTTTGTTAGCACCGGCTGCTTTCAATACTACGTCAAAAGAGGTCTTCTCCTCTGCTACCTCAGCAGCACCGGCTGCAGGACCGGCTGCAACTGCAACAGCTGCAGCTGCAGGCTCAATGCCGTACTCCTCTTTGAGCACAGTTGCAAGTTCGTTTACTTCCTTAACGGTAAGGTTTACCAAAGTTTCAGCAATAGCTTTAATGTCTGCCATTTTCGTATAATTTTTAATGGTTATTATTTTACTTAATTATTTATTTTGTTTGTTTGGGCTGTTTCCTGCGCCACCGATTACTCAGCGCGCTCACCCAGAGTCTTCAGCACGCCGTGGATTGTATTACCACCCGACTGGAGAGCCGATACAACATTCTTAGCAGGCGATTGCAAGAGAGCAACGATATCTGCAATGAGCTCGTTCTTGGACTTGATAGTCGAAAGGAACTCCAGATTTTGTTTGCCCACATAAACAGTCTCCTCTACGTAAGCAGCCTTCAATTCCGGCTTAGCCTCGCCGGTCTTGTCACCCTTGGTCAACTCTTTGATGAGTTTTGCAGGAGCATTACCGGTGTTGCAAAGCATTACAGCTGTATTACCTTTCAAAGCAGAGAAAATCTCTGCATCAATGCCTTTTTTCTCAAGAGCCTTCTGCAGGAGCGTATTTTTGGCTACTACAAGCTTGATATCTTTCTTGAAGCATGCGCGACGCAAGTCACTCGTCTTCTGTGCATCGAGTCCCTCGATGTTGGTCAGATAGAAGTGCTGATACTCATTGAGTTGAGCGCCCAAAGCTTCAATGATAAGGTTTTTATCTTCCTTCTTCATAATGTCTCTTGGTTTTTAATTAAATCGTTTTGGTATCGATCTTAATACCCTGACTCATCGTGCTGGAAAGATAAACGCTCTTGATGTACTCACCCTTCGACACTGCCGGCTTCAGGTGCTTAATCGTCTCGATAAATGCATTTGCATTCTCCGCGATAGCCTCCGGTGTGAAACTTACCTTACCGATAGAGGTATGTACAATACCGAACTTATCAACTTTGAAATCAATCTTACCACCCTTTACCTCTTTTACAGCTTTCGCTACATCCATGGTAACGGTTCCGCTTTTCGGGTTCGGCATTAATCCGCGAGGACCAAGCACACGACCCAGAGCACCAATCTTACCCATGATCTGAGGCATCGTGATGATAACATCAATATCTGTCCAACCGCCTTTGATCTTCTCAATATACTCATCCAGACCTACATAGTCAGCACCGGCCTCTTTGGCCGCTGCCTCCTGGTCGGGAGTACAGAGTGCAAGAACACGCACTGTCTTACCGGTGCCGTTCGGAAGAGCCACCACGCCACGAACCATCTGGTTCGCCTTACGGGGATCAACACCCAAACGGACATCAATATCTACACTTGCGTCAAACTTAGTGGTAGTGATCTCTTTAACGAGAGCAGCTGCCTCTGCTACGGTGTAGAGCTTACCTGCTTCAATCTTCTCAGCAGCAAGCTTCTGTTTCTTTGTCAGTTTTGCCATAATTGTTGATTTGATTGAAGTTTATTACTTAACAGTGATACCCATGCTTCGCGCAGTTCCTTTAACCATCTTAACTGCCGACTCTACGGTGAAGCAGTTCAAGTCAGGCATCTTGTCTTGGGCAATCTGCATAGCCTGCTCCTCAGTGATCGTTGCCACTTTCTTACGGTTAGGCTCGGCAGAACCTGACTTCGTCTTAGCTGCCTCCAGAAGCTGAACTGCTACAGGAGGAGTCTTAACGATAAAGTCAAACGATTTGTCTGCGTAAACAGTGATTACTACAGGCAGAACTTTGCCTGCTTTGTCTTGTGTTCTGGCATTGAATTGTTTACAAAACTCCATGATGTTAACACCCTTCGAACCCAGTGCAGGGCCTACCGGAGGTGCAGGGTTGGCTGCGCCACCCTTGATTTGGAGCTTAATAAAACCAGCAATTTCTTTAGCCATAGTTTTACTTTTGTTAATAGTTTTTGACTTGCAAACGGACTTATCTAAACTTTAAACTCTCAACTTTAGAATTTCTCTAAACTCTCAACTCTAAACTTTATAAAATCCTCAGTCGGTTAATAATTGTTTTGAAACTACCGAGTAGTAACTAACGACCCGTAAAAAGTCTCCTACTCTTTCTCTACTTGATTGTACCCCAACTCCAGTGGAACCTGGCGATCAAAGATCGTTACATCCACACGAAGTTTGTGTTTGTCTTGCAATACTTCTTGTACAGTACCGTTAAAGCCGCTGAACGGACCGTCCGTAACCTTAACGCTCTCACCTACAAGGAAAGTCTCCATTGTCTGCAACTCGTTCTCGGAAGATTCAACCGAACCTATGATCCGGTTGATCTCTGCTTGCGGAACAGGAGCAGCTTTCGCAGATCCCTTCACATCACTCAGAAATCCGAGCACGTTAGGGATGTTGCGCAAAAGAGGATAACTCTCCTCCGTCAGGTTGCACTCCACAAACACATAGCCACCGGGGAAAAGATTACGCTCCTTGATGGTGCGCTTTCCGTTCTTTACGGTCACTACTTTTTCTACAGGAACCAACACTTGAGACACATACTCACGGAAAAGCGAACTCGTCACCAAAGCACTCTCGATATACTCCTTTACTTTGTTTTCCTTGCCGCTTATCGCACGAAGCACATACCATTTGTAATTGTTCTCAGCCATACCTCCCGTAATGATTAGAATAGGTTGTAAACAAATTGCATCAAAGCCTCAAAGCCGGTATCCATAAGCCAAACGACCAATGCCAGGATAATGGAAGCTATTAACACTATCACGGCCGATTGTGCCAACTCGTCACGAGAAGGCCAACTTACCTTGTGTACCAACTCGGTGTACGATTCTTTAATGTATTCTACAAAACTCATATCTAGTAGATTTTTATTATTCCTTATTCACATTCCTATATTCGCGCCAACAATCCGGCTCCAGCTTGTGCCAAAGTCGAATTGGAAGCTATTTTACGTAACACAGAATCTTCAAATTTTCGAATTATCGAATCTTCAAATTTTCCTTTGCACGGAAGGCAGGAATCGAACCCACATTGACGGTTTTGGAGACCGCTCTCCTACCATTGGAGGACTTCCGTAAAGCGCTCGGGGCTCAAGGCCCCAAGCGGTTTACTCATTTACCGACGAATTAGTCGATGAGTTTGGTAATCTGACCCGAACCTACGGTACGGCCACCCTCACGGATTGCGAAACGCAGACCCTCGGAGCAAGCTACCGGATAGATCAACTTAACTTGGATCTCAAGGTTGTCACCAGGCATTACCATCTCAGTTCCTTCCGGCAGAGTGATCTCACCGGTAACATCCATTGTACGGATGTAGAACTGCGGACGATAGTGGTTGTGGAACGGAGTGTGACGACCGCCTTCCTCTTTCTTCAAGATATAAACGGAAGCCTTGAACTCGCTGTAAGGTTTAACTACACCCGGGTGGGTGATAACCATACCACGCTTAACCTCGTCTTTGTCAATACCACGGAGCAACAGACCTACGTTATCACCTGCCTCACCCTGGTCGAGCAACTTACGGAACATCTCAACACCGGTAACAACAGATTTCTTACCCTCTGCACCAAGACCGATGAGCTGAACCTCGTCACCTACCTTAACAACACCTGTCTCGATACGACCGGTTGCTACGGTACCACGACCTGTGATAGAGAAGACATCCTCAACAGGCATCAAGAAAGGTTTGTCAACGGCACGCTGCGGAAGCTGAATCCAGTTGTCAACAGCATCCATCAACTCCATAATCTTTTCCTCCCACTCAGGTACGCCATTCAGTGCACCAAGAGCAGAACCGCGGATGATAGGAGTATTGTCGCCGTCGAACTCATAGAACGACAGAAGCTCACGCATCTCCATCTCTACGAGATCAAGCATCTCAGGATCGTCAACCATATCGCACTTGTTCATGAATACAACCAAACGCGGTACGTTTACTTGGCGAGCCAAAAGGATGTGCTCACGAGTCTGAGGCATAGGACCATCAGTAGCAGCTACTACGATGATTGCACCATCCATCTGAGCAGCACCGGTAACCATGTTCTTTACATAATCGGCGTGACCCGGACAGTCCACGTGAGCATAGTGACGAGTAGCCGTCTGATACTCTACGTGAGCGGTGTTGATAGTAATACCACGCTCCTTCTCTTCCGGAGCATTGTCGATAGAGTCGAACGAACGGAGCTCAGACAGACC
>ODAJ012132411.1_pt1 | contig 23567 bp, 20 predicted proteins | sample 1539241 | NCBI WGS metagenome assembly ODAJ01 (sample SAMN02144231, study PRJEB22623) | gut metagenome | biome: sheep rumen | host: Ovis aries | place: New Zealand
GAAACTCTTTGCCAATACCTATCTGGCACTCCGCGTCAGTTACTTCAACGAACTTGACACCTATGCCGAGGTGAAGGGACTTGACACCCAGGCTATAATACAGGGCGTGGGACTTGACCCTCGTATAGGAACGCATTACAACAACCCTTCATTCGGCTACGGAGGCTATTGTCTGCCAAAGGACACCAAGCAGTTGCTTGCCAACTATCAGGATGTGCCACAGAACATGATGACGGCGATAGTAGAGTCAAATCGTACACGTAAGGACTACATAGCCGATGCCGTGTTGCAGAAGGCAGGCTGGTATGCCTATAGCCAGGACAACTGCTATGAAGGTGGCAAGGGTTCGGTGCCCACCATTGGGGTGTATAGGCTTACGATGAAGGCAAACTCAGACAACTTTCGCCATTCCGCCATACAGGGCATAATGAAGCGCATCAAGGCAAAGGGAGCACGAGTGGTTATTTATGAGCCAACCCTGAAGGATGGCGAGACATTCTTCGGTAGTGAGGTGATAAACGACATAGAGAAGTTTAAGTCGGTATCAAATGCTATCATCGCCAACAGGTATGATGCCAGTCTGGATGATGTGAAGGAAAAGGTATATACGCGAGACCTGTTCCATAGGGACTAACTATTGATACACGTCGCATAAGGCATCCCCCGATTCCGTTCTATGTGAGCTGAATCGGGGGATGTTGCGTGATATATAGCTGTTTTTGGGCGATTTTATAAAAATATTTCCTATTGTTTGCCATCAATTCTTTTTTTTTTCGTAAATTTGCCAAATGTTACCGCGTAATTTTCCTAAGTGGAAACGGTAAAATCATTAACCACCTATACCTCAGAGAGTTATGCGTTCTCTGAGGAAATGTGGTATATATCAATAGGATATATCATTTAAAAAATGAGCAATTCAGGAGAAAGTCTGACAAAGTCGTTTACATGGACAGCAGTGGATAGGTTTTCTAATCTGTTCATACAGTTTGTGTTGGGTATTGTAATAGCTCGACTTGTTACTCCTGCAGAGTATGGTATATTGGGAATATTGATGGTGTTTATCAATATTTCCAATGTTTTTATAGATAGTGGTTTGAGTAGTGCATTGATATACCAAAACAAGTTGTGTTCTAAAAATCTGAATACGACTTTTGCATTTAATCTGTCAATATCTACGCTAATATATGCTATAATATTTTTTGTCTCGCCTTTAGTAGAGGCTTTTTATAATCTTCCGAAACTGTCGATATACCTAAGAGTTAGCGCTTTGGTACTATTCATCAATTCCTTAGTAGATGTGCCAACCGCGATATTGAAGATAAAACTAGACTTCAAGTCGCTTGCTATCTCTAATATGTTTTCAACGTTGTTGAGTGGGGCAGTGGGTATTTATTATGCATATCACGGTTTTGGCATATGGGCTTTGATTATTCAGTTGCTATCAAGAAACACTCTATTATCATTGATGCTGTATGTTCAGTGCCGTTGGTTGCCATCACTTGCATTTGATGTGGATACCTTCAAGGGTCTTTACAGGTATGGGGTTAATATTTTCAGTGCTTCATGTCTTACTAAGATAATAGAAGAGGGAACTTCATTTATAATTGCGAAAGTATTGACTCCATTCAGTCTGGGTATATATTCTCGAAGCATACAATTTGCCTCGTTGCCTACTTCTTCCGTAGGAGGAATTATATCTTCAGCTCTTTTCCCTTCGTTGTCATCTATAAAAGATGATGAGAAACGCTTAAATGATGTTTTTAAAAAGGTGGTCGAGTACCAGTCTGCTATTTGCATACCCATTTTTCTTTGGTTTGCGATGTCTGCAGAACCTATTATCAGATTACTTCTTACAGATAAATGGATAGATGTAGTGCCAGTATTGCAAATTTTATGTATATGCAGAATCTTGGTGCCCACAGCATATATTACGGAACAGGTAATAAATGCCAAGGGCAGAAGTGATCTGTTTTTTCGTCAGCAAGTGGTCAAAATGTTTGTAAAATTGGCGTTTATTCTTTTCTTTGTGCAATATGGTCTTATGGCTGTGGCTATTGCTGATGGAGTTTATACTATAATGCAATTCTTTATAACAAACTATTATGCCAAAGACATGACGACATTTTCTTGTAGGCAACAGTTAGTTGTGTCTTTACCATATATAATTAGTGCAATTGTTTCGGCTATATGTGGGTATATGGTAATAAGAATACAAGATAATCTGTATTTGCAGATACTATTGTCATTTTTTGTAGCAATTCCATTATATACACTCTTAGTAGTTAAATTGTTTCATAAGCCTATAATTGGTGAGATAAGAGCGAAGATTTCACATCAAATTGGGAGATAACAGATATATTTATCAATGCCAGATAAGTTTTATCGTAAAGAGAAAATTTGCATAGTCTTAAACTTGTTTGTAAGCGTTATGTTAATTCTGATAGAGCAGGTAACAGCAATATCAGATTATTTTGCGTTTATGTTGGTTTATAGCATATTCTCTTTATGCATATATATGTATATGATTTTTTTAGAGATAAGGTACTATGAGGGACTGACTATAAGGTTTTTGTTCCTAGTAGGTGCATTACTTCGACTTTCGGTGCCGTCTATAGAAAAATCAGTTGCAATGTTGACAGAAGATGTATCACAATTACAGTTTATGAGGAATGACATTACGACTTATGTATTCCCTACATTACTGTGGATGAATATTTACTATATGGTATTCCTATATGTATTTACTTATTTTTCAAAGGGCTATACTCTTGAGCGTTTTCTTTTACCTGTGTTGCAAAAATATAGGGTAAATATTATTAGTATTGTATTTTACATAATAGGTTATGGATACAATTTGTATTCGTTAACAATACCAGTGGGATTCTTGCCATCAATAATACAAAATTTATTAACTAATTTGGTAAATGTTGGATTATTGATGATTGTTGTAGATAATGTCTATAATTATAGCAGGAGTAAATATATATTGATGATAATAGAGGTGTTAGGACTGGTTTATTATGGACTGTTCTATAGTTTTTACAAGAGTGTAATAGTCATACCGTTGTTGTTACTAGTGTTGTATTATTTTATGCGTGCATCTAAGCAAAAGAAAAAAATATTCAATTTCAAATTGGTACTGATAACGGGTGTTATAGCATTATTTTTCTCATTTTTCGTATATCCATTTATGTCAACAAAACGTGTCGAAGCAGATTTTCAGGTACAGACCAATACAGCAATGGCATCTTATTCTAATGAGGATATAATAGAGGATGTAATAAAAGGAGAAGTTCAGATGGATGACAATTCTAATACCATGGATAGGCTTGATGCATTATCGCCTAATAGTTTCTTCTACGGAGATGTAGATAAACACAAACAACATCATTGGGATCTCGTTGAGGCAAATATGAAGCTAATGGTGCCTCGATTCCTATACCCTGATAAGGAAAATAATAATACAGGTCTTAAAGCCTATTCCTATGCATTAACAGGCTCGTTCAACAATTATTCGTTCTATAATTGTTTTATATTTGTAGGATTGTTTGCCAGTGCCTTTTTTGCTGGAGGTTGGATATTTGCGATATTTATGGCTATTGTTAACGGATTTTTTTTAGCGAGGTATTCTGATTATATGATAAAAAACATTTCTAATATATTAGCTCTCGTTTTCTATTTCTCTATAGCTATGACTGTGCTAATATCGTTTGAAGAAGTGCATGATGGTGGAATTATGAGAGATATTGGTTATATCATAAATGCCGTAATAGTCTTTTATACAAATTTTTTCCTAAAAAAATCAAAAGCATGAGAATACTATACATATATAGGAGCATGGAATCAGGCCCTTCTATAAGGAGGGTCTTTCAGCCCATAGAAAGCAGGATGCGTGACTTTGCGGAAGTGGACTCGATTTTTTTGCCGTCACCTTATGCATCTTTTCATTCCCTATATAGGAATATCCGTTATGTATTAGCATATGTAAAGAAGCATAATTATGATGTGATACATATAACAGGGGATGTATATTATCTTGCTTATTTCTTGCGTAAATACAAGGTTGTTACAACCGTTCATGATTTAGGTTTTTATACTACAGCACCTCAAAAGACCTTACGCACATATCTACAACGCTGTATATGGATAAAACCATTGAAATATAGTTCTTTGGTTACTTTTATAAGTGAAAAGAGCCGTCAAGAGGCACTCGCACTTGAAGAACTAAAAAATACTATCGTCATTCCTAATGCAGTATATGACAATTACCAGTATGCTCCGAAGAAATTAAATGATGAGTGCCCTGTTATTTTGCATTTAGGAACAAAACCTAATAAGAATCTAGTTAATACGATAAAGGCATTATCGGGAATAGAATGCCACTTGCGAATAATAGGAAAAATAGACTCAACGATAGAGGGGCTTTTAAAGAATTATAATGTAAACTACAGCAATGCCTCAAATTTAAGTGATGATGAGATATTGGATGAATATAAGAAATGTGACATTGTGAGTTTTCCTTCCCTGTATGAGGGGTTCGGTATGCCAATAATTGAGGGGCAGGCAATTGGCAGGCCTGTGGTAACATCAAGCCTATCTCCAATGAAAGAAATAGCAGGCGAAGCCGCAGTATTGGTCAATCCTAATGATGTGGATTCTATTAGAGATGGTTTTATTAAAGTAAAAGAGAAAAGCGAGGAATTTGTAAGTAAAGGTTTGAAGAATGCTGTAAGATACAGGGTAGGTGAAATATCGCAACAATATCTGCAATGTTATAAGTTGCTTCATGCTACAACAATATGTAAGTCTTAATTTTACAACAGGTATATTTATGGGCATATAAAGAAAATCTAGTTATAGTATAGTTTAAATTAAGTTATAAGAAATATGATAAATGTTGGAATTATAGGATGTGGCTTTGTAGGCGGAGCTTTAAAAGACTGGTTGGAGCACAATAATCCAGAATGTAAATTGTACATCAGTGATCCTCCAAAAGGTTATAATGATGATTTGAGTAATATTGATATAGCATTTCTCCAAATTCACGTGCCAACAGAGGATGATGGCAGTCAGGATTTGACTCTTATGAAAGAATTGATAACAAATCTTCCAGATGTGCCAGTTTTTGTACGTACAACAATTCTTCCAGGGACTAGCGAAAAATTGTCAAAGGAAACAGGGCATCAGGTATGCTACATGCCAGAGTTTCTTACCGAACGTACATATATAGAGGATTTTAAGAAACAAACGATGGTGTTCACTGGAGCGCATGAATTGCTCACCAAGATTTTCGTTGGTAAGAAGTTTATGGTGATGACTCCGATGGAGGCTGAGTTGACCAAGTACATGCATAATGTTTTTGGTGCTTATAAGGTTACTTACTTCAATGCTTGTCGTGAATACTGTGAGCAGATGGGTGCTGACTGGCGTAGGGTTCATACAGGAGTGCTACTCTCTGGCTACATCAATGATACTCATACTCATGTACCAGGTCCTGATGGTAAGTTTGGATATGGAGGAAAATGTTTTCCAAAGGATGTAAACGCTTTTGCAAAGATAACAGAAGGGACTTCGCTTGGAACATTATTGGAGCATCTACATGAACTGAATGTGCATTTTCGTGGAGTTGAAGAACATATATAGGAGTATTTTTTTGATTACTATAATCTGGATTATTAGGTTTTAGCTCACGAAATATAAGGTAACTGATTATATGGAAAATATGAAGATATTGTATGTCGTATCAGGTTTGTCATTACGTAGTGGAGGTCCATCTCGCAGTGTGCCCTTAATGGCAAAAGGGTTGTCTGAAGTGGGGGTGGATGTTACAATCCTGACTTTCAAGTCTTCGGATATGAATATTGATGCATTAGATGGAACGAGTATAACTTTAAAGATATTAGAAAAGAAGACCTGTGCATCAGTAATAGAGAAATATATTTTAGAGAATAATTTTGATTTAATTCATTTACAAAGTATATGGGAAATATGTTATTATATTGTAGCTCGTATAGCACAGAAGCACAACATCCCATATGTGGTATCTCCACGTGGGATGTTGGATAAATGGAGTTTGGCGCATAAGAAGTGGAAAAAGAAATTAGCATGGTGGTTATATCAGAGGAGGGACGTGAAAAGGGCAAGATGCATTTGTACGTCTTCCATAAATGAGGCGGCAAATGTCAGAAATTTGGGAATAGATGTGCCAATAGAGATTCTTCCAAATGGTATAGAGACTGCAGGATATACATGCCGTCAATCAATAGCATCAATAAAAAAACATGTTCTTTATCTTGGACGTCTCCATAGGCAAAAAGGAATAGATTTACTGATTGATGCATGGAATAATATTGTTCAGTCTGGGTATATGAATGATTGGCAATTAATAATTGTGGGTAATGGAGAAGAAGCATATATAAGTAGCCTCAAGCAACGTCTGTCAACATTGAATATAGAAAGTAGTACTGAAATACGACCTCCTGCCTTTGGAGACGCAAAGATTGCATTATATAAAGAATCTGCATTGTATTGCCTACCATCATATAGCGAGAGTTTCGGTATGTCCATAGCTGAGGCTATGTCATGTGGTGTTCCAGTAATTACCACCACTAACTGTCCTTGGGAATTCCTCAATGAGACAAAGACAGGTTGGTGCGTAGAATTGAGTGTAGAGAACCTGGAAAAAAGTCTTCGTGAGGCTATGTCATTGCCAGCTGAAGAACTGTTCGAAATGGGACAGAGGGCAAGTAAACTCATATCAGAGAGATTTGACTATCGTTCCATTGCAAAGAAGACGAAACAGCTGTATGAAGCATTAGTATAGTGGATTAAAGATGAGCGTAAAACAATATTACGGAGAAATAGACTATGCTAAAGGGATATTAATCACTTTGATGGTTATGTTTCATTTAGGTCGATTTAATAGCCTTTATCCTGAAATAACATCGTGTGTGTATTCTTTTCACATGTCAGGATTCTTATTGTTGAGTGGCTATTTATTTTCTTATAAGAAAGAAATAGGAACTTTTTGTTGTCAAATAAGGGGATTATTAGTGCCATATATAGTGTTTGAGTTGCTTTATTTGGTAGGATTAGGTTATTTGGGCAAATATTTAGGTGCAAGTAATGTTTTTGATGGTAACATAGTTCAGCTTATATACTATGTTTTATCTAAGCCATCTGGCACGTATTGGTATCTGCATACATTAATTCTGTGTAGCTTGGTTTATTATTTTACAAGTAGCATTCGCAAGTTATCAGATGCAGGTGCAGTGGTAACAGCAGGCATTATGCTATTCTTGATATCGTTGGTAGTTGAGGGTTTGCATTGGGAAAATGTCATGTACTTTATGTTGGGAGCAGCAATACGAAGGATGCACATCAATCTACCCGACTCTATGCTTGCTTCATGGTATTGCCTGATAGGTATAGTCGCAATAATTTATTTTACTGATGAGTTTAATCGGTTTTCCATATCTGGCATAGGCTTAACTTTTATGGTAGTAGGCTTCTTGTTTGCGGCATATAAATATATGCCTAATAACATGGTAAGTAAAGTTGTATGTTATGTAGGAAAAAATTCTTTGGCAATAGTATTATTCTCCCCAATACTGACAATTTTAACGAAATCATATGTTTCATTATTTGAATTTGATGATACAGTGATATTATGGATGTTTGTTAGCGTAATATTGGTACATAGTTTGAGTATCATTGGTATAAAACTGGCAGATTTTACACATATATCCCAAGTAATGACTGGCAAAAAATTATATATAAGTTACAATGACGGAAAATAGAATAGACATAGTACATTATAAGAATTCATTGTCTCGCACGAATCAGATTATACGATTGAAGAAAAAGAATAGAGCATGGAATACAAACCAACGCAAACGAATCAAATGCCAGTCAGGGATAAACTGTTGAATATGGTGTGGTGTATAGTAAATAGCACTATATTTAGGATAACTCCTCCAAAGCTTGATGTTTTTCGTAAAATAAGAATAATTCTGTTGCGCACGTTTGGTGCAGATGCAGATTGGCAGGCAAGCATTCACCCCTCAGCAAAGATAGAATATCCATGGAATGTGAAGATAGGGAAAAAATCTTCACTTGGTGAGAAATCATGGGTATATGCTTTGACTAAAGTGGACATAGGTGATAATACTTGTATAGGTAAAGACGTTTATTTAATGACGGGGACTCATGATGTTAATAGTCCAGAGTTTACGCTCATAAGGAAACCTATTACGATAGGTGATGGAGTATGGATTGCAACTGATGCAAGGATTTTGCCTGGAGTTAGTATCGGAGATATGGCAGTAGTGGGAGCTAGTGCAGTTGTTACAAAGGATGTAGAATCTTGGACTGTAGTGGGAGGAAATCCTGCAAAGTTTATAAAGAAAAGGGAAATAAAGTAATATTAAGGTGTAGATGGAGAAATCTAAAATAAACTTGTCAAAATATGAGAATCGCTTAGGTCGCAAACATCAACTCATAAGGCTGATATGGTCTGTTGTGTGGCCATTGTGTACTTGGTTCCTTCCTCGTAGTGCAGGTAACGGATGGAAGTGTTTCTTGTTAAGGTTATTTGGCGCAGAAATAGATTCCACAGCAGGAGTATATTCTTCTGCAAGAATATATTACCCTGCCAACCTCACGATGAAGGCATATAGTTGTTTGGCAGATGACGTGAATTGTTATAATGTCGCTCCTGTTACGATTGGTGAACAGGTGACCATAAGCCAGGAGGCATATCTGTGCACGGCAAGCCATGATATTACAGACCCTTTGCACCATCTTGTCACGGCTCCTATCACTATAGAGCGAGATGCATGGATAGGTGCTCGTGCTTTCGTCGGGATGGGAGTGACGATAGGTGAGGGGGCTGTAGTCGGTGCTACGGCATCTGTATATAAAGATGTAGAACCTTGGACTGTTGTAGGGGGAAATCCTGCAAAGTTTATAAAGAAGAGAATAATAGGAAAGTGATGGAGAAATTGGATTTGTCAGTTATCATTCTGACGTTTAACGAGGAATTGCATATACGCCGATGTCTGGAGAATATATGTAATATTGCAACAGATGTTTTTGTGGTAGACTCTCAGTCGAAGGATAAAACCGTATCTATTGCGAGGGAGTTTGAAAATGTAACTATTCTTGAACACGCGTGGCCTCCAACAAAATATGCAGGACAGTTTAACTGGGCATTGCAGAACGCAAACATCAAAACAAAATGGATACTCCGTCTTGATGCTGATGAATATCTGTTGCCAGAACTGCAACAAGAGTTATGTGATAAACTTCCAAAGATAAAGGATGAGAACATTACTGGTATTGTGATGAATCGAAGACATATCTTTTTGGATAAGTGGATGAAGAGAGGTACATATCCTGTGAAGATGTTGCGTGTATTTCGTACGGGTAAAGGAATCTGTGAACGGCGACTAATGGATGAACATATACAGTTGTTAGAAGGACATACGATTGAGTTAGAGAATGATTTTTGCGATCATAATCTAAACAATATTTCTTGGTTTTGCCATAAACATGTAGACTATGCTATTCGTGAGGCTGTGGATTTATTGGATATAGAGTTGAATCTAACGGGTGCAGCTGTGACAGATGTTGGAAAAAAAATCAGTAAGCAGGCAGAGCAGAAACGTTTGAGAAAGCATAGCTATGCACAAAAACCATTGTTTTGGAGATCTTTCGCTTATTTTTGCTATCGCTATTTTTTGAAAGGTGCATGTCTTGAAGGCAAAGAAGGATTTCTTTGGACATTCATACAAGGTTGGTGGTATAGGACGTTGGTTGATGCAAAAGTATATGAGGTTAAAAAAGCATGTGGTAACGACAAAGAAAAGATAAGGCAATACATCAAAGATAACTACGGTATAGCATTATAACAGATGACAAAGGAACAGAAAGCTCTGTTGCTTCTCATTCGTTTAGGAATAGACAAGGAGAAGGTGAGGAGATATGTGAATGACGTTCTTGGTGTAAAACTCTAAACTATATGACAAGGGTATCTGTTTCGGTGGTAATACCAGTGTATAACGTCGCACTTTATGTGGAAAGATGCATAAAGTCGGTTATGCAACAAACTCTTGAGGCCGATGAGTGCATTATTGTGGATGACTGCTCAGAAGATGACAGTATTGTCCGTTGTCAGCGAATGATTGAGGCATACAGGGGGAAAACACGTTTCACCATTTTGCATCATAAACAGAACAGGGGACTCTCTGCTGCCCGTAATACGGGAACTGAGCATGCAACAGGTGAGTACATCTATTACTTAGACAGCGATGACGAGATATCACTTGACTGCCTAGAGAAGTTGGTGGCTCCGATAGGTGATGATAGTAAGGTGGAGATGGTGATAGGTGATTACAAAACGTATTACTCGATAGATTCTCGCTATTTTAAGAAGGATTTAGTAAAGGTATCAAATTTTTTCAGGAATTCGCCTAATGAACTTCAGAGGAAAGAAGCAGTCATAAACTGGTATTATCATAAAAAAGGACCAAGACCAGATCAGGGATGGAATAAGTTGTTACGTCTGTCTTTTATCAAGGAGAATAAATTATATTTCAGAGAGGGACTTCTATATGAAGATTTGCTTTGGTCCCATTATCTTTTCAACTCTCTTTCACATGTTGTCTTTGTGCCAAGCATAACGTATATACATTACACTCGTCCCGGCTCAATAATGACACAAACAAAATATGAGAAATATCTATTGCATCATGGATATATTTTCAAGGAGGTAGCGGAATATCTTCGAGATGAGAACTGTGTCGAAAAAACTTTGCGTTGGATTCCAGACTTCTGTAACTGTTATATTGATTCATCTTCTAATCCAGATTATCAATATGCATATAATGTTTTCCAAAAGAATTTATTAGATAAGCATCATAGATTTGTCGCTTGGAAACTGACTATGGTCGATGCGTTGAGTAAGAATAGGTTGGGTAGGTTGTTATATAGAAAAGGAATGTGGATTAGGCAACAAATACGAAGAATATATAATGTAGTCTTTTCATAAAGATTTCAGTTATAACCATAACAGATGACCAAGGAACAGAAAGCATTGTTGCTTCTCATTCGTTTAGGTATAGGCAATGAGGGGGTGACGGAGCATAGCATACAGCAGTTGCAGGATGAGGGCATAGACTGGGAACAGGTTATGCAGTTGAGTTATATGCATTCGTTGTCTATCATAGCAGCTGACGGGTATAGTGCCGTTAAGGCTGCGAAGCCCGATGCCAGGTTAGGTATAGACAATAAGAATCTATGGCGCAAGAAGGCGGCATGGTTGTCTGACAGCCTCTCTGCCCAGGCTGATTATGACAAGTATCGTTCTTTCATACGTTCTATTGCTAAGTTTTATGCCAGGCACGATATACCTATGATGCTATTGAAAGGCTACGGGCTTTCACTTAATTATCCAGTGCCTTCACATCGTCCTATGGGTGATGTCGATATCTATCTGTTTGGCAAATGGCAGGAGGCTGATGCACTGATAAGGGGCAAGGGCATAGAGGTGAAGGATGATTGTGAACATCACACTAAATTCTTGGCAAACGGTTTCTCGGTAGAGAACCACTATGATTTCATCAATGTAAGGATTCGCCGTTCGTCACGCAGCCTTGAGAAGATTTTCAAGCAGTTGGCTACTGACCAGTCAGATTTTACCGACCTTGACGGTGTTAAGGTATATCTGCCTTCGCCCAATCTTAACGCACTGTTCCTGCTTCGCCATACGGCAGGTCACTTTGCCTCAGAGGGTATAATGCTCAGACCATTGCTTGACTGGGGCTTCTTTGTTGAAAAACATGGTGGGAAGGTTGATTGGAAATGGCTCGTACAGACTGCACGTGACTATAATATGCACATATTCCTTTCGGCGATGAATAATATATGTGTATCATATTTAGGTTTTGATGCTTCGATATTACCAGCGATGGAGCGTTATCCTGAATACGAGGGACGCATACTGGCAGAGGTGCTGAACGGTCCCGACATAGTGAAGGATGCCTCTGCATGGCTGAGAACCAAGCGCTGGTGGCAACACCGTTGGAAGCACCATATATGTTACAGCGACTCTATGCTTTCATCGTTTTTCACTTCGGTTGCCTCAAACATTTTTAAGTAATTGACACAGCACTGATGAAAATATCAATAATAACTGCTACATACAATAGTGCCAAGACGTTGCAGGATACTATCGATAGTGTGCTTTCGCAAGACTACCCCTACTTTGAGCATATCATAGTGGATGGCAGCAGTAAGGATGGCACGGTTGAGATAATACGTCGCAATGCATCGCGCTATAAGCCGGGACAGCTGAAGTGGATTTCGGAACCTGACAAGGGCATATATGATGCCATGAACAATGGCATAAGCATGGCAACAGGTGATGTGGTGGGGTTGTTGAATTCCGATGATTTCTATGGCTCGTGTGATATATTGTCCACAATAGCTTCTGCTATGGATGGCAACAATGATGTTGATGCAGTTTATGGTGATGTGAGCTACGTCAAGAGCAGTGACACTTCCAAACTGGTGCGTCATTATTCGTCTCGTTATTTTCATCGTTTCAACATGCATTTCGGTTTTATGCCAGCTCATCCTTCGTTCTATTGCCGTAAGCAGGTCTATGAGCAGCATAGGTTAGCCGAGGGCAAGTATTTCGACACCTCATATAAGGTGGCATCCGACTTTGAATTTCTCGTCCGTACTATCTATGTGGGCAAGATACGTACATTATATATAAATAAGGATTTTGTCAGGATGCGTGTTGGTGGCGCCTCTTCTTCAGGCATATCGAGCCATAAGGCGATATTCACTGACCACTTGCGTGCCCTGAAGCGTAATAGGGTATATAGCAACTCTCTGCTGCTTGCCATGCGCTATCCGTTTAAGGTAATCGACCTTATAGCGGGCCGGTTCCTTTAGATTAGAATAAAAATCACACACACACTATAATGACTGAAAAACTGATAATTTATGTGTTTTCACTATTGATGTCTGTGGGGGTGACTGTTGTAGTGCTACCTTCCATCATCAATATATCATATAAGAAACGCCTAATGGATGTTCCTGACATTCGTAAGCGCCACGCTGTGCCTGTGCCTCGTCTTGGCGGCATCTGCTTTATGCCTGTCATGCTTCTGTGCACCATGCTTGCCAATGTGGTCTATGCCAAGATAACCGACAGTCCTCTCGGACTTATATCCGAGGAGGATGTAGTGCCTGTTATGTCGTTTAGCGTAGGATGCACCATGCTTTATCTCGTAGGCATAGCCGATGACCTGGTTGAGGTGGGCTATAAGCAGAAATTCCTTGCCCAGATAGCAGCAGCCTGCATGTTGCCGTTGGCTGGAATATATCTGCATACCGATGAGATGTTCCTTCATACGTTGCATCTTCCGTTATGGGTGCAGTATTTTATCACGGTGTTCCTTGTGGTGTATATCACTAATGCCATCAACCTCATTGACGGTGTTGACGGTTTGGCTTCGGGCATAACCATCATGGCTGTAGCCCTGTACTCTGTTCTCTTCTTCCGTCTTAGCGAAGACCTCTTGCTCTGTGCCAGTGTAGCGCTGATGGGTGCTCTTGCCGTGTTCTTTGTCTTCAACGTGTTTGGTGGGGCGCACCGCATGATTCGCAAGTTGTTTATGGGCGATACGGGTAGTCTTACGCTTGGCTACTTCATAAGTTTCGTAGTGCTGTATATGAGTACCGAGTTCTCCAAGACTCATGTGCTTGGTTTCCGTGGAGCCATGTATGCTGTTATGTCGCCATTGGTTATACCGTTGCTCGACATAATCCGTGTCATGCTGGCTCGTTATCGTGATGGTGTGGGCATATTCAAACCTGATCGCCGACATATCCATCACAAACTCATACGTACAGGTTTGTCAACACGATGGACTATGGTGACGCTCCTCATGCTCACGTTTGGCTTTATGCTTCTCAATATCATTTTGCCACGCTTTATGCCTGGTGGTTATAAGATGGCTATATGTAATATTGTGGCATGGGTTATAATGCACTTGACGATAAACTACTTCATACGCAGGAAGGAAGGCATGAATCCCGAGAAGAAGCCTGTATTTGATTATTCACAGGAAGACCTTGAGGTGACTGATACAGAAGGGTAGCGGAGTAAGGATATACAGAGTAGCAGCAAAAGAATAGGGCGTTCACCATTGGAGTGAGCGCCCTATTTTCGTATGTGTTATTTTGGTTGCTTGGCTTATTCTGTTGCCAGCTCAATCACCTTGTTGATAGCTGGGGTGAGTCCGTCGAGGTTCTTACCGCCAGCGGTGGCGAAGTGTGGCTGACCGCCGCCACCGCCTTGTATGAGCTTTCCAGCCTCACGCACCATCTGTCCGGCGTTCTTGCCTTCCTTGACGAGGTCATCAGAGAGGGCTACGGTGAGGTTCGGTTTGCCTGATGACGAGCAGCCGATTGCCACGACCAGATTCTCAGGGAACTGTGCACGCAGTTGGAAAGCCATATCCTTGGCGTTCTGCGCGTCGATAGGCAGTACGCCGCTGATGACCTTTACGCCACCGATCTCCTTTGCCTTGTTGATGAGTTCTTCCTTATATTGTCCAGCCTTTTGAGCCTTAAACTCATCCACCTGAGCCTGCAATTCCTTATTGTCGCTGATTGCTTTCTCGATGGTCTGCATGAGGTTAGGGGCATTATTGAACAGGGTCTTCAGGTCGGTCATGAAGTCCTGCATCTGGTCAAGCATCTCATCGACCTTGGCACCCGTGATAGCCTCGATACGGCGCACTCCAGCAGCTACAGAACTCTCTGACATGATGCGCACCATACCTATCTGTCCTGTTGCCTTGGCGTGACATCCGCCACAAAACTCAACAGACGAGCCGAACTTAACCACACGCACCTTGTCGCCGTATTTCTCGCCGAACAGTGCTATTGCGCCCAGTTGCTTAGCCTCCTCTATAGGTGTGTCGCGGAACTCCTGCAGAGGTATGTTCTGGCGTATGCGGTCGTTCACTATGTGCTCCACCTCACGTATCTGTTCAGGTGTCACCTTCTCAAAGTGTGAGAAGTCGAAGCGCAGACCCTCAGCCGTTACCAGCGAGCCCTTCTGCTCCACGTGGTCGCCCAGCACCTCTTTCAGTGCCTCGTCCAATAGGTGTGTACAGGTGTGGTTGCTCTCTATGGCGCGACGACGGTCCACGTCCACGCAAGCCATGAATTCAGCTTCTACGTTCTCAGGTATCTTATTCACGATGTGTATTGACACGCCGTTTTCCTTCTTGGTGTCGAGCACCTTTATCTCTTCGTTTTCAGACACGAGCACGCCAGTGTCGCCTACCTCGCCACCCATCTCTCCGTAGAATGGTGTCTGGTCGAGTATCATCTCGTATGCCGTACCCTTCTTCTGCTTCACCTCGCGATACTTCACTATGTGGCAAGGGTATTCGGTGTAGTCGTAGCCCACGAATGATGACTCAGCGTCGCTGATTGTCACCCAGTCGCCCAGTTTTACCTCGGCAGCATTGCGTGCACGATTCTTCTGCTCCTCCATACACTTGTTGAAGCCATCCTCGTCGAGTGTCATGTTCTGTTCGCGACAGATGAGTTCGGTAAGGTCGAGAGGGAAGCCGAAGGTGTCAAACAAGGTGAATGCCTTGTCGCCAGCTATCATGGTCTTGCCAGCAGCCTTTGTCTCGTCTATCACCTCTTGCAGCATCACGATACCCTTCTCCAGAGTGCGCAGGAATGAGCTCTCCTCCTCCTGCATCACCTTCATGATGAGCTTCTGCTGTGCAGGCAGTTCGGGGAAGGCATCGCCCATCTCAGCTACCAGCGTGGGCACGAGTTTGTAGATGAATGCCTCCTTCTGTCCGAGGAAGGTGTATCCGTAGCGCACTGCACGGCGCAGTATGCGGCGTATCACGTAGCCAGCCTTGGCATTGGATGGCAGCTGTCCGTCGGCTATTGCGAAGGCGATAGCCCTGAGGTGGTCAACGATTACGCGGAGGGCTATGTCCTTCTTCTCGTCGTCGCCATATTTGCAGCCAGCCATATCAGCCATAGCCTTGATGAGGGGCTGGAAGATGTCAGTATCGTAGTTGGATGTCTTGCCCTGCAGGGTGCGCACCAGTCGCTCGAAGCCCATGCCAGTGTCAATCACCTTTGCAGGCAGTTCCTCGAGCGAACCGTCGGCCTTGCGGTTAAACTGCATGAACACCAGGTTCCATATCTCGATTACCTGTGGGTGGTCTTTGTTCACCAAGTCCTTGCCAGGCACCTTAGCCTTCTCCTCGGCAGAACGAGAGTCCACGTGTAACTCCGAACATGGACCGCAAGGACCAGTGTCGCCCATCTCCCAGAAGTTGTCGTGCTTGTTACCATTTATAATATGGTCCTTAGGCAGGAACTGCTCCCAGATACTTGCCGCCTCGTCGTCGCGAGCCAGACCCTCTTCAGGCGAACCCTCAAACACCGTAGCGTAGAGGTCGTTAGGGTCTATCTTCAGCACATCCACTATGTATTCCCATGCCCATGAAATAGCCTCCTTCTTGAAGTAGTCGCCAAACGACCAGTTGCCCAGCATCTCAAACATGGTGTGGTGGTAGGTGTCGTGTCCCACCTCCTCCAGGTCGTTATGCTTGCCGCTCACGCGCAGACACTTCTGCGTGTCAGCCTGTCGGCGGTTCTTCGGTGTGGCGTTGCCCAGAATAATGTCCTTAAACTGGTTCATGCCTGCATTGGTAAACATCAGTGTAGGGTCGTCCTTCACCACCATCGGTGCAGAGGGCACTATGAGGTGTCCCTTGCTCTCAAAGAATCTCTTAAACGATTCGCGTATTTCTTTTGCTGTCACGATTCTAATTGAAAATTGATAGTTGAAAATTGAAAATTATTATATACAAGTTGCAAAATTACAAAAAAAGTATAAATTGAGCAAACTTTCAACCTTCAACTTTCAAATTTCAACTATTTATTAGTACCTTTGCGCTAAACTTTTAACTCTAAACCCTCAACTAATCAAATGAGCGACAGCATAGTAATCATACCCACATACAACGAGAAAGAAAACATCGAGAAAATAATCCGTGCCATCTTCTCCCTGCCCAAGGCGTTCGACATACTTGTCATAGACGACGGCTCGCCCGACGGCACGGCAGATATAGTAAGGAGAATGATAGACTCACCCCCAACCCCTATCTTGGAGAGAGGGGAACAAAATGTTTCTGCTACTGGGGATGATCTTCTATCGGTAGAAAAGCAATATGGTGATGGTAACACCTCCCCTCTCTCCAAGAGAGGGGTTGGGGGTGAGTCTTCTCTTTTTTTGCTTGAGCGCTCAGGCAAGTTAGGTTTGGGCACAGCATATATCATGGGCTTCAAGTGGGCACTGGAGCGTGACTACCAGTACATATTCGAGATGGATGCCGACTTCTCTCACGACCCTAAGGATCTGCCCCGACTCTATGAGGCTTGCGCAGTAGAGGGCTACGACGTGGCAATTGGTTCGCGCTATGTCAGCGGAGTCAACGTGGTCAACTGGCCTATCGGCAGGGTGCTCATGTCTTATTTCGCTTCCAAGTACGTTAAGTTCGTCACAGGCTTCAACATCCACGACACTACGGCAGGCTTCAAGTGCTACAGGCGCCGAGTGCTTGAGACAATTGAGCTCGACAAGATACGCTTCAAGGGCTACGCCTTCCAGATAGAGATGAAGTATACAGCCTACAAGATTGGCTTCAAGATTAAGGAAGTGCCCGTCATCTTCGTCAACCGCGTGGAGGGCACCAGCAAGATGAGTGGTGGTATCTTCAGCGAAGCTCTCTTTGGCGTTATGCGCTTGCGTTTCGACGGCTGGTTCCGCAAGTATCCTGCGTTACCTAAGGGGTAACTGAATAGACCACGCTGACTTTAAAAGTGAGACAGATGTTTGAGGCTTTTATCCACTAAAAGCATTACTTCTGTCTCCAAAAGCATTACTTCTGTCTCCAAAAGCATTGCTTTTATAAATAGAGGTGTTTGGTATACTATTCTCAGTTTTTTTTATCATTTTTTTTATATCCCACTTACTCACTTGTGCCCTCTCAATCCGCATGAATACTGGGCTGAGGCGAGTGGGGTAGGATGGGCTTGACCCCACTCGCAACCCCACTTTTAACCCCACTTCCGTTCTCTTTTTGTCCCATGCCCCTTTTTCAGCAAGTGTGCTCAAAAGTGGGGTTGGAGGTGGGGATAAAACGTTTATACCCCACTATCGCCAAGGCGCATAAACACTGGGGAAGAGACCCCGTAAGTGAGTAAGTTGGGTTAAAATATTTTTTTTCTTCCTAAAGCGTAGCCTTGAATTCTTTGGGCGACATGCCTGTAGCGTTTCTGAAGAAACGGCTGAATACAGCCTGGTCAGAGAATCCTAATTGGGTGGCTATCTGCAGGATGTTGAGTTGGCGTTGGTGGAGCAGCAGTTTCTTGGCTTGTATGATGACGTAATTGTTTATCCATGCGTGGGCATTTACGCCTGTCAGGTTTTTTATTGCTGTGGCGAAGTATTTGGCAGAAAGGTTCTGTTTTTCGGCATAGAATTTTACCTCGCGACTTTCGGTATAGTGTTCCACTATATCCTGATGAAAACGGTTGAACATCTCTTCGTTCATCGTAGGCTGGTGCTCGGCTATGCCGTTCTGCTGACGATACTCGCTCAGCATGAGGAAGAGGGCCTCGAGCATATTGCCGAGCATGAATTTGCGATGCTGTGCCGTAGAGGCGCTTATGCCCTGGATGACGCGGAAGATATTGTGTATGAGGAGGAACTGCTCGTCGGTGAGAGGTATGTCCTGACGATACAGATAATGGTTGAGGTCACGATAAATAGCAGGGAAGCGCCTCTTGAGTTCCTGCTGAAAAGTAGGGGCTATGACGATGAGCATGGCGTGGTAGTCGGCAGAGGTTTCTCGGGCGCACAATACGTGGTTGGGTGCTAGAACGGCAATGTCGTGCTTGTTGAAGACGACCTTGCGTGTGTCACACTCTGCCTTAGCCCATCCTTTCAGGTTGAGGCTGATGGTCATAAAAGAGGTGGTGAACGGCTCGTCGTACGACGGCATACTATGTATGTTGTCGAATACCATCAGGTCTTGTTCGTTTATTATGTTGACTTCTGTCGTTATGGGGTGCTTCTGTTTCATATACTTTAACAATGTGAGAAAAGTTTTTGCAAAGATAAATAAAATTTTGCAATAATTCTCACGAAAGATAACTTTTTGCAAAAAAAACATTGTTTTTCGCTATGATTACTTTGCAGAATTGCTTGTAACTTTGCAGGCGAGAAGATAGAATGTTTTTTTGTAATTCAATAAATATCGTTATGAAGAAAACTATTTTTTTACTGACAATGATGGGTGGGATGCTCACGGCTGAGGCTGCTGACTATCCATATCTCACATTTGAGAAGACTGACGGCACTAAGACATCTGTCAGCACTGAGTCGCTGACCATCAGCATCACGGGCACTACGCTGACTGCTGGCAATGCTTCCTTTAATCTTGCTGACCTTAGCAAGATGTATTTCTCTGAGAGCGACGTCACGGCCATTGAGAGTGTAGCGGAAGATGCTTCGTGGGACGACGGCAGCTGTAAGTATTACGATCTGCAGGGACGCGAGGTGGCTCCCAGCCAGATGAAGCAGAGTATATATATTAAGGTACAAGGTGACAAGGGACAAAGTACAAAGGTGATAAGGGTTCAATAGTTCAAAAGTGATATGAAAAGGCTATATACAATACTTGCTGCCCTGATACTGGCGATAGCAGCTGGGGCACAGACGCTGAATGTTACCGTAGGCAGCGTGACGTATAAGTTCCCTGCAGCACAGGCAGGCGAGATGAACTATGCTGACGGCACCACGCTTACTATTCTCAATAAGACGTTCACGCTTAGCGAGATAACAAGCATGACGGTTGACAATAGCACGGTGACTGACGATGCCATAGACGTGGCGTATGACGGCACAACGGCCAATGTGACCGTGGCTGGCAACATAGCTCAGTGGGTGACCGTAGAGGTGACGGGAGCGCATGTGAGCGTGGCTCAGGCTGACGACCTTGCCACGGAGATAACCTATAACCTGAGCGGAAGCAGCGAGGACGGTGGATTCTACACCAGCGGTGCCTATAAGGCTACGCTGCAACTCAACGGACTGACGCTGACCAACCAGTCGGCTACCTACAGCGGTGCGGCTATAGACGTGCAGAATAGCAAGCGCATAAACATAAAACTGACTGAGGGCACTACCAACACGCTGGTGGATGCTACAGGTGGTTCGCAGAAGGGATGTCTGTATGTGAAGGGCCATGCGGAGTTTAAGCAGAAGGGCACACTATATGTGACGGGCAACGTGAAGCACGGAATAAAGACAGGTGAATACATGAGCGTGAAGAATGCCACCATATATGTGACATCAGCAGTGGGCGATGCCGTGAACTGCGAACAGTATTTCCTGATGGAGAGCGGTACGCTGAACCTGAGCGGTATGGCTGACGACGGCATACAGTGTGACATAGAGACTGCATCGACAGGCGAGACCACCGACCATGAGGGTGAGGACTCTGGCAATATCTATATCACTGGCGGAACGATTGTGGCTGATGTTACGGGCATAGCCTGCAAGGGCATCAAGGCTGAGGGCAACGTCAACATAAGCGGTGGCACTATAGACATAACAACATCGGGCAACGGCAAATGGTCAGAAGACACATCGCTGAGCACTGGCGGCGAGACCAAGGGCGCAAGTTGTATAAACGGAGACGGCAACATAAACATAAACGGCGGTGAGATAACCCTGAAGTCAACTGGCTCGGGCGGCAGTGGCATGAAGTGTGACGGCATGATGACCATCAACGGTGGCACCATCGACATAAGCACCACTGGCGGACTGTATTATAATAATGGTACTACGGAGAACCTGAACTATACGGGTAATACCGACAATGTGGACAGCAACTACTATACTGGCTCAAAGGGCATAAAGGCAGGAACCAAGGAGAGCAGTGGCAGCAATAGCTACACCTACAGTGGCGGACTGGTGATAAATGGTGGAAACATCACGGTATCTACGGCTACCAACAATGCTGAGGGTATAGAGAGCAAGAATACCATGTACATAACTGACGGCACCATAACCGTGAATAGTTATGACGACGGCATCAACTCGGCACGTGACATGCACATTCAGGGTGGCACACTGACCGTGGTGACTAAGAACAACGATGCCATAGACTCTAACGGCGACCTCTACATAGAGGGTGGCACGGTGATAGCCTGTGGAGCAAGTGCTCCTGAGTGCGGACTCGATGCTGCCGAGCAGTATCACCTCTATATAACAGGTGGCACGGTGCTCGCCATCGGTGGTAGCAATAATGCCGTTACCAGCAAGAACGGTTCGCAGTATGTGCTCAGTACGTCAAGTCTCAGTGCATCAGCTGGTAGCACTATAGCAGTAAAGAGTGGTACTTCAACCATAGCATCATTCACCGTTCCAAGCACCTACGCGGCATCATCAGGTGGTGGCAACATGCCGTTCTCTTTTGAGATGGACGTGACAGCTCCTGGAGGTGGAGGCGGTGGCATGCCTGGCGGACAGGGTAGCAACATACTCATCAGCACACCTGACATCACATCGGGCACCTACACCGTTACCTCAGGCTCGTCATCAGCAAGCGTAACGGCTTCCACCTCTACGTCTGGAGGTATGCACTAAAAAATAAATTATAAATGATAAAGGGTAAATAACAAAAAGCGGCACTACGTTTGGTTTGCGTAGTGCCGTACTTGTTTTATAATGTAATCTCTGCCGAACCGTAGCAACGATGGTGCTGGGCATCGTAGATAGTGCAGAACTGCCCAGGTGCAACACCATGAATGGGTTGAGAAGATTTGAGTTTGCCCTCGTCAGAGCCTACCCCCAGCCCCTCCCTAAAAGGAAGGGAGAAAGAAAGAGTGGCAGGGATATAGTCGCTTGTGTGGCGAATCTTTATTGTAACGTTAAAGTTCCCGTTAACGTTCTTGCGCTCCAGTGGGTGCTCAGGCGAGCAAGCTCGGAGCACGTTCCCGTTAATTGGCTCTGTGAGCCAATTAAATCCGTGCACCTTGAATTCCGTTTTGTAGGCAGACTCGGGGTTGTAGCCTCGTGAAACGAGGAGGATGTTTTTCTTAATGTTCTTCTTCACGGCAAACCACGGTCCGCCACCGAAACCGAGTCCGTGACGCTGACCTATGGTGTGAAACCACAAACCCTTGTGCATACCAATCTTCTTGCCCGTCTCGATGTCGATTACCAGTCCTGGATTCTCGCCGAGGTATTTCCTGACATAGTCGTTGTAGTTAATCTTGCCGAGGAAACAGATGCCCTGCGAGTCCTTGCGTTTGGCATTGATAAGGTGTTCGCGCTCAGCTATCTGGCGCACCTCTTCCTTCATCATTCCTCCGATGGGGAAGATAGCCTTCTGGAGTTGCCAGGGGTAGAGCTGTGCAAGGAAGTCGGTCTGGTCCTTGACAGGGTCGGGTGAGGTGCAGAGCCATTTTCTGCCCTGCTCGTCAATCTCTGTCTGAGCATAGTGACCAGTGGCTATGAGGTCGTATTCATGTCCCTTCTTCTCATGGAAAGCACCAAACTTGATAAGTCGGTTGCACATCACATCGGGGTTGGGGGTGAGACCTGCCTTCACTTTTTCCATGGTGTATCGGGTGACGTTCTCCCAGTATTCCTTATGACAGTCTATGACCTCAAGACTGAGTCCGTAGCGCTTTGCCACGGCTGTAGCCATCTCGATGTCCTCCTCAGCGGTACAGTCGAGGTCGCCGTCCTCGTCAGAGGCTATGCGGATATAAAAGCAGTCGGGCTTGTATCCTTGCGACACAAGCTGATAGACCACTACGGAGGAGTCAACTCCGCCAGAGAGCAGGACGGCAATATGTGGGGATTGGTTCAAAGTTCTTAATTAGAAATTAGAAATTAGGAATTAGTAATTTCGTTCTTTACTCTTTTACTCTGGCTTGCGATACTTACCTTCTTCCTTGTCTTCAAGCATGGAGAGGTAGCTCTGATAGCGCGACTGGGCGATGTAGTGTTCTTCTACAGCCTTGAGTACGGCACAGCCAGGTTCGTGGGTATGGGTGCAGTCAGAGAAACGGCATTCCTTGGAGAAATGGAATATCTCCTTAAAATAAGAGGTGAGCTCTGCCTTCTCAATGTCGAAAGTGCCGAAACCACGAATGCCAGGGGTGTCGATAATCCAGCCATTGCCACTATCAAGAGGTATCATCTCAGAGAAAGTGGTGGTGTGGATGCCCTGGTTGTGGGCATCACTTATCTCTGCCGTACGCAGATTGGCATGGGGAATGATAGTGTTGATGAGCGTTGACTTGCCCACGCCGCTATGCCCTGACACGAGGGTAATCTTATCGTGAAGAAGTGATGTGAGGGTGTCGATGCCAGTGCCCTCAATGGCAGAGACGGCAATGGTCTTGTAACCAACTGTCTCGTA